>Ga0172367_10007125_pt1 | contig 12898 bp, 14 predicted proteins | sample Lak10m_FD_114542 | JGI IMG/M metagenome (GOLD analysis project Ga0172367, IMG submission 114542) | Freshwater microbial communities from Kabuno Bay, South-Kivu, Congo - kab_022012_10m | ecosystem: Environmental > Aquatic > Freshwater > Lake | place: Democratic Republic of the Congo: South-Kivu...
AACTTCACCAGAGGTCATCATATCTGGATAACGACCTTTTAGAATCTCACTAAGATCATTATCGCCCCTACCATCATAGGCAGAGATACGTTCATAATTATCAATTTCCCAATACTTAAATTGGTCTTCCATAAACTTCCAACGATCTGGTTTATCATCCAGATTGATGCAGTAAACGGGTGGAAGACCCTTTAGTTTATATGCCGCTTTATTTTTGTCCATTATATTGATTGAAGTATTTTTTACCTTATAGTTTTGAATAATTTTATCTATGCTAGGAAAATAAAACTTATTATATACCTCTTTCCATTCAAAGTTTTTTGCATATTCACGGATTTCATCACGATGCTGTAAAGAGTATTCTCTATTTTTAACAACTTGGTCTTCAATATATTCAATGTCAGTTACTTTATCTTCAGGAATAACCGTGATGAACTCTTTACCCAAGTCTAGATTTGCTGTGCCCCACTCAGAAACAACAACACCAAGACCAGCAACCAATGCTTCAGTACAAACCCTAGGATGTGCCTCTCCATCAGAAATAAGCACAAGGTTACCATAGTGAGTCAGTTCATCAAATATCTGAGTCTTTGGCAATTCGCCAAGATAGTTTCTAGAAGTATCAAATCTTGAGTCTGCTATATTACCTGCAAACCACAAGGAATCAATTTGCTGTAGAAAATACTGCTTCTTTCTTTCTTCAATCTTACCAATACAAATTGAACGATCAGAATACTTTGGTTCTTTTGCGAATTGATATAGATCCATATCTATACCATTAGGCATCAAAAATAATTTTTCATCAGGTATTTTTGATTGCTCTCGATAAACATTCAAAATACCATCTGACAAACCAAGTATTGTTGGTTTAACATATTGAAACTGATCAAAAAATCTTTCCTTATATGTCGCCATCATTTCTGGGCGTTCAATATAAGCAAAGTGTGTAGTAATGGCACAAGGATACTTGATATGAGGATATAAACCTACCCACTCATCATATTGAATATGTACAAAGTCAGGTTTAAACTCATCTAAAAGTTTAAGAATATTATTGGGATCTGCCTCATTAATAATTTGAATTTCATGACCCAACTTTTCTAGAGATAAATTCATATCCCAAATAAGATGTTCCACTCCACCCCAACCAGTGGGAGGAATGGGCATCACTCCAGGTCCAATAAAAGAAATTTTCATATACAAAAATAATTATTTTTAGTGATGATCAAAGGTTGAGTCATTTAAAAAATATCCTATAATTTTGTTAAAAATTTCTGCTTTCTTAGCCAATGGATCCTCTTTCAATTTCCAATTTTCTTGAGTATGCCAATTTGTTCCAGCACGATAGTGTAAAAACTTATCATCCAAATGAAGTTCAAAGTTAAATCCTTTTGTGATCCCCTCATTTTGAAGATCAATACCTTCAAATTCTGATGGATAAGTTACACTAGTTTCTTTCATTATAACATTATTTTTCTTAAAATAATAGTAGAAGTGTCCTCCAATGTCAGTCAGTTCTCCGTCAACCAGTCCGTCTGAAAAGTCCAGATGTGGATCAATCTCAAATACCTTCTTCATATCAAAGAACATAATTCCATTCCACATATATTTTACGTGACCTCTTATTTGAGGAAGACCTGAAATTACAGTATCTTTCATGTACTCAGTGATATTAAAATCATCAAGTAAGAACATATCTGAATCTAAAAATAGAATCAAATCTTTTGAATGTTTATTCTTAACAATCTCATCAAAAGTCCATTGGATAGTTTCAGTCGCATGGCGAGCACCAGCCCAACGACTTTCATTTCTGCTTCTATTCTCTTGGTTTTTTCTATAGTAGGTTATACCATAATTTTCACAAACTTCTTTGAATTCTAAACTAATTTCCTCATCGAGAGAATCATCAACAACATTAAATTGATATTCGTCTTCTAAAAATTTATCAAAAAGTTTCTTTTGGATCTCAACAAAATCTGGTCTATTGACTACAGAGGTAAAAATTTGAACGGTCATTTAATTTGCTCCGCAATCCAATCTTCCAATTTAATCTTTGGTTCCCAACCAAAAACTTTTTTAAGTTTAGTGTTAATTGCAAGGCTGGTACGTGCTTCACCTGGTCGAGGAGGCAAATGAACGAACTCATTAGATATTAGATTTGCAATTTTTTTGATTGAAAAGTTAGATCCAGTACCAACATTGAAAACTTGACCGTAATACTCAGAATCAATATCAGAAGTTGCAGCCATTATATTTGCGTTTGCAACATCACTTACGTGAATAAAGTCTCTTTGTTGATGTCCGTCTCCAACAATTGTCAAAGGTTCTCCAGATTCTTTTTGTCTCAGAAAGATTCCTGTGACTGGAGCATACTGCCCTTTTCTTGGAGCTCTAGGACCATAAACATTAAAGTATCTAAAAACAATTGTAGGGAGACCATAAAGATCAGTATACATCTTACAAAGTTTTTCTCCAGAAACCTTAGACACTGAATAAGGATTCAAGCAATCATCAGGTTGAGTTTCAACGTTTGGTGATGGATTAAGTCCATAAGCAGCAGATGTTGAAGAATACATTACTCGCTTAACACCTGCTTCTCTAGAACATTGAAGAACAGTACAAGTTCCTAGAACATTAATATACATTGCATTGATTGGGTTTTCAATCGCAGGACCAATCCTTGCTTCTGCTGCGGTATGAAAAACATAATCAACTCCATCATAAAGTTGACGAGTTGATTCATAATCTGCAATATCAAATTTGTAATTCTGCGCTTTAGTATTCCAATTAAAATGATCGTTATCAGAATACTCGTTATCAATTACAATAACCTCGTGTCCCAATTCTAAAAGTTTATCAACAATATGAGATCCAATAAATCCCGCACCACCAGTCACTAATGCTTTCATTTTACCTCCAAGATTTTACAATTTTTCTTTTTAATTCTGTAGTTGAATAATCATGATCCCTACTCAAAAAAATAATTTTAATTTTATTATCTTTTCCAGTGTAAGAACCATCAAGATAATCATCACCCAAAAATCGAATATCATAGTCTTCAAGATATGAAAGGAATGTATCCTCTACTTGATAGACTACAATATCATCCACATATTTAATTGCTCTCAATATTTCTTTCCTATCCTCCAGAGTTTGGACTGGTGGTAGTTTGTGTGGTCTTGCAAAAGACGGATCTTCATGTAAAGCAACTGTTAGATGATTGCAATGTTTTTTTGCATCACGAAACATTCTAACATATCCAGGATGAATTATGTCAAATGCTCCTGCAATAATGCCCTTTACTTGTGGTTGTTTTGATGCCCATACCATTGCATTGATTCCTTTATCATCAATGAAGATATCTGCCGTAGGTTTACAAAACATCGGAAATAACTCATGATACTTATATCCCCATTCATCAAGTTGTTTTTTTGTTAGTTCTGTATGATCAATACCAGATCCTTTACCCCTGGCAGTCTGCATGATAATGTAGTTTCCCTGATCATAGAGACGGTTAACTTGCTCAACCATAAATGGTAATGGTTGAGAATTCTCATAATCTGGTTTTCCTTTTTCATTATTGGGAGTATAGCAAAGAGTCCCGTCAATATCAAAACAGTATCTCATATGACTCCGTGAAGAAAAATTTGATGAACACATTCAACCACTCCATAGTCAGTGCTATTGATATAATAGTTCCAAAGAGCATTGGTTGCATTAGTCCTTAAAGTGTTATCAGATTTGAATCCACTCAGAACTCCATATGGAACTTTATTTTGTTCACACCAATCTTGTGATTTTAACATATTTTTTGATTCTCCGCCAGAGCTCATAATAATCACAAGAGTATCATTCTCAACATAATACTCTAAAAATTTTTGATAGGCATTTTCATATCCAAAATCATTGGTCAGCATTGTAATCATTGAAGGATCTGAAAGAATAGAAACCTTCTTCCGATGAAACTTCATATAGTCTTGAGAGATATGAGATGCTACAGAATTACTACCACCGTTACCCAAAATAATAATTCTTTCATAGGAATCAAATGCTCTACAAAACTTTTCAAACTCTTCTTCAATGTGTGCCCCCTGAAGTGCTTCAATATAGTCTAGAAATGGATTCATAACTTACGTCCAACTACTCCATTGGATTCTACATCTATTCTAATCGATTCATAAGAAATTTTCAAGGTGTCTGGTTTTGAAAACACCAAAAAAAACCCACCGTTACCAGCACCACATAATTTATGTGCCAACACCTCATCGCTTTCAGAAAGAATTTGATCTATCTTTTGTATTTGTTCATTCTCAGTTATCAGAGAACTTGTTAATTTTTTTTGTTTCCAACTTTGATTCAAAAGATTTAAAAAGAGAGAAAAGTCTTTTTGCCTTAAAGCATCATATGCCTCATCTACAATTTGAAGTAAAGGTAAAGACTTATCAATATTGGCGGTTACATCTTGTAAAACATTTTTAGAATTTCTAGTGACACCTGTAAAAACTAAGTGAGCATCATAGTGTTTAAAGAGTTCTGTTGATAAGAAGTCATACTTAATGATGCCACCTCTCTCAAAATCTATTCTTTTGAATCCACCAATACCACAACCGTAGGGATCTTGATATCCACAGTAAGGATTCATTTCTTGCTCTAGTTCCAAAGCTAACTCACAAATCTCAACATCAGTTAAATGCAATTTATTAAACATTGAAATGCATTTAATAAGAGCAATCATATAAGATGATGAAGATGCTAGACCACTACCTTGAGAATATGCATCGCTAGTCATACTTACTGTTAAAGGATGACATCCGAAATGATTAAGTACAATACGAACAAGTTCATTTTTAATATCACCAATAAACTCAGTTTCTTCCCTATTAGAATAATTTACAATATACTTACGACCTTGCATATTATATCCAAATTTATCTTCATGCAAAGTAATGTAAGTTTTTAAGTTACAAGTAAAACTTATAACCGAACCTTTACCATACTTTTCAACAAAGAATGGATTGTCTGTGGATCCACCAAACAGAGAAACTCGAAGTGGACAAGATGCTATGTACATAGATTAGACTATTCTAGTAGGGATAAAATAACCAGGGACACCATTTACATCTCTTCTTTCAATAAGTGGTCGAATAGGAGACTTAATTTCATCATTTAACTTATAGTAGTTTTCATCTGTTCTTTTAATTTCATCAAACAAAAAGTCTGCTCTTCGTTTACTATAAGCAACTTTACTTATCTTACCAGTTGTAACTGCACTCCACTCATACTGCCTAAAAACAGGTTCATCAAAAGAATAAACATTATACAGTTTATGAACTTCGGCAAAACCAATATCTAAATGGTTTTCAACTTCATATCCACAGTGATATGCAATTCTTTTACATACATCAGTATAAGTATCACTAATATAGCATATTGCATGAGTCGCCAACATATTATAAACTCTCACAATTTCATCACTATATCGCTGGTAATGAACGTATGGACCAGAATGATTTAAATATCTACCCCAATGTGAGATTCCAAGATATAAAGCATCTGCATCATCAGGAAGTTCAACTTCTGGATCAAACTCCCTATTCAGAGAGCAGTCATCCTCTAAAATAATAAAAGGTGCTTTCTGAGTCTTTAAAATTTCATAGTGAGATCTGGCACATCCAATTATTCTACCAGTTTCATGTTTGATCGCTGGCAGTCTATTTACATTTTTAAACCCCAAGTCTTTTAGAAGAGTTTCAGTTCTCTCCTTCTTTTCAACCTCTTCATCTAGGTTTACGTAATAAACTGGAAGATCCAATAAATTTAATTTCATGATTTCACGAATGCATTACTTCATTATTTTTTGCTAGATGAATAATTTTTCGGTTATTTGGATCAATATTTGGGTAGTTATACATTTTATCTGGATCAGTATCGTATACTTCTGGAAAAGCATATTCTGGTCCAAGAGTGTACACATTGTCTAAGTTTTCGATGAAAAACTTATTGAGGTGACTTTCATCATGCCACTCTGCAATGATTTCTTTTTCTAAGTCTTTATCAACTCTTTGAGCAAGAAGTTCACATAACTCTATAATTTTTTCCCCCTTACCTCCCCACAAACATCCCTGCCAATACATATCACCAGGAATAGAAACACATGCCTCAGAGAGTCTACGTCTCTCATAGGGCATTTCTTGCTTCTTCATATAAAAACCTGGATGATACACACCAAGGTAATTCTTATCAGTTAAAATTTCATCTTCTAATACTTCTTCATGTACTAACATATCAGCATCTAAGTAGATGACATAATCATACTCGGATAATGTAGTTTTTTCTTGTAAGATAGTGTGGAATCTTTCTAAAGTAATACCTGGCCAAGACTTATGCTCTATCGGCACTACTTTAATGTTATTAGGAATATCTCCACCAAATTCTGCATCAGTGAAGCAAAAATAAGTTTTTTTGGTATTTGGTAAAAAATATTTTTCACATTTTTCATAATAGTTATGAAAAAAATTTATATATTTCCCAGTTCCTATAAAAATTATTGCTACCATTATGAAATTAAATACTATTGATAATTTGTTTATACTTATCTATTATAACACACCAATCAAAGTTTTGCTGACAATAGTCCCGAATAGTTTTTCTCATACTTAAAGAAATTTTTCTATTCTCTTCAATTTTTTTTCTAAGATACTGAGTATCATTAATTTTATTATCTGGAATAACAGCAATAAACGGTTGAGATAAATCAAGATTGGCAGTGCTTTGTTCAGACAAAACAAGACCTAAACCTGCTGCCATCGCTTCTAAACAGACAAATGGATGAGCTTCACCAGAACTTAATAGCACCATATTGGCATAACCAGTCAAGTTTTCCATAATATCTTCTTTACTTTGCTCTCCAAAGTAACATGGGTCTGAAGTATTAAAAGAAGGGTCAACACAGTTACCAATGAAATCAATATTCAGGTTTCTGTTCTGAAGAAATGCTTGACGTTTTCTTGGTTCAATTTTTCCAACTACAATTGATCTATCTGCAAATGTTACTTCTTCTTCAAAGGAATAAGATTCAGTTTCAATTCCACAGGGAAGAACACTAGAGTTCTTCTTACTCACTCCACGTCTTACAAATTGATCACAAATAGCATCAGATAAAGACACCACATGACTTTGTGAGTTTTTAAACTTTTCAAAAATCCATAGATATTCTCTTTCAGGATTTATAAGATAAGGATAATGACTTGTGATTAATTTCTTACTACAGTTGAGTTTCTGCATTATGTCAACATACCCATCATAATGAAGATGAACAACATCAAAACTTTCCGAATTAACTTTATTAATAATCTCATCAAGATCTTGAGTATTAATAATAGTTACCTCATCACCACTCTTCGTAAGTTGTTGATAAAAATTCCAAATAAGATGTTCAACTCCCCCCCAACCATTTGGAGGAATAGGTAAATGTCCACCGGCAACTAATGCTATTTTCATTTTTTGATCCGAGTATTGCCATAATGAATAACTGTACATCCTAAGATGTTAGGACATTTTCTCCAGGGATCGATAATAAAAGATCCCTCTGGAAAAATAGATTTTTTTTGTTTTTTTGGATCAGGATCTAAACATCCTAAGAAAGTAGTTTCTGGATCATGACCCAATAGATAAGATGCTGGCCCAAGATCTTCTGGTGATTTATCTCCAGTATAATCATCATCATAATAAACTTTTCCTCCAAGTTCCTCTACATAATGACCAACAAGAATGCTGTAAGAACCATCTTCATAATGCACATGTGGTTTATATGCTTTGCCAATGATTACAACAGGGAGATTTGGTTCCAGAAGTTTCATAGCAAGATTCTTTGCCTGAATTTCTCTTGCCTCCATAATAGCATCGAATAGATCATATCCAAGACCAAGATTATCAGACATCCAACGGAGCGCAATATTATCTCTTGGATGACAAGCTCCACCATCACCCATACCTGCTTTCATATAGCGTGGACCCATAATTCTTTGATTTGAATTTTTGAGTGCATCAGTAACAACATCTACATTAATATTACCTTGACGTTCTGCAACATCTTGGATCATATTAACAAGACTTAGTTTTGCAGAAATGAACGTGTTATAAAAAATCTTAATACATTCACACTCATCCCAAGTGCCCACCACATAACGAGGATCATTATTCATCATAGGACGATAAAACTGAATAAGTTCTTTGGCATCTCCAGTTTCAGAACCATCTTCAGTTCCAATCATTACCATTTCTGGATTAGAAAAGTCCCATCCAACAGTTCCCATAGCAATCAAATATGGATTATAAATGAATCTTGCATTGGTAATCACTGGGTTCAATTCACGACGAACAGTTCCAGGCAAGACAGTAGAAATCAAAACAACAAGTTTTGATTTATTAATATATTGATTTACGTCTGCCAGAATGTTTTTAACTATTGTATAGTCAAAATCCTTATTGGGTAGATGATGAGTTGGTTTGCGTCCATCATACTCTGGGTCATGTGGAGTTGGAGCAGCAATAAAGATCACATCACCAAACTCAACTGCTTCCTTAACAGTTGCCACCATTTTAAAATTTCTTGGACTTCTGGGTGCAACATCATACCCAACAACTGGATATGACTCTGCTATCACTTCAGCACATGCCTGTCCAAGTTTACCGACACCAATCATGGTAACTTTTGTAGATAGTTTTCTAGTCATCTTAACTCTCTTTTATTTTTGCAGTGATTAACAAGTGCCATCCAAGTTTTTTCTTCAAAACATTAAAAATTTCATCTGGCATTGCTTCAAACCATGGTTGTTTCTCAAACCTACCCTCTTTGTATGGTTCAATTTGATAAGGAAAAATATGGTTTTGGTCTATTGAAATAATATTAAAACCCTCTAGCAAAGTAGCAACTTCTTCTTCAGTATAAGTATTTGCTATAGGACAACCATACTGTGCTTCTGGTTGGTCAAAACCAGCATCAATCATATAGTTTTTCCATGACTGACTTGCATATAACATAATTTTTAGTACACTATTTCCATTCATGTACTTTTTAATCTCAGAAATAATTTTTTCTGGATAAGGACTATGGTGAATAACACCAAAAGAGTAAATTAAATCGTAAGGTTCTACTGGAACAAAAGAAGAAAGTTTTTCAGAATTACCAGCATAAAATTTTCCTCTTTCATTATACACTTTAAATCTTTTTTTGGCAAGTTCAAGAGACTCTACAGACAAGTCAGTACCAAAATATTCAGCACCATGACGAGCAAAGTTAATGCCGTCAGTTGCCATTCCACATCCAACTTCCAAAACTTTTTTACCAGACCATGATTTAAAATCTGCAAAATCAAAAATATGAGGTTCAGCAGTATATCTCTTTTTTTCTACCTCATCAAAATATTCCTTTGTACCTAATTCTTTTTTAGAATGACGAATATTACATGGTCGTTCATTCCAAAACTTTTTTACATCTTCAATAGTTGCTATCATAGTTTGAATGTTGGAATAGGATTCATCTTATGTGAATTTTGTTTATTGAACTTTTCTAAAATTTCTACACCAGGTCCAGTACCATACTCCATTGCTTCTTCCAAAGCAGAGTAAAGAACACCTAGTTGATCTTCATCAGTTCTACCATCATCCCAAAGTCCGTCCGTTGGTTGGGCATTAATAATGCGTTGATCTACACCAAGATGCCTTCCAAGTTCCCATACTTCAGTTTTATAGAGGTCTGCGATAGGAGCAATATCAACTCCCCCGTCACCATATTTAGTGTAGAACCCGACACCGTAATCTTCAACTTTATTTCCAGTACCAACTACAATACCACCAACAGTTCCAGCAACCTGATAGAGTGTTATCATACGAAGTCTTGAACGACTATTGGCAAGAGCAAGTTTATCTGCACCATACTCTCTCATGGTAAATTGAAAAGTGTCAAAAACTCTAGTCAAATCAAACTTCTGGACAATAACATTATCAAAGTTTTTTTCTAACCACTCTAGATGAGCATCAGAGAGTGTTTCCTGCTCTTCCTTCTGATGTATTGGCATTCCCAACGCATAAGTGGGCAACCCAGTAGATGCAGCAAGAGTTGATACTACCGCAGAGTCAATACCACCAGATACTCCAACTACAAGTGATTTAATAGATGGATGTTCTAAAACATAATCACCTAACCACTTAACAATATCTGTTTTTAGTTTATCATAGTTTTCAATTCTGTTCATTTTAAATCACTGAATTTCTATATAAGGATAATGAGAATCATCAGAATAATACTCTCTAAACTGATGAACTATTGGATGGTCAGAGTTTTTCCAAGAAGGATCTCTAATACATTCAATAATTTCTGAGTTATAAACTTCTTCTTCAGCAATCAATGAAAATAAGAAGGGAAGAATTACATCGAAACAATTAATACCAAACACAGTTGATGTAACATCATCCAATAAATCAAAGTTTTCTTTATAAACTTCAACTGCTTTCAGATAAGACTTAGTTTCAAATATCGGAGGGACTGCACCCCACCTAAACATAGGAATAGACCCGCTAACTTGAGAAGAAATTTTATTCATCTCAATATACTGCTCAAGTCTTCCAGGAATGTCCCAAGCATAGTTTAAACGAGTTCCTAAAAGTTTAGCGTTATCTGGGTAAGAAACTTTGCCTCTCAAAAGAACATCACACTCGGTCATAAAAATCCAGTCTGGATTTCCACAATACTCAATACCTTTTAGAACTCGTTCAATATTTACACGGATGTTCTTTTTTATTGCCTGCTGATTATCTTCATCATGATAGTTATAAAAATCCATTTTAGTGTAGGCACTAATGGTGTCTTCACCCATTTCAAATTTTAAATTATCATATTCATCTTGAAGATAAGAATAATCTAGTCCACCATCAGAAACAATGTATATCTTTGAGTTTGGATAAACATTTCTAATTTGTTTTATACCATATTCTAGAGCAGACTTTTGTTTATAAACTGAATTATAGATAAACCCTACGGTAATATCCTTACCATCAATTAAAACTTTATTTGAACTATCATTTCTTTGTTCTAGAGGATTAAAGTTTTCTTTTTCAGTATCTACATCTATCTCATAATTTCCAACTGAAATTTTCATACCTATTAGACCCACCCTCCGAGTTGAACATTAGACTCTCTTAAAGCATTCATAAGTTCTGAAGTTTTTGAACTATATTCTGGCATTACCCAGTCATGCCATTCAATGAACGCATGGTTTATATACCCTATACTACCATCTTCTATCATTTTTGGCAATACTTGATATTCAGATCCTTCAATATCCATCTTAAGAACGATGAAGTCATCTTTGCTGAAGTTATCAAGAATCCATTGCGAAATATCAATCGATTCTACTTTTACATTTTCATGCCACTTATAAAGTAGATCTCTTTCTGCAGTGTCGTGTATTTTATCTTTTAGTTCAGTAACGCACGATCCACCATCCCAGGGAATTTCTAAGGACTCTTCAACATCAAGTCCATTATGTTCTCCCACCATAGTTGCAAGATCATTTTTCCAATCGTCACCATAATAGTTGTCGTAATGATGCCTAGTTATTCCTCTTAAAGAAAATTCAATACCATCATTATGAATCCATACTGCTTTATTTTCCAACTTAAGATTCTTATCAGTTAAGATTGGATACTTTTCAGATTCTATGTTCTTGACGTATGCATCAAAAACAAATGGGTTAGCTTCAAACCCAAAAGTTTCCCATCCTTGATCAACATCAAATGCTGCTGCTAATTTTGAAAACCCCATCCCAAGATGAGTTCCACAATCGATTAAAATTTTACGGTTAGTCATGTTTTTTAGTAAAGTTCTTTGTACTGATGAATAATAGAATATTGTGGCAACTCCCAGTCTATTCCCCATTTCTCTTTCATCCAAATTTCTGCAAACTCTGGATTGGGAACATACTTACATCCAAGATAAAAATAAATGATGTGCATGAAAAAATCTAACCATCCCATTTTATCATCAAAATTAAATAGAATCTCAAACTCCGTGTTTATAAAGTGTAAAACATTATAATAGTTTTCTACAAAAAGTTTTGCATCAAAAATTGCACCACCACAACAGGCATAGAAATTAGTGTTACAAACTACATTATATTTCTGTGCCATATAGTTTGTGAGTGCATGACTAATTCCATTTTCCATATTTTCTGGACCACAACAAAATCCATAATTTTCTGGAACAAAATTTATTTTACCTTTAACTAATACATCATCTTCTAACATAACAATATACTTACAACCATTTACTACACCATAAACGCAAGACTCATAAAAACGTTGTAACCATACAAGAGTCTCTTCTTTATTAAAGGCATAACTAGGATTTACAGGATACTCAGACTCTAGTTTGATTTTTTGATGCCCCTGTCGCCCAAGGTTTAAAAAACGATGCTGATAGTTGCAGTTATATTTTTCTGCCAAATCAGTAAAGTCAGATCCAGCATCAGAGAACATCATTAATGGTGCATCTGGATGATGCTTTCTAAAGTTTTCAAGAACAAACTCAGTTGCCTTTCTATTTCTATAGGTCTGAAAATAAGCACAAATATTACTCACAATATCAACTCCTCAGTTCACTGTGGTTTTTCTTTAATGCAATAATTTTTGGTTCATAAGGATAGTTTGGATTTCCCATTTGCTCCTCAGCAAAGCAATAGGAAGGCGTCAGACTAAGCGTTGGTGGATTATCAATCAAATATCGGTTCATCTGTGACTCATCGTGCCAAAGGGCAATAACGCCACTCTCAAGGTCTTTTTCTACACGGTCTGCAAGAACCTCTGCCATTTCCAGAAATTTCTTGGTGAATCCACCATT
>Ga0172367_10007126_pt1 | contig 12897 bp, 10 predicted proteins | sample Lak10m_FD_114542 | JGI IMG/M metagenome (GOLD analysis project Ga0172367, IMG submission 114542) | Freshwater microbial communities from Kabuno Bay, South-Kivu, Congo - kab_022012_10m | ecosystem: Environmental > Aquatic > Freshwater > Lake | place: Democratic Republic of the Congo: South-Kivu...
AGATAAGATTTTTAAAGAAATAAAAAAGCTGAAATACATGTCTCCTATGTCTGCTGAAGCTACAGTGGCAAGAAACTACATAGATACGGTCCTTTCTCTTCCTTGGCAAGAATACTCTGAAGATAAAAATGATGTTAACTATGCAAAAGATATTTTAGATCGTGATCATTTTGGCCTGGAAAAAGTAAAAGAAAGAATTTTAGAGTATTTATCTGTCAAAACAGTGACAGAAAAAATGAAAGGCCCGATCCTTTGCTTAGTTGGTCCTCCTGGCGTTGGTAAGACTTCTCTTGTGAAAAGTATTGCTGATGCACTAGGACGAAAGTTTGTGAAAATAGCTCTAGGAGGTTTGAGAGATGAAGCTGAGCTGAGAGGGCATAGAAAAACCTATGTAGGGTCTATGCCTGGAAAGTTGATTATGGCCTGTAAAAAAGCAGGAACTTCAAACCCTGTGATTCTCCTAGATGAAATTGATAAATTGAGTGCTGACTATAAAGGTGATCCCTCATCAGTTCTTCTTGAAATTTTAGATCCAGAACAAAATAATATATTTAGTGATCATTATTTAGATCTTGAGTATGATTTGTCTCAATGTCTTTTTGTTGCCACAGCAAATTCTTTAGAAGGTATGTCAGCTCCTCTTCTTGACCGAACAGAAATTATAAAGCTTTCTGGTTACACTGAACTTGAAAAAATAGAAATTGCTAAAAAATATTTAATTCCAAAACAACTACAAGCTAATGGAATTGAAGATCAAAAAGATATCTCTTTTACAAGAGAGTCTCTTGTGTTTTTGAGTCGACATTACACAAGAGAAGCTGGTGTGCGTAATCTTGAGAGAGAAATATCTTCTGTGGTAAGAAAAATAGTTCATCATGAACTTATGAAAGAAGGCAAAAAGAAAGAAGACTTAGGAAAAATAGGATTTGACTCAAAGACTTATCATCGAGTTGTGTTTGATACTCCTTTGAAAATAACGCCTAAGATGATTAAATTTTATATCGGTTTTGAAAAATTCCGTTATGGCACACAAAATTTGAAGTCTGCGATTGGTTTGGCAACAGGTCTTGCTTGGACTCCTTATGGTGGTGATGTTCTGACAATTGAGGTTGTTATTCTAAACGGCCAAGGAAAACTTTTTATAACAGGCAAGCTTGGAGATGTGATGCAAGAATCTGCACATGCTGCTATGAGTTATGTGCGTTCTCGCTCTAGTTTTCTTGGCCTAGCGAAAGATTTTTATCAGAAGATTGATATTCACTTGCATGTGCCAGAAGGTGCTACTCCAAAGGATGGGCCAAGTGCTGGCTTGTGTATTGCAACTGCTTTAACAAGCGCTCTTATTAAAAGACCTGTGAGCAATAATGTCGCTATGACAGGAGAGATTACATTACAAGGTAGGTCTCTTCCTATTGGAGGAATAAAAGAAAAATGTTTAGCAGCGCACAGAGCTAACATCAAAAAAATTCTTTTCCCAATTGATAATATAAAAGATATCAATGAAGTTCCGCAGTCGATCCAAAAAGACATTGAATTTGTGCCAGTGTCACATATGGATGAAGTTTTGATTCATGCCCTTGTGTGGGATGCTGAAAAAAATAATAAAGATGGTTTGTATCAGAAGCTTCACAAGACAAGCCATACAGATGATGTGGAAATCACCATTAATCATTAGTCTTACTTGTTATTTATACCTTTTTAAGGTAGAGCTGAATTGTTTCTACTTATAAAAAGTGTAGCATTATGGCCATAAAATTAGACCCTATCTGTGTGACGCCTCTTTTTTTTTCAAGAAAAGCAATAATTTGTGTTTTAATAATTTTTTCTCATTCTCTTTTGTCTGCATCTTTGTCTAAAAAAGAATTTTTAATCGATACTGGTCTTCTTTCTGATTATAAAGTGAAGTCTGGCTATGATCCTATTGATAGATATGAGAGAGAATCTTATGTTGTTGCAGATAATTTTGTTGATTACTTTGCTTCTTTTTCTTTTAAATATAAGAGTCAAAAAATAAAATTCAGAACGGGGTATTCTATTTATAAAGATTTAACCACTTCTTTGTTAGCTCGGTCTGCTTTAAATTCTTTAGACATAAATTTAAGAGACTCCGAAGTTAATAAACTTTCTTCATCGAAGTTTCAATGGTCCGTTTACTTTCTTCATCAGTTATTTCCTTATTTTTCTTATTTTTCTGGTCTTGATTTAAGCGTAGAAAACTCTTCAGCTTTTCTTCCTGATTATTTGGTTTATGAAAGGACATTAGGAACCCAAGTAGAAAAAGAAACGTCTTTTTTTGTGGGTTTTTTTTGCCATAGTTCTTTTGGTAAAATAGGATTAAGATTGCCTTTTAAGGTTGAGAAATCTTCTATGTTAGGGCTTAAAAGCAATACGTTTTTTTTAGGAAAAAATCCTTTTTTAAGCTATGATGTTCTTTTTCAGTCAAAAAGATTTTTAAATGATTTAGCTAAGTTTTATAGTCAGTTTTCTTTTAAACAAAAGAGATTTAATCAAAGTTATTACAACACAAGAAAGTTTTCTTGGAGTGGTAGGTTAAAATTTAAATTTGAAAAGTTTTTATCGATTGATACGACTTCTATATTCTCTTCTAAAATGTATACTTTTGATCATAGTTATGAAGAAGAATTTTTGGTTCATCTTGAATATTTGTTTTTAAAAACACAAAAAGTTAGTTTTCTCTATGAATTTCTTAGATCTCGATTTGATAATCAAAAAGAATATAGTTTTATTTCTCAAAAAATAGCAGTGAGTTATTCCTTGAGGCTTGGCTATACAATGTGAGGTTTTTTGGTGGATAAAGATACTTTGTTTAAAAAATGGGGAATTGCAATTACTGGAGGTATAGCTTCAGGAAAAAGTTATTTGTCTAGTTATTTAAGAGGAAAAGGTTTTTTCGTTTATGATGCTGATGAAATTTCTCGCGCTGTTTCACAGAAAGGTTTGCCTTGTTATGCAGAAATTTATAAAAATTTTGGGAGTGATGTTTTAACCCCAAGTGGTGAAATTAATAGAAAAGTATTAGCTCAAATTGTTTTTTCTTCTCCAGAGAAGAGAGTTCTTTTAGAATCTATTGTGCACCCATCTATTGAAAGAGAGCTTTTGAACAAGCTAGAAAAAGATGGTTTTTTCAAAAAACCTCGCTACTGGTTTTATGAAGCAGCTTTAATTTTTGAAAAACGAAAAGAAAATATTTTTTTCCAAACTTGGCTTGTTTTTTGTTCGAAAGAAACGCAAGTTTCTCGTTTAAAAATAAGAAACCCTGAGCTAACAGCAGATAAGATTGAAAATATTCTTGCTTCTCAGATGAGTTTTGAGGAGAAGAAAAAAAAGGCAGATTTTTTAATTGACACCGATGTATCAAAAGAAAAAGTAGAAGAATTTTTAGATAGGTATCTTGTTGATTTAAATATTTAAAAGAAAAATAATTTTTTTATTTTTTCTGATAATTTTTTGTAGTATGGGGTGAGTTTTTTTTTGACATTCTGTAGTTTTTTATCAGGAGAAAGAATGTTTTCAGGATTATATTCAAAATGGACGCTGCTTAAAATAACAATACCTTTTTCTTGTTGAATGCGAACAATAGCAGCTTCTTTATTTTCTTCATAGAAGGCTACGACTTCAATATGAGGTGGCAGAGGTGTCAAGGCTTCGAAGTAACCACCTCCGTTATAAAAAACTTTTTGAGATGTACTCTCTCCTTTAAATAAAATAGAAGCAGCATGCACACCAGAACTTGTAAATGGGTCGTAATTTTTATCTTCAAATAAGGGGCCAATAACAGCCCCTGGATAAAAAGAAAGAAAACGCTTCTCATTGACAGAAAATAGAGGGTTTTTAGGATTAAATCTGACTTCTGAACCAAAATAGTAAGCTCCTGCGCAGATACCTAAAATAAAACCACCTTTATTTACAAAGTCATTAAGGATTTTATTTCCATCTCCTTGTAATTCTGCATGATAAGGTCTGTCTCGACCTCCAGGAAGAATAAAAAGATCTCCTTTTTGAAGTTTACCATTTTTTAGTTCACTCGGAGTGATGGTGGAAGTGTTAGGGAAAACAGAAGAAAAAAAAGAAAGAGTATGTTTAATGGATTCAGCGCTTGTGCCTCTTTTTGTAGGCCCAAGAAAACTATCATCATAAACAAAAATACGAACAATCGGTTCTCTTCCAAAAATGGGAGAAGAGGTAGAGCTTATACAAAAAAGAAAAGCATAGGAAATAAAAATCTTTTTCATAAAGAGTAGTCACCTCAGTTTTGAGCTTCCTAGATAGTTTTTTTCTAAGAAATAGCCCGTTAGTATAAAGCAATTACAATAAAGCTTTTGCATCTCACCCATCGTCAGAGGTATACTCCCTCATCCAAGAATCTTTTATATGAAAAAAGGCTTCTGACTATGAAACGATTTAAACCCTTATTTCTTACAATAACTGTTATTTTTTCAAGTCTTTTGTTTGCTCCTAGTGGTCGTAAACGTAAGATTTCTTTTTTACTCAACGTAAATAAAATATTTATTTTATTTCTTCTTATAACAGGGTTCTTGTTCTGTAGAGAACTTGATTATACAAAAATAAATATTGATGAGTATACTAACGCTCATATTTTAGTAATCGATCCCAATAAATTTGAAATCACCTCAAAAAGAGCTCAGCAGGAAAATGGAGTTTATAGAAATTCTGTTCTTTCATTTGTAACTGAATCAAAAGCAGTCGCTGGAATAAATGGTGGGTTTTGGAAATTAAATGGTGATCCTGCAGGAATTTTAAAGTGCGATGGGGTATTTTTTGGACTTGCTACAAAACCAAGAGGAGCAATTGGTTGGAAAAGTGGCGGTAAGGTGGTTTTTATTGATCGTCTCTTAACAAAAGAGGAAAACAGCACTATTTATGTTCTGCCACAATCTGGATACACAGAGGAAAAAGATTGGCAGGACCTAACACATATTGTAGGAGGAGCTTTAATACTCATACAAAATGGAAAAATCATCACTGATCACAATATTGAAAAAACAATAGAATCATTTCGTTTGAGTAAACATGCTCGAACTGCAGTGGGGATTAGGAAAAATGGTGATTGGGTGATTGTGGTTATTGATCAATATGAAAAAGGATTGGGAGGGATGACCATTCCAGAACTTTCAAAATTTATGTTTGAGTTGGAAACTCTACATGCTGTGAACTTAGATGGAGGTAGTTCCTCTAAAATGGTAATAAAAGATCAAATAATGAACCCCTCACTGATAGATAAACCTGTCTCAGATGCTATTTTAATTAACAAGGATTTTTCTTCACCCTTTTTGAAATTTACCATTTTTTAGTTCACTCGGAGTGATGGTGGAAGTGTTAGGGAAAACAGAAGAAAAAAAAGAAAGAGTATTTTTGATTGATTCAAGACTTGTCCCTCTTCCTATAGGCCCAAGAAAACTGTCATCATACACAAGAGCACGAACAATGGGTTCTCTTCCAAAAATTGGAAAAGAGGTAGAGCTTATACAAAAAAGAAAAGCATAGGAAATAAAAATCTTTTTCATAGTGTAGCAAATATTTCTGATTCTATGAGTTCTTCTAAATGTTCAAATGCAGGCGAAAGATTAAAATCAGGGTACATAGAATGCCAAGCATTCAGTATGGACAAATCCCAGCTGCGATCGAGAGGATTTAGTCCAAACGGGAGTGTCTCTTCTGCAAGGAGTTTTGCAGCTAAGTTATGAGCAAAGAAAATAGGATCTAAAAACATAGGTTTTGTTGGTTCTCTTAATCCAAAGTTAGCAGGAAATTTATTATTTAAAACCTCGTGATTTTGAAAAGAGGATCCAAACTCATCCTCAGCGCCCATATTAGCTAAGATTTTGACGTTAGCAAAATCTTCTTTTCTATATTCTTTAGAAACCCAACCGTCTAAGCCTGTAGCAGTGACTACAGCTAAAGATGATTTAAGGTATTCCTTGATTTTTTCTTTGTTTGAGGTGTGTAGGGAATCTATGCAACCAAAAGAGTTTTTTGCTAAATCAAGAGCTTTTTCATAGGAATCAACAAGAACTACATGGCATCCATGATAAACTAACTCATGAACAATGCCTTTTCCGACTTTTCCGAATCCAAAAACAACTACTAAGCTATTTTTTAGTGCTTTTATGGGTACTGAGCCAAGTTCAACTAGAGCTCTCACTAGACTTTCCCCTGTTCCAAAAAAAGTTTCTAGTTTTTTAGTGTGGCTATCGTCAACATTTATGACAGGTTTTTTTATTGAAGAATACTTGTACTTACCTGAGCCAGTTAGTTCAACAAATCCTAGTCTTGGATCGACTATGTTTACAAGCCCACCATTGCAGTCTAAGACAACATCGCAAGCAACATCTTTCAATGATTTTTTTTCAGCAAATTTTAAACCTGAATTTTTTAAAAAATTCAGGGCATTGTTACAAACAGGAAGGCTCCTGTCTATAGATATAGTAAGCTCTGCGCCTGAAGCTAAAAGAGAAGAAGATTTTAATAAACTTTCAAAGGTAAGTGGAATATTCTGAATTATTCTAAGTCCTCTCAGATCAAGAAAACCTAAAGACGATTCCCCTAATAAAAAAGGATAAGGATCTTTTGAGTGAGTTTCAAACAGTGAAGATAAACTGTTTCTGAATTTTAATTTTTGCATAGAAAATCTCGAAGTAGACTTGAAAAAAATATCAATGAGCATCGCAGATTATCTTGTTTTTTCTAAAAAATAAAGATGTAACGACAATAGAGATCTATCGCAAAGTATTTTTATGAAAACTTAAATTGTTGATTGTTTTATGGGATGTTTAAAAAAATGAGTTGGAAGACTTAGATATTAAGTTTACCACAACCAAAATCTTCCACCTTGAATTCATCCACTTGAATGGCTTGATTCACAAGAGACTCTGCTTTTTCTAAGAGGGTAGCTTCATCTTGTGAGATGATACCTTTTTCTAGGGCTATCTTGATGCGAGAGCTTGATTTATCCTTAGGCATTTCTCCTTTGCGAATAGCACGAGCAATTTTTTTAGAAGCAGATTTTGATTTATAGAGTGTTACAAAAGCTTCTTCATAAAGAGCTGTGCTCGAGTTGTCATCTAATGGGTAGTAGATGCACTCACTCATCCTTTCTCTCTGTTCTCCAAGTTTCATGCTGAGTTCTGATACAGTTGTAGAAAGTGTATCAGAAGGTGTGTTGCTGAAAGCATTCAACTTTGCCCAAGGAGCTACAAACCAGCGAATAAGTTTACCGAGTACAGGAACATCTAGATTAGTGTAAATGCCTTCAAAAGCTATTTGAATTTGGCACAGGCCATGTTGAGCAATATAGTGAATGTAAGGTTCATCTTCTTTTCTATTTCCTTCAGCCTCAAAGCGTCTAAGAGCACAAGTTATGAGATACATCCAAGAAAGAATATCGGCATAGCGTCCAGCTAGTTTTTCTTTGAATTTTAATTTGCCACCAAGAGTTCCCATTGCAAAGTCTGCTGCAAAAGCAAAGGAAGCGCTCGCCCAAGAAAGTTTACGGTAGTAGTTCTTAAAGGGGCTATCTTTTGGAGTTCTTGCTAAATAACCTCTTGAGAGAGAAAGTACGAGTGAACGTGACATATTTTTAAAAATATGAGCTACATGTCCACTGAAGGCTTCATCAAAAAGATCTAGATCATTTTTTTCTAAAGCAAGAACTTCTTTGTAAGCATAAGGATGGCAACGAATAGCTCCTTGTCCAAAGATGATCATAGTTCTTGTGAGGATGTTAGCTCCCTCTACCGTGATGGCAATAGGAAGAGCAATATACTTACGAGCAAGGGTGTTTCTTGGTCCTTCACTAATAGCAACACCACCTAAAACATCCATAGCATCATTTACAAGTTTTCTTGAAAACTCTGTTGAGTGGTATTTGATGATAGCTGAAGCCACAGCAGGTTTAATACCACCATCTACGGCTGCTGCTGTGAAAATACGAGCAGACTCCATGAGGTAGCTTGTTGTGGCAATACGAGCAATAGCCTCTCCCACTCCTTCAAATTTTCCAATAGGCATGCCAAATTGATGCCTTACTTGAGCATAGGTTCCCACAAGACGATTGACAGCTTTGGACCCTCCAGCAGCTTGTGAAGGAAGGGATATGGAGCGGCCAGCAGCTAAACATTCCATCAGCATTTGCCAGCCTTTTCCTGCTCCATCTGATCCACCAATAATTTGATCAATGGAGACGATTACATCTTTGCCATCAATAGGAGAATTAATAAAAGGAACTCCAAGAGGGTTGTGACGTCGTCCTAATTGAACACCAGGTGTGTTGCTTGGTACAAGAACGCAAGTGATACCAAGGTTTTTTCCTTTTCCCAAAAGATTTTCAGGATCTTTTAACTTCACAGCTAAACCTAATAGAGTAGCTGCTGCTCCAAGGGTGATCCATCTTTTTTTCCAATTGAGTTTAATATAGAGTTTTCCATCCTCACCTTTAAAGATAACGCCATAAGAAGTGATAGAACCTGCGTCAGAACCTGCATGTGGTTCTGTTAAACCAAAGCATGGAATTTCTTCTCCTCTAGCAAGGCGAGGGAGGTAGTAGTCTTTTTGAGCTTTTGTTCCATAGTGAATTAGAAGTTCGGCAGGGCCAAGGGAGTTGGGAACCATGGTTGATATAGCAAGGGGGATAGAATAGGATCCGAGTTTATTAATGACTTGACTATGCCCAAGAGCTGAGAAACCAAGGCCCTCGTACTCTTCTGGAATGATGAGTCCTAGGAACTTTTCTTTTTTCATGTATTCCCAAATTTCAGCAGGAAGATCACCATCTTCATAGGCTTTGTCGTCATTCATCATGCGACATACGGTTTCACATTGATTATTTAGAAAGGCTAATTCTTTTCCGCTTGGTTTTGGATATGGCTCTTCCATGATTTTTTTAAAATTAGGAGCACCAGAGAAGAGTTCTGCTTCAATCCAAGTGCTACCAGCTTCAAGTGCTATTTTCTCTGTTTCAGAAATTTGGGGCATAAGTTTTAAAGCTTTGAGTGTTTTCATGGCAAAGCCTGTTATGAGTAGCTTTCTAAACTTAGGAATAGATAAAAGGAAAAGAAGCGCAAGTGCGCTCAGGATAATAGGTGTTGAGAAAGAATAAAACCAAAGTAATGCTAAAAAAAGCGCGCCCCAAATTGTGAAGCTTTCTACATAGAAAGTAAGCAAACTCAACAAAAAAATAAAAAAGGCGCAGGATACAATCCCACAGAAAATAATACTCAGAAAACTAAACATAAAAACTCCTCAGTGTAAGACAAAATTCTTCTTATGCATTCAGCTTGTCGGTTTCGAAGAAGCCTCTTTATTAGAATATGCGGAGTTGATAAAAAAGAGAATTGTGCTGGGCAGGTACAAGAAGAGTCTGGCCTCTCTGTATTGGATCTGTAAGAACTTGAGTTTGTAGGTCAGTCACTTCTAGGAGGCTTCTGGTTTCGCGGTTAAAACAAAAGAGTTGTCCATTGCTTGCGACAATATAGAAGTGCTTTTCTGTTGGTATAATACTGCTTACACTGCTACGACCGATATTAAGAGGTTTGTCCCAGATAGGTTTTCCGCTGCTGAGTTCAAAAGCATGAATATTACCTTCGCTTGTTCCTATGTACTGCAAATTGTCATGTGTAGTAGTTTTTATCGCTGTGATAGTAGCCTTAAGATCCACATGCCAATTTAATGTTTTTTGACTGCCTTGTGAATTAACATTCAAGCTAATTAGATGCCCATCATAACGGGTTGCGTAAAGAGAGTCGTTATGAATAGTCATTGGGCCAATTAAGTTTGTAAATTGAGCTACTGAGACAAAAGGGGCTCTAAAAACAGAATTGAGTTTTCCTGTTTCTAAGTTCAGACTTAGAATGTCTCCATCTGTATTTGCTGCAAAAAGGCTATTTTTTATAAAAACAGGTGTTGTTTGTGTGCGAATGCGTACATCATCACTCATCCCTAACTGATAGGCCCAAAGAATAGATCCTGTGTTGAAGTCTATTTTATAAAGAATTTGAGAAAAAGTAGAGAGGTAGAGGTAGTCTTCGTTAATCACAAGAGGGGCATCAATAAAAGAGCTTTCGAGTTTAGTCGTCCACTTTTCTTTTCCTGTTTTTAAATCAACTGTAGCCACAGTGCCTTCTTTAAAGGCTAAGACAACATACTCATCTGTTATCAAAGGGGATGTGCTTAATCCACCTTTTGGGCCTTTGTACGTCCAAAGTTGATGAGATATTTGAGTTTTTGTAAGAAGATAAGCTACAACCCATCCATCGTCTTCGCCTACATAGTAATTATTTTTGAAAGATCCTGCTGAGTAAGGGTATCCCACAAGCTTACCGATAGAATTTTCTCGAGAACTAGAGAAATTAATCATTCCCATTGGGCTCATGAGAGATGGTTTCTGCGGTACTAGACTTTTAGCCCAAAGAAAAAAAGGCTGAAAAAGAAAAAAACAGAAAAAAAGATATTTTTTTAAGAACACTGTGCAGATACCTCATATAGGAATTACAAAATAAGGGCTTTGTAAGCTTTTGCTTGAGACTTATGTTCATCTGTAGCATGGAAATGGGTAGCAACTGTGTCAAATGTTTTCTTTGCTGATTCAAGGTCTTCTTTTTGAAGAAGTAAAATTCCTTTTAGTAACAAGAGTTCTGGTTGTTCTTTTTCAGATACTTTTCCAAAAAGTTTTTCTGTTTCACTGAGGGCAGGATCTACTTGACCTAGTTCACTTAGAATATTTATGTATAGTTTTGCAATATTTCCATAGAAAAGAGATGTGGGAGAAAGGTTTTCTAAGACTTTTTTAGCTAGTTCGCTTGCCTTTTGATAGGACTTTTGTTGAAGGAGGTTATTCACAACTTGAATAGCAGCTCTTGCGCCTTCTGCTGTTTCCGGGTGTTTATTAAAGAAAGCTACATAAGCTTCATCAGAGGCAGTATGGTTTGCTTGAAGCTTTCCTTGCTTAGTTTCAATAGAGTTGGTTTCAGCTTTTAATTTTCCAAGTTCTGATTTTTCCTCTGGGGTCAGATCTTTTTTTTCTTCAAGCTTAAGGATTTTAGTCTTGAGATTACTCAGTTCAGAAGAAAGTTTAGTGCTCTCTTCTGATAACATTTTTTCTTCGTTATCATAAATTTTGTCGATAGCGTAGAGAGCGCTTGCTCTTTTTTCAATTTGTGTATTATCGTAATATTGCTTAGAAAAATAGCCACCAGCAGCTAGAATAGCAATGCCGATAACAGCCATAACAGATGTGGAGTTATCTTTAATTTTTTCTAGTTGATCCCTGACGAACTTTTGGAATAGGTCTGGTCTTTTTAAGGCTCTTTGTTCTTTTTTTGTACTCATTTTCTTGTTTTATACTCCATTTTAATCGCTGAGATCGGACAAAAAATTATATAAAGATGTCCGAGTAGTTGTCTCTTTTTAGAAAGACTTAAATATAAAAGATATTCCCTCTATATCGAAGTTAGATTCTTTAACAAATACCTCATGCTTCCGCCTAATGAAAGGTCTTTTTCTGGCACTTTGTAAAAAGCTGTGGGAGACAGTGCCCTCTTGAAGGTTAGCGCTTTTTTTGCTATTCTCCTCCAAGTTTATCTTAAAGCTTAAGAAAGAGTGTGCGCTCAGTTATGAAAACACTTATTATATCAGAACTTTATAAAAGTATTCAAGGAGAGTCTCAGTATGCAGGCTTGCCTTGTGCTTTTATTCGCCTTACAGGTTGCCCTCTTCGTTGCCGGTGGTGTGATACCACTTATGGTTTTAAGGGAGGGCGAAAGCTCACTTTCTCTCAGATCATAGAAGAGGTTGAAGATTTGAAAGCGCAGCTTGTTGAGTTTACAGGCGGAGAGCCACTAGCTCAATCTGAGAGCACTTATCTTATGGCTGAGTTTTTGTCTCTTGGAAAGACTGTGCTTCTTGAAACTAGTGGATCTATTTCTTTAGAAACAGTTCCAAAGGGTGTTCACATTATTATGGATGTGAAGTGTCCATCCAGCGGTATGTCTCAAAAAAATGATCTTAATAATTTTTCTTTTCTCAAAAAAACAGATGAGGTGAAGTTTGTTATTGCACACGAGAAAGACTATGAGTGGTCAAAAGAATTTGTTCATCAAAATCAGCTAACAGAACGCTTTCCAGTTCTTTTTTCCCCTGTTTGGAAAGAAATGGATCCCAAAGATTTAGTCTTTTGGTTTCTTAGAGATAAGCTCTCTGTGAGGCTTAATTTGCAACTTCACAAATATATTTGGCCAAATATTGAAAAAGGTGTTTAGAAATATTCACTTCTCTTTATCTAAATACCAACTTTTTTTTCTAGCACATGCTAAACTAAGAGCATAACAAACTTTTATAACTTCTTTCGAGTGAAGAGAGGGTTTTTTATGTTCAAATTGAGTTTTGTTTTTTTATTTTTGTTTAAATCTTACAATTTTCTTTTGGCAGAAGAAATAAAAGAGGTCTTCACTGAAGAAGTCTCTTCTAGTCAAGAAAAAAAACAAAAAATAAAAGATACAAAACATTTTTTTTCTTTTGGTTTGTTCACAGGATTTTCTGGTAATGGGCCTCTCATAGGAAAAAATCAAATCACTGGAGAAAATTTACAAGCACTGCGCTTTCGTGAGGGCTTAGGAGCACCTCTTGGTCTTTTTTTGGATTTTCGAGTCATTAATAATTTTTCTTTACGTGCTGAGTTCATTTCTCATTTGATGACAGGGGCTCATATGAGAAATGCTAATCGATTGGCTTATCCTCTCCTCATAAGTTTAGGAGGTTGTGCTGGTTTGTACTATCAATTTGAATTTGATGGTGGAGGAATTACATGGAGACCATTTGTTGGTTTTGGTATGGGAGCTGCGTCTAGTAGTGTTGCTGTGAATA
>Ga0172367_10007127_pt1 | contig 12897 bp, 11 predicted proteins | sample Lak10m_FD_114542 | JGI IMG/M metagenome (GOLD analysis project Ga0172367, IMG submission 114542) | Freshwater microbial communities from Kabuno Bay, South-Kivu, Congo - kab_022012_10m | ecosystem: Environmental > Aquatic > Freshwater > Lake | place: Democratic Republic of the Congo: South-Kivu...
AACTATCTCTTATAAAACATTAGCTAAAAGAGCAGGGAATGAAAAAGCTTATAGGGCAGCTGCTCTTGCTAACGCTTCTAATATTTTTGCTGTATTAGTACCTTGTCACCGTGTCATTTCCTCTTCTGGATCCCTAGGTGGGTATGCAGGAGGAATCGAAAAGAAAAAAAATATTCTGGCTCTAGAAAATAAACTTTTTTAAGGAGTTTTTAAAAAACATGTCAAAAAACACACCTGAAGTTCCCATAGAAAATGATAAAAAAAACGAAGTTGCAAAATACCTTGTCGTCAAAATTGAATCCCTTGGAAAAATACCCCCTGAAAAAATTAATATTCGTGTCCCTTTGAGTTTGTTAACAACGGGAGTAAAGCTGGCTACTTTTATACCTTCTGCTATTCAAGAAAAAATCAATCAAAATTTGAAAGACAAAGGTATTCCTTTCAATATGGAAATGTTACAAAATAAAGAGAGCATAGGCCTCTTCCTAAAAACACTAAAAGATTTTCGCGTGGATATAGAATCCGAAAAAGATAACATCAAAATTTTTTGCGAATAAACGCCATTTGCCAATCTTCTTTCTTGCCCTCTTTTTTTAGATCCTCTATCCTTTTTATGAGGGCACATCTTTACAACATTAATCAAGGAATTTTTCATGAAAAAACACATAGTAGCACTTCTTGTTAGCTTATCTATTGGCCTTTTTATATTTGCTGTTTTTCATCTCTCCAAAAAAAGCAGTTTTAATCACAACACTCTTCTAGGTGAGTGGTCTCGTTGTATTGATGGTCAACTAAAACAAACTTATAAATTCGAAAAAGATGGTCACTACACACGTCAAAAAGAATACTATCTTACAAAAAATGAATGCACAGGAACACTGAGCTACACGCATAGATTAGAAGCTTCTTATGAAATAAAAAATAAAGAGACTCTTGAGAACGCTGTTGGTTTGACTCTCATTTTAAAAATTAAAAAAGCAAGCCTTAACCTTGCAAGTCACGAAACAGTGTCTGTTTATAATGAAAGAACAGTTTGCGACATAAGCGACTGGAAGCTTAATGAAGAAAAAGACGTCACAGGAATCGAAGTGGATGATTGCTCTCAGTACCCAGCTGAAACAACTATTTACCATAAAGTTTTACTTCAAGAAAATAGCTTTAAACTTGGAGAAAAATCATTTGATCCAGATATGATTCCTGAAGACTTTAAACCAGGCCTTTACATGAAAGCTAACTGATACGACAAAGCTAAACTAAAACCTTCTCCTCTCGAAGAAGTGGCCCTATCTTGATAGGAAGAAGAACTTAGCACTTCCTTATGTCTTTTTTTCCAGCTGCTATAAAAAGGCAATGAAACACCAATAGAAATTGAATGCCCATATTTTTTTGTCTCTTGGTTTTTTGCTAACATTTTTTGAAAAGATTCAGAAAAATAATAAACTAAGAGTAAATCTAAGCTAAGAGACCTAATTTTTAAGGAGTAATCTCTTAACTCTCCCACTTTTAAAAGATGAGTACTTTTTTCAAACTCAAGAGACTTCTCTTCAACAAAATAAGATTTCATTTCGTCTAATCTAAAGCCAGAAGCTAAAGCAATATTTCTCATCCAGGGGACAAAATCAAGTTCTCTGATAAGGCCAACACGCCCTCCAAAACCTAAAAAATTTAAAGGGATTTCTTGATTTTTTCTTTTTAGCTCCGTGTAAGGACCGAGCAGAAGAAAAAAGTCTAAACTTAATGAGAAAAAAGAAAATACCTTCACATAAGATAACCCTGTTCGTAGTCCTATATGAGAAATTAGCTCACCTTCTTCTTTTGAAAAAAAGTTATAATAAAGAGCTGAATTTTGAAACTCCCAGTAGGAAGTCACTCGAGGTTCGTCAGAAACAGATTTTTTTTCAGAAGAGAAAAGACAATGCGTAGAAAAAAGAAAAAACAAAAAAAATTGGACTTTTACGAGAAAAGAAACCATACTGTTTCCCTTAAGAAGGTTCTAGAGACTTTTTTCTATGAAAAATCCTTAACAATAAAATAGATATTTCATACATTAAATAAAGAGGAATCGCTAAAGCTACTTGGGAAACAGGGTCAGGAGGCGTCATGATAGCTCCAACCACTAAACTTAATATAATAACAATTTTTCTGTACTTTGCGAGCATAACATAGTCTACAATATTTAGAAATCCCAGTAAAAGTAAAATAACAGGAAGCTCAAAAATAACTCCAAACGCGAGTATCATAACAAGCAAAAGAGAAAAATAGTCGTTAATTGTGATCATAGGGACACCAACTTCAAGACCCATCTTTAAAAAAAACTCTAATGTAATTGGAATGATGTAGTAATAACAAAATAAAATCCCACTAAAAAAAAGAATAATAGAAGCACAAATAAAAGGCTTTACATATTTTTTTTCTTTTTCATAGAGAGCTGGTGCTAAAAAACACCAAAACTGATAAAAGCACACAGGAGAAGCTGCAAGAAACGCAACAAGAAAAGAAGCTTTAATAGAAACCATGAAGACATCAATCAGACCTGTGAAATAAAGATTCTTAGAGCCTTCTGGCAACTGGGCTAACAAAGGAATTTTGAGAAAATTAATAATTTCTTCAGAGAAAAAGAAAGCAACGACAAAACTAACTAGGATTGCTAAAAAACTTTTTATAAGTCTTCTTCTTAACTCTGTAAGATGAGACATAAGGGGCATTTGACCAAGAAATTCTGTTGTTTTTTCATTTTCCATTTTAACTGTGAGCCTCTGCCCAATTTTTTCCACTTGCTATAAAAACCTCTATGGGCACAAAAAGTTTCCAAGCTCCTTCCATCTCTTCTTTAATCAACTCTCTTGCTGCTACTTCATCATCTTTATGGCACTCGAACACAAGTTCATCATGGATTTGTAGTAGAAGATCACAACGAAGCCTTCCATTCTCTAATTTTTTATGCAAATTGAGCATTGCTATTTTTATAAGATCAGCAGCACTTCCTTGAATAGGTGTGTTAATTGACATATTTCTTGCTAAAACTTGCTCTCTTATTTGAGAGCTTTTTAAACCAGGAAGAAGTCGTCTACGACCCGAAAGAGTAGATGCATAACCACACTCTTCGGCTTTTTCTTCTAAAGAAGAAATCAGAGCTTTAACCTTAGGGAAAGTTAAAAAGTAAGATTCTATAAATTTTCTAGCCTCATTAAAAGAAAAACCAGTGGCCTGAGAAAGTTTTTTAGGCCCCATTCCATAGAGAATTCCAAAGTTAATAGCTTTAGCTTGAGATCTTTGTTCACTTGTCACTTCGTTTTCTTTTATCCCAAAAACTTTTGCCGCTGTGATCCTGTGAATATCTTTCTTTTCACAGAAGGCTTCTTTTAGAATTTCCTCTCTTGCAAAGTGAGCCATTATTCTAAGCTCTACTTGAGAATAATCAGCAGAGATAAGAGTGTAATCTCTTTTTGCAATGAAGGACTCTCTAACTTTATCTCCATAAATAGTACGAATAGGAATATTTTGTAAATTCGGGTCACTTGAGCTTAAACGACCTGTTTCTGTTCCTGTCTGATGAAAAGAACTGTGAACTCTACCTGTTACTGGTGATACTTGTTTTGGCAAAGCTTCCACATAAGTTGAAAGAAGTTTTGTGAGAGAGCGGAACTCTAAAAGTTTTTTCACAATCTCTTCTTCCTCTAGAGTTTCAAGCACGCTTACATCAGTAGATAAACCTGTTTTAGTTTTTTTTATACTCTTGACACCAAGTTTTTCATGAATTTTTAATTTGTCGTAAAGAATGACTTGGAGCTGCTTTGGAGAAGAAATATTAAAAATCTCTCCTGCTAGCTCATGAATCTCTTTTTCAAGATTCTCAGTAGACTCTTTCAGATGAACCTCTAATTTCCGAAGAGGCTCAGTGTCTAAGAGAATCCCTTTTTTTTCCATAGCACCAAGGACAGAAGAAAAAGGAAGCTCTATATCTCGATAAAGATTGAAAAGTCCCTCTTGTTTTAATTGGTTTTCAAAAATGGTATAGAGCTGTAAACAACAAAAACTGTCTTCGCAAGCATACTCTGTTAAATCTGTTAGAGGGACTTCCTCCATTTTTTTTGTTTTTGTTTTTTTCAAAAGTTCTTTTATTGGAATTTTTGTAATTCCAAGAATATTTTTGCTTAAATTATCAAGACTATGAGACCTGGTTGGATCTAAAGTAAAAGACATGAGCATAGTGTCATCAATAGGAGAGCTCACTCTGACTCCTATATTTTGTAGCATTTCTCTATCAAACTTAATATTATGAGCTATTTTATTTTTTGTCACATCAGAAAAAATTTCTTTTAAAAGAGAAAGAATCATTTGTTCATCTAAATCCTTTTCCAAAAAATCTTTCCTAAGTGGCATATAAAAATTAGTTTTATCTAAAAAAGAAAAACTAATTCCAATTGGTCTATCCGAAGAAACATTAAGCCCTGTCGTCTCTGTGTCAAAAGAAAACAAAGTTTCTTTTTGCAATTTTATTTTTAATTTTTCAAACTCAAGCGAGGAAGTCACAAGAAAATTTTTTGTAGCAGAAGTCTCAACATATGTTTCTTCCTCTTCAAAAAAAACATGTGATAAAACCTCTTCCTTTTTTTGAGGTATTTTTTTGACTTCAATTTCTTTTCTACGCACTATCATACGATTTGCAAGAGAAGTGAGTTCATAACGCTTTAAAAATTGGTCTAATTTTTCATTAAAAGCAAAAAACTCTTCTGAAAACTTGAGAGCCTCAAGATTTTCTACGGTTTCTACATCAACTTTTAAAGTCACAAGTTTTTGTGATAAAAGAGCTAAGTCTTTATTCTCACTCAAAGCTATTTGCTGCTTTTTATTTTTAATTTTATGAAGGCAAGAGAAAATTCCCTCTAGATTGCCAAAAGTTTCCAGAAGTTTTGCAGCTCCTTTTAAACCAATACCCGGAACACCTGGAACATTGTCAGAAGAATCACCTGTGAGAGCTAAAAAATCGACTACTTGCTGAGGCGCACAGCCAAATTTTTCAAAAACTTCTTTAGCCCCCAAAATGTCAACTGATCCTCCTTTTTTTGGACTATAAAGAGAGACATCCTCGCCTATCAACTGTAAAAAATCTTTATCGCCTGAAACAATGTAAACGTGCGTCTCTTCACTTGCGAACTTTTTAACTAAAGAAGCAATGATATCATCCGCTTCAACTCCCTCTTTTTTGAGGAAAATACATCCCATATTTTCTAGCATCTCAAAAAAAGGTTCTATTTGAGTAGCAAGATCTTCTGGCATTTCTTTTCTATTAGCTTTATAAGCGCTATAGAGCTCGTGTCGAAAAGTTTTTGATTTTGAATCACTTGCTACCACCAAATAATCGGGTTGTTCTTTTTCCACAAGGCGCATCATAAAAGCAGCTGAACCATATAAAGCTGAGGTTGGGAAGCCATCCTGAGTGGTGAGAGGTCTTTGGCTAAAAGCATAATAATTTCTGAACACCATAGCCATAGCATCTATGACAAAAAGCTTCTTCTTTTTTCTCAAACTCATAATTCAACCTACTTTCCCATAAAATCAGAAGGCTCTGGAGGGGGGTAACTAAAAAATATAAAAAGAGGGGTAGTCTACCGTAGGATATGAGTTAAGCACACTTCTTTTTTTAAAGAACCATTCCACTATCATCATCCATTTGCTTCTATCACTTAGATGTAATAGAGTCAGGGCTAAATTATTCTTTTTCCTCAAGGAGATAAGTTATTATGCAAAAGCACGCTGAGCTCCATCTTGAAGGCAAGTCATACTCTTTGCCTGTCCTCGTCGGATCGGAAAACGAAAAAGCTATCGACATCAGTCAACTTCGTGCCGAGACAGGTTACATCACACTCGACCATGGTTATGGGAACACCGGTTCTTGCACCAGTAAAATTACTTACATTGATGGAGAGAAAGGCATTCTTCGCTACCGCGGAATCCCTATTGAACAACTCGCAGAAAAATCAAATTTTGTTGAAACAAGTTACCTTCTTATTTATGGAAATCTTCCAAACAAACTTGAATTAGAAAACTTTTCTCGCACACTTTCGCATCACTCGCTCATCCATGAGGACATGCTAAGATTTTATGATAGTTACCCTTCTACAGCCCATCCTATGGCTATTTTAGCCTCTATGGTCTGTTCTTTGTCAGCTTATTATCCAGATTCTTTAAATCCAACAGACCCAGCTCAAGTCGATCAACTTATTCCAAGAGCTTTATCAAAACTGCGAACTATTGCTGCTTACTCTTATAAAAAATCTATTGGGCAACCTGTTATTTATCCAAATAATTCTCTTGGATTTTGTGCTAATTTTTTGTCCATGATGTTCGCTGTCCCTTCAGAGAAATATGAGATAGATGAAGACATAGTTGGAGCTCTTGAAATGCTTCTGATCCTCCATGCTGATCACGAACAAAACTGCTCAACTTCTACAGTTAGACTCGTTGGCTCTTCTCTTGCAAACCTTTTTGCTTCTATTTCTGCTGGTATTAGTGCTCTTTGGGGACCTCTTCACGGGGGAGCTAACCAAGCTGTTATGGAAATGCTTCGCCACATCCACAATAGCGGAGGAGATGTCGCAGCTGCTGTAAAAGCAGCTAAAGATAAGGAAAACCCATTCCGCCTAATGGGATTTGGTCACCGTGTTTATAAAAACTACGATCCAAGAGCAAAAATTATCAAAAAACATTGTGACAAGATTTTATCGAAACTGAAGATAAAAGATCCGCTTTTAGATATTGCAAAAAGACTAGAAGAAGCGGCTCTTGAAGATTCCTATTTTGTTGAAAAGAAACTGTATCCAAATGTTGATTTTTATTCTGGTGTCATTTACCAAGCTATGGGAATTCCAATGAATATGTACACTGTTATGTTCGCTCTTGGTCGCCTTCCAGGGTGGATTGCTCACTGGAAAGAAATGCACGACCAAGGGGGAAACAAAATTGGGCGCCCTCGCCAAATTTATGAAGGTGAAGTTCTCACAAACTACCGCCCTTTGGCAGAACGAAAGTAAAAAAGTTTTTTTTACACATATTTTTCGTTCTCAGTCAGCGCTGAACTTTTCTTTCATATTTTAAGAAACAAACTAAAAACCGAAGAAACCACAGAAAGACTCTATCTTTTGACTTTTCTAGATTGATTCAAAAGCTATCCTGAAGTAGAGTTAAAAAGAAAATATTCCAAGTGAATCTAAAGGATCCTTATGAAAAAATATAATCGTTACCCTCTTGTTATAATAAAGTTTCTTACAGTTTTTTCTCTTTTAATTAATCTAAATCAAGTAGTTTTAGCAGATGGCTTAGGGTCAAAATCAACCTCAGAAATAGAAGCCAAACAAGAAAACCCTATAGAAGAAACCAGCTTAAACAGCCGATCAATTTTCAGCTATCTTCACAGTTCAGACTGGGTTGTTTCCAGTGTGCTTCTTATACTCGTTACTTTATCAATTCTTTGTTGGGGAATTTGTATCGCTAAACTTCTCTACCTTGATAAACTTAAAAAATCTAATACTGCTTTTATTAAGCTTTTTTGGAAATCAAAGTCTTTGAAAGAACTAGAATCAAGCGCAAGCCATGAGCCTTACAGCCCAGCTAAAGAAATTTTTAGAGCCAGTTATCAAAACTTTGAGAGAAGTAACTATTTAGATCAAAAAAATCTCCAATTAGACACTATGATCGCTGTCACAATGAATCATCTTGGTAGAGCCCTACAAAATGCAAAAAGAACAGAGCGGAGAAAGTTAGAAACTTACTTACCACTTCTTGCTATCACAGCTTCTACTGCACCCTTCATTGGACTTCTTGGCACTGTGTGGGGTATTATGAACTCCTTTCAATCCATTGCTCTTACAGGGAGTGCATCCTTAAGCTCAGTCGCTCCAGGTCTTTCAGAAGCCCTTATAGCAACAGCTTTTGGCTTAGGAGCTGCCATTCCTAGTGCAATCGGATACAGTCTAGCCAATCATAAAATAAGAAAGCTTTTCTCAGAAATAGAAAACTTTTCTGGAGATTTTCTTTCAATCGTTGAAAGATATATTGTGACTCACAACAGTCCTAAATCATAAAAAGGTACATCCCCTTGAAAATACACCACGAACAACATGAATCTTCGGATGAAGACCAAGAGCTCGATGCTGATATCAATATCGTACCTCTTGTAGATGTAGTACTTGTTTTGCTTATTATTTTTATGATCACAGCCCCACTTTCTCTTTCAACGATTAAAGTTAATCTCCCTGAGACTGTGACAAAAGAAACTCTCACAGAAGAAGCTCAAGTGATTTTAACCTTAGATGATAAGGGTCGTTACTACTTAGGAAAACAAAAAGTCGACGCTGCCTCTGTAAGAGAAAGGCTTAAAGCAATTTTTGATATGAGACAATCAAAGGTGCTTTATATACAAGCGGACAGAAACTTGAAATATGAGAGTGTAACTAATGCTATGAATGAAGCGCACTTAGCTGGCATCAAGAAAATATCTCTTCTGACTCAACAAACATCTTTGGTTAAGTAGATCATGATAGAAAACGAAAAGTTACAAGATACTCTAGAGAAAAAATTTCTCAAAAAATCTCTTTTAGCCTCTCTCCTGTTGCATGTAATTCTTGCTTTTTCTAGCTTTTTTTCTTTTTTTTCAAAAACTCCTAGACAATTTAATTCTATTACAGCTGAGCTCTATATCCCAATAGAAGCAGACAAAATGAAATCCCTAGCTTTAAAATCAAAGGTAAAAGAAGAAAAAACTCTTGTTAATAAAAACACACTCCCTCAACTTCCAGAGAAGTTTATTATCAAAGAAGAAGAAGAAATAAAAAAACCACCTCCTGCCATCAAACACTCTCTAGAAGAGACTGAAGAAAAGAAAGAAGAAAAAGAAAAAGAAAAACGAGAAGCCATAGAGTTGACAAAAAAAGAAGCTCTAAAAAGACTTCTAAGAGAGAAAGCTCGTCTTGAGAAACAAAACGCTGATCAAGACAAACTTGCTCTACAAGAAAAATTAGATCAACTGGCTTCTTTAAAAAAAAATAAGATGAAAAACACTGCTTCTTCTGGCTCAACCTCTTCTTTAGATGAAGACTATGCTGCACTGCTTCAACAAAGCCTCCATGAAAACTATGAAATTCCAGATGCTTTTGATATTGGAAGAAAAAATCACGAGGTTCTTTTAGAAATAACCTTAAGCAGAGCTGGTGAAGTTCTATCAGCTCGAGTGATATCTTCTTCTCGCAATGAGCTTTTTGATCAGCTAGCACTTAACACAGTTTGGAAAGCCTCTCCATTCTCAGAGCCTCCAAGAGAATGGGCAGGTAGGCCTATTACAATTCACTTCAAACCTTAATAGAGATATTTATCATGTTCTTACAGAAAAACCTTTTCATGAAGCCTATTTATTTTATTTTTCTTCTTGTATTTTCTAGAGTTTTAAATGCAATCACAACCCCTCCTACCATAACAGTGCAAGATGCAAGCTACAGACCTCTTAAAATAGCAACCCCTTTCATTGAAGGGGATGACCCAGAAATACAATCCTTTAGAAATACAGTTTATGACTTGACTGAGTTCACAGGGATGTTTTCTAATGTCTCTGAAAAAGTTTACGAAAATTTAATCATCCCCCCTCAAAGTTCGTATACTTCTTCGGCACAAATAGCTAAAAGCTTCTCTGAATTTAAACAACTTGGTATCGAAACCTTACTAGATTTAAAAGTCGTCTTAGAACTCAACAAAAAAATTCGTGTGCGAGCGAAAGCTATTGACCTTATAGGATCTACAGAAATTCTATACAAAGAATATATTATAGATACAAGAGACCATTTTGTAAAAGTTGCTAAAAAAGTTCTAGATGAAATTCATTTTTTTTATATGGGAACAAAAGGTGTCTTTTCAACAAAAATTGTTTTCATTGGAAAAAAAACAAAGGACTCTAAGAAACAAGTTTATACTTGTGATGTCACAGGAAGCGATCTTAAACAACTCACCTTTGGCAATGCTATTCACTTATCTCCCTCATGGAGTCCTGATGGGAACAATATTCTGTTTACCTCTTTTATAAAAAACAACCCAGATCTCTACATGCTTGATGCCAACTCATTGAAGGCCAGTGTTCTGTCAGAGTACAGCGGACTTAACAGTGGGGGAGTTTTTTCTCCTGATGGGCAATACATTATTTACACAGCTAGTAATTCAGGAGCTGCAAGCCTTTATGCCATGGATCCTATGAACAAAAAAAGAGCTTCCATCACTACAAAAAAAGCTCTCTATGTAGACCCTGACTTTACTCAAGATGGAGAACAGCTAGCTTATGTATCTAGTGAGTTTGGAAATCCTCATATTTTTAAAGCAAAAATTGAAAAAACAGATAAACCCATCCCAAATCATATCAAGTTAACAGAGTCAACAAGGCTTACCCATGTAGGCTGGTACAACACCATGCCTCGTTGGTCACCTAATGCAAAAGAAATTGTTTATGCTAGTTTTGATAGAGCTGATAACCGCTTTGATCTTTTTATTATGAATGAAGACGGAACCAACAAAAGAAGACTTACACTCAACTCTGGAAACAACGAAGCGCCTACCTGGTCCCCAAATGGAAGGGTTATTATGTTCCACTCTGATAGGCATAATAACAAAAAAATAAAACACCTTTACATCATGGCAAAAGATGGAACTGAGCAGAGAATAATTGACACGGGTCTTTATGAAGCAGAACTTCCACGCTGGAAGCTCTAAAGATTTTCTATTCTACTTTTAAGAAAGGACAAGCTCTGAAGGCACATCAAGAAAACTAGAGGAAGAAAAAAATACACTCACAACACCTTCTTCGAAATTTTCATGACACCAGTTTTTTAAAGTCTCTTTATCTGGAAGAACAAAGGCCTTATCTTTCAAATAAATACGCTTCAATTCATCTACATTCATTCTTTCATTCTCAGGAATTCTTTTATCTTCTGGAGCTCGCAAAAGAAAAACTTGATCAGCAGACTGTAAGACTTCTCCATACTGTTTAAAAAAAGTATTTCTTCTCGAGGTTGCATTCTTAGGTTCAAAACCAGCAATAATCTTAGATTTTGGGTAAAGTTGCCTCAAATTCTCAAGCGTACAGGCCATAGCAGTTGGATGATGACCAAAATCTCTATACACCAAAGCTCCTTGGAAAGATCCTAAATTTTCTAACCTTTTTTGTACCCCTTTAAAAGAAGAGAGACTCTTTAATAAGTCAAACTCACTTGCTTTTTTTATCGCTCCTTTTTCTTTAAGAACAGAAAGAAGACCAAGACACTGAAGAGCATTCGCAACATTATAAGATCCTGTAAGGGTCACTTCCGCTATGAAAGAACCTTCTTTTTTTTCATAATGAAACACTGTTCTTCCAAAAGAGCTCTCTTTTATAGAATTAAGAAACAAATGAGCTTCATCTCTATATTTTCCTGAAGGAGAAACCCTATAGACTTTATCAAACAGTGACATTTTTTTTAAAAGTTCTCTAACACCCTTATCATCAATATTTGCAATGATTTGAGAAGGCTCTTTCACAAGAAGAAGAAGTTTTTTAAAAGTTTCGTAAATAGCTTCTAAATCCTTAAAAATATCTGCATGATCAAATTCTATATTATTCAAAACAACAAACTGAGGTTTATAATGTAAAAATTTAGATCCCTTATCAAAAAAAGCTGTATCATATTCGTCCCCTTCTAGAACAAAAAGAGAGCCACTTCCGTAGAGGCTTCCACCTTTTTTACCAGCAGGAATAGCTCCTATCATATAACTTGGCTTTTCTTTGAGACTCTCTAAACAATGACTTATCCACGAAGTCGTCGTACTTTTTCCGTGAGTTCCACAAACAACAATAGGCCTTTTATTCTCTAAACAATAGTCTTCAAGTACCTGCGGAAAACTTGTATACGACTTCCCAGAGGCAAGGACAGCTTCAAGCTCCACATGACCTCTTGATAAACTATTACCAATCACAAAAATATCAGCATCAGAGGACTCAATATTTTCTTTATTATAGGATAGAACAAAAGGAATGTTTTCTTCTCGTAATGAAAGAGCTACAGCATCACTCATACCACTATCACTACCTGTTACCAAATAGCCAGCTTGTTTTAGGAGCCCAGCAACAGAGGACATCCCAAGACCACCTATACCCACAAAATAAAATTTTTTGTTTCGATCATGCATAATAACCTCATTTTTTAACAAGAGAATCCGATAAAAATTTTTCCACTAACTTTTTGAACTCTATTCTAAAGTTACCTAAATGATAAGCACTCACGTTTTGTTTAATGCTTTTATACAAAGTTCCCTTGCTAGAAAGATTACTAAGAACAGAAAGCAAAGTGTCGCGAGAAGTAAATTCCAAACCAAAATTATTACTTAAAACAAAATCCATATGAGCTTTTTCATGAAACATATGTTTTGAAATACCGTCAATCATAATAGGAAGCTTTGAAGCTAGAGCTTCCATTATAGTTGTAGGACCTGGTTTTGTAATAATCACATCAGAAGATGCCATAATTTCTGGTATTTTGGTTGTAAAACCAATTACCTTCACTCTTCTTAGACGTGCATAGCGAGCTAGTTTCTTTTTTAAGTTGAGACTGTTCCCCACACAGGCGAGAACATAAATGTCTGGAAATTTTCTTGATATAATATCCGCGTAGCGGACAATTTTCGAGCTCCCTGCTCCACCCATTAGAAGCATAAGTACAAAAGCATCTTCCGGAATACCTAGCTCTTTTCTTTCTACTTTTCTTGAATATTCATGAAAAAAAGCATCACGAATAGGATACGGTGCCGATACAATTTGATTTTCCTTAAAACCAAGGGCCTTTAGTTTTAATGCACTATAACTACTGTATATAGTCGAAACATAAA
>Ga0172367_10007128_pt1 | contig 12897 bp, 17 predicted proteins | sample Lak10m_FD_114542 | JGI IMG/M metagenome (GOLD analysis project Ga0172367, IMG submission 114542) | Freshwater microbial communities from Kabuno Bay, South-Kivu, Congo - kab_022012_10m | ecosystem: Environmental > Aquatic > Freshwater > Lake | place: Democratic Republic of the Congo: South-Kivu...
GATCGACCTTGCGGCTGCCACCGCCGCCGCCGTCCCCTCGTGAGATTATCTTATCTCGCGCTCCCAAGCTTTGCACTCCCACGCAAAACTCACGCGGTGTATCTCGCGCCCGCTGGGAGTTAGGATAGGACACATGTCGGTCGACGCGGGTGACACAGGTGGTGCAGCCGACGCAGGTTATCTCGCACCCGGGAGTGTCCTGTGCATCGCGTGCGGGACCAAGTTAGGATATCTTGCGCGGAGAGTGCCCTCGACGTCCGCGTGCTGGCGTCCGGCCTCACGCATCTCGCGCCCGTCTCTCTCTTTCAGGTCTTTCTCCCTTTCCCTCGACCCTGCACCCCGAGTTATCTTGCGCCCGGGGAGAGGGTGAGGCGAGAGACGAGCACCGGGGTCACCCCGTGAGGGGTGACCCCGTCACCTCAGGCGAGGAGCTCGGGGGTGGCCTTCCAGAAGATCTGGAAGTTGTTGTCCGAGAGCTTGACCGACTCCAGGAGGCCTTCATCGCGGAAGTCGCGGAGGCACTGGAGGATGTTGTCCCGATGGGTGGCCTTGTCGAGGCCGGTGGCCTTCAGGACGTCATCGAGCCGGAAGAGGCGGTCGGTGCCACCGGCGGCGGCGACCACAGCAGCCATGACTTGGGACTTGATCCCTTCGATCGCGTCCTTCTTGGCGGTGCGTTTCTCACCCCGCTCGGCTTTCTTGGCGAAGGCGAGGGCACCATCCTTGACCTCGAGGAAGCCACCGGTGGTGAGCTCGAAGATCTGGATCGGAGTGAGCGACTCGATCGGGGTGGCGAGGGCAGCGAGGGTAGAGGGGGTCAGGGACTTGGCCATGTTGGACTCCGAGCGGACGGTTGGTTCCTCAGGGGAGGATTCCCCCTTGGTGAGATTATCTTAACTCATTCCTTTTGGATTTGCACCCTCAAGGAACCGGGGGGCTCGACCCTGCGGCTGCCGCCGCGCCGGGTCTCGGTGCCGCCACCGCGGCCACCGTCCCTCCATGTATATATCATAAGTCGTCTCAAGGGAGTTTGCACCCGACCCTGCAGCTGACGACATCTCAGGCTCCGTGCAGAGGCCGGGGAGCGAGATATGATAAGCGCGTGGTGGCGCTCCTTGACGCGACGCGGCGCAGGGTCGAGGTCGTCGTATCTTGCGCTCGGCGAGGAGATCTGAGGTAGGGGTGAGTGAGACGCACGTCGGCCGCAGCTCGCGCTCGGTGAACACATGACATCTCGCGCTCGGAGCAGACTCGCACTGTGTCTCGCGCTCGGCGGTCGCTCAGCCGCATCTTGCGCTCGGCAGAGGCTGCGCTCAGCACGTCTTTCTTTCAGGTCTTTCTCCCTTTCCCTTCGACCCTGCACCACACGGGGGTGACGTGATGGGTGCCACAGTGGCGACGTGAAGAGAGCATCGTCAAACGCCAGCAGGGCGGCAGGACAAAGCCCTGCCGCCATCGGCCTCTCAGGCTGACTACTTCTTGTAGTTCAAGCCCTTCTCAGTGATCTTGTACTTGCCACGGCCGACTCGCTCGATGTAGCCGTAGCCGAGGCCGCGCTTGCGGCCGAGGAAGACCCCGTTGGGGTCGTAGCACCATTCGCACTCGGTGGGAGTGACATACCACGAGTGGGTCTTGCCGTCACCGACGGCGAGGAGGATCTCCCGGGTGGTGACGATCTTGTCCTTGTCACCATCCCAGAGGGCGAGGATCTTCTGCCAGTTGTTGAGCTTGGATTCCATGATGACTCCGTGAGAATCAAGGATTTTATTTTAGAATCATAAGGAAGATATTTTCCTTAGGATTTTTTTATTTCCTTGATGGATATATCTTATCCAAATAAGATTGGAAATACACGGAGTCTCACGTCCAAGTCATCTCGCGCCCTGCTGCAGCTCGGGCGCCGCGTCTCGCGCTCTGGGTGGCAAGCGTGCCGCATCTCGCAGACTGAGCCTCACACATCTCGCACGCAACGCCGCCGAGCCCGGCCGCAAGCGTGCCGCATCTCGCGCTCGCTGTTCTCCGCCACTTCTTGTCTCATGTATCTTACGCTCTGCGACCTGCGGGAGCACGCTGTATCTCGCGCTCGGCCCGCTGCTGGCGTGCTCTCTCTCTTTCAGGTCTTTCTCCCTTTCCCATCGACCCTGCACTGAGGGTGTCAAGGAGAGAGCACACCCGACGAGATCACCTGGGAGACAAGGGGCCGAAGCCCCTGTTCCCAGGGAGGGAGGTCAGTGCCAGTAGATGGCCATGACCGGTTTCAGAGTTGCCATGATCTCTTCGAAGTTGAGATGCCAGTTGGAGTAGCGAGTGGAGTAATCCTCGCTGATCATCACCGGAACCCCGTTCGTGACCTGGTAGAGGGGGCACTTACCACCGCCCACCTCAGCCATGGCAGACACATCCAGGACGAGACCGTTCTTCACCCAACGGGAGAGGTAGAAGATGTCGATCGTATTGAGATCCATATCAATGACTTTGGTCTGGTGAGCATCGAACTGGGAGTTGATGGAGAGGTAGCTTTGCATGAGGACCCCGTGAGAATCAAGGATTTTTGATTTGATATCCAAGGAGGATTGATTCCCTCCAGGATATTTTTTTTATTTCCTTGATGGATATATCTTATCCAAATAAGATTGGAAATACACCGGGCCTCACGTCCAAGTTATCTTGGGCGACGCGAGCAAGGGATCCCACGCGTGCCGCATCTCGCGCTGGGCCGCCGCAAGCGTGCCGCATCTCGTGCCTCGCGCTTCACGCATCGCACGCATCACACGCACAGCGCATCTCGCGCTCGGGCAGCAGCGCTCGGAGCGAAGCAACGCGCTCTCTCTTTCAGGTCTTTCTACCCTTCTCCTCGACCTTGCAGCACTGAGGAGGGCACTCAGTCATGTTGAGCACAAAAGCGCGTGCGAGAGAGGCCGAAACCCCCCTCGCACGCGGTGCCCTCTAGAAGACCTGCGCGAGCCGGTATTGATTGGTCTCGTCGCACCAGAACTCCATCCAGACGATGAACTCGCCATCATCGAAGAGGCAGGAGCAGATCTCTCCCTGCACGGTCCTCACATCGGGTTGACCCAGCCGATCCACGTCTTCCGGGTGGACCGTCTGCACCCACGCGCCCACCCACGCCTTCGCGAAGTTCTCAATGTACTCCCGCTTGAACTGGAAGAGCGCGTCGTTGGCACGGGCGATCTGGTCTGGGGCGTTGAAGAGCGATTTCGGGGCGTTGGGGAACGATTTCATGGACACCTCCTGCAGCTATCGTAGCGCGGATGGAGTGGGTGAGCACCGGGGGATCGACCCTGCGGCTGCCGCCGCCACCATCCCCTCGATGAGGTTATCTTAACTCGCCCGACCCGGGTTTACACCCTGCTGGAGGAGGTCGCGAGCAGAAGGCTCGGTGCGGCGGGGAGCGCCCCGGGCTATGATAGGCAGGTGAAAAGCGCTGGAGGGGGCCCTGGTCGGGAAGCGTGCAGAGCTGTGCAGAGGGCTGTGGAGGGGGCTGTCTGCGAGCTGTGCAGAGGGCCCGGGGCCCCCGCCCCGGGGGCGCGCTAGGCCCCCCGCCAGCCCACCGGCGGGCCCTGGTGGCGTGGGCACCCCCTTAGTGCTCTCTTTCTTCTCGGGAATCTCCCAACAACTTTTCCTAAACCTGCGGGTCACCAGCAGCACTTTTCCCCTCACCTAAAAATATGGGCGACCGCAAGTGGATAAAGTGTGTCAAGTCCCAAAAATTTCCGGAGAGCTTTTTCAAAACTTTTTCTAATTGTCAAAACTTATCTTTTTAAAGAATATTTAATCTTGAGTTCTGTTAGTAAAGAACATATTTCAAAAGAGAAAATAAAATGATAAAGATGACAAATGCAGAGTTAAGAAAGGTGATAAGGAAGAGAGTACGGGAAGAAGTCCTGGAGAAACTTGCTGAGGCCGCGGTGCCTGCTGTGAGGGTCGCGGCGGACAGCTCTGTCCAACTCATGATCAGCTGGTCAGAAATGTTTGATCGTATGTTTGTCTCTCTTGTCAAGAACAATCCAGATAATGATTCTCAAGAGTCACTTGGTGTAATTCATGTAACTCCTATGCGCGGAAAGCTCCCTTGTCGTCCTCGGGCTGCAAATGGTGCGATGCTCGCGCCCGCCTGGGAGGTTCGCTTTTCATACGCGCAGAAGGGTTTTGGTCCTCTTCTTTACGATATTGCAATGGAGGCCGTGGCGCTCCTTGGTGCAAGTCTGACATCAGATCGTGAAGAAGTGAGTACGTCTGCTCAGAAGATATGGGATTACTACGACACGCGCCGACCTGACATAACTTCTGGGATCCTTGATGACGAGATTGGTACACTCACACCTGACGATCCTGACGATGACTGTCGTCAGGACATATCAAAGTCGATCTCGGGCGAAAAGGGTGACTCGACTGCCTGGCATCAGGAGCCTATCTCAAGAGCTTTCACAATTAGAGGAAATCGTACACCGAACATTGATGCCTTTCGTGCTGTTGGGCGTTTTGATTCTTACGGGTTTCCCAAAGGAATTTTCGGGTGATAGCGAAACACATTTTTGATTCTTAGGACAAAAATTTCCGGAGAGATTTTCCAAAACTTTTTCGAAACATGCGATCATCTGCAAGGAGCATGACGGGGAGTGTTAATCAGTCGGAATTCATTTTATTTTTATTTTTTGATCATAATCATAATATTTAATCTGTATTAATTTTGAATAGGACTCATATGAAATTAACGAAAGCGCAACTTAGAAAGCTTGTCCGAGCAAATCTCTTAGAAACGCCGCTAATGGACATTTATCCTTATAAAAACAGACGTGCTCCAAACCAATTCATTAGCACAGTCCCCTCGGTGGGCTACAGACTCCCTTCAGCATTGAAAGGCACTACAAGGGAAAAAAGAAATCAATTTACAACTGCTGCAAAAGTTCTTCTTGCAGATTCGGAAGACAGCTGGTACATCATTGTGTTTAAAAATATTGGGTATAATAATTATCATCCTACTGAGATAGTAGAATCTCCTGAATTTTTGCAATGGATGAATTCTTTAAACATTCCTAAAGGATCTAAGATTCTTGTTGTTGGACAAGGTCGTATCAAAGGAGACTACCTTGCGCCTGAGTGGCAAATAGCTCATGACATCATCGGGCACACAATCCTTCAACACTACAGAGAAAATATGAAAGGAAATTTTGAGATAGAGGGTTATGAAGAAATTTTTAATTCATTTGAGAATTCCGAAGAAGAGCACCTTAACATTACATGGATGTCTTTACCAAGTGAGTTTAAAATTTCAAAACGCAATCCCAATGATAGACTTCCAGACATTCTCGCTGCGGTCTTTGCAAACAAATTTAACAAGCAAAAAGCAGTTGAGTTGTATAGAAATCTTAACATCTTTAACATGGAGGACGTAAATAATTCTCTTGATGCACTTTACAAAATTGTTGAATCATGGAAAATGTCAATTCCGTATGATACTCCAACTATAGTTAATCCATTTTGATCTGCACTGTGATCGCAGAGTTAAGTTGATCGCGAGAGTGGGAGAGATTTCAAAATACGGAAATTTTTATGTGGGGTGAGAAAAGTTGCTCCTTAAGAACTACTTATTAACGAACCATTTTAGAAAGGAGTAAAGAAATGGCGAAGATGACAAGAGCAGCTTTGAGAAAGCTCATAACTGAGATAAGTAAAGAAGACAGAGAATTTTTTAGGGCATTAGATACAAGATGGGTGGATCCTGCTGAGGTGAGAAGGGGACCTGATACATACGTAGATAATGAACACAACAGACTGTTTTATCCAGAAAATTTTCCTCCCGGACGATACGCCACTCCATCTAGAAGTATGTCAACTAAACCCGATGCTGTTCAGAGTGTTTCCAATTATCTAGACATGGAGAACATTGACGATGAGAATGACAAAAAGGACTTCTTTGGATTTTTATCTCATGTATTAGACTATGAGGATATTGATAAAATAGCTCAGGATGAATATAAACACTATGCTTTCGGCGAAGTCGAGCCGAAAATGATTACAAAAGCAGACACAGCAAACCGTTTCTACAATTATCCATACGATAAAAGATTTAGAAAGCTCTCAGATAAATATGGGTTCGAGAGAGTCACAGAGGCTATTTTTAGGTATATCGAGCAAGCTGCCGACATGAACTACAGTGAGAGGACGGATTTCAGAATGAGTGTTAGTCAATTGTCTTGAGGAGTTCCCGGGACTAAATTAAAATCCGGATTTTACTACTAAACTTAGATTAGATCTTAAGTGCGGGCCGCGAGTCGCTCATTTTCATTTTTGGCTCAAAAATTTCCGGAGAGCTTTTCCAAAAGTTTTCCTAAACATGCGATCGTCTGCAGGGAATATTTCGACTCTTCTTTCTAAACATGATTGTCATCTGCGCTCCGACCTTGCCCTACCTCTGGCGAATCGCAGAGTTAAGTTGATCGCGAGAGTGGGAGAGGGGTCAAGTTTGAGCAGCGAGGGTTTTTTGTCTGCTCGCTTGATATGTATGAGTGAAAATCAGGAGCGCATATGTTAATCACAGAGAAAAAGTTAAGGATGTTAATCAGAGAGTATGCTCGTCCCTTTTCCCGACCAGAAGTCGTTCGCGTTGTGTCTCCGTTTATGTGGTACGCAGATCGCATCTTTGTTGTTGCTGAGTATGAGCGCTTTGTCAACGGCCCAATGGTTAGAACAGGATTTTACACCAGCAAAGGAGAGAGTGTGGAAGGCACTGAGCACATGGCAGGAACATGGCAACCATGTCTCGGCATCAAAAAATCTAGTGGCTGGGTTAAGAAGTTCCCTGGAAAATGGGTAGAAAAAGACACTCTCCTTGATATGGTTTCAAAACAGCTCTCAAGGACATACGGAGTAGATTGGCAGTCTCAAGCTCTGCCAAGACTTAAGATGGAACTAAGGGGGAAGTATCCTGGAAAGTGGTTTGCAGAGATAAGTGATTTGCAGATCGATGTCATCAATAACGAGTTTAAGAAATGGGGTGTGTTATTTGAAAAAGATTACACAGCAAATGATGAGGAAATGCATGATTTCGTTGACACATTTCGTGAGAGTGTGCAAAGGCAGTTGATCAAAGAGGTTCGAGGTTCGATTCCGACCGATGTCATGATGGGTGTAGTCGGTCGTCTTCCTGACATACTCAGGGATCAGTTCCCGAGTGTGGGTCACGCCGTCGTCCGCGGCGGCAAGGAGATCCGACCCTTCGATCTCGTGCAGCAGTTCGTGAAATACCCGCCAGTTTTCAGCCTGGGTGAAGAAGTCAGGTTCGCCCTGCACCTGGGCGATGGGTATCTAAGTTTACTCCCTTCAGATTCCGATGTTTTAAGTGTGATCAGATTTATCTCTGGCTGGCTTGGCAAGAGAGGTTGGTATATCTATAAGACAGGTCGACAGTCTATGGGTGAGATGCTCACAATCTCCATACTTCCCATAGAAAATGCGTATGTGTCTCCCGGAAAAGTTATGTATCACCTCACCGACGTCGCGGCAGTGGAGAGTATCAAGAGGTCGGGTCTCACTCCTCGCGGTAGCGTCTCGAGGGGATACCCGCCCAGGGTGTATCTCTTCACGAATGTCGACGAGCTGAACGATCAGATCAAGAACAACATCGAGGCATGGGAGCCGGGACTGAGCTGGAACGATAAGCTCACGAAGTCACCTGACATGGTCGTCATCGAGATCGATCCGGGCGCCCTTAGAAAGGGAACGAAGTTCGAGGTCGATCCGGAATACTCTGGGTCGACGGGCGCAGTCTACACGAAGTCCCACATTCCGCCCGAGGCGATAGTCAAGATCACACCCGTGAGCAAGAAGTATTAAATTGCAGAATTTTTATAAAATAAGTAAAAAACAATTTTTTTATCATACTTATAAACGTGTGACATTTTTTTAGAGGAGTTTAAAATATGAAAATCACAAGAAGTCAGTTAAGAAAGATTATTAGTGAAGCAATTGTTACAAAATATATCATGATTTCTGTATCAACTTTAGCTAATATTTTTGAAGTTTATGGAAATATGTCTGGAGATATGTCTCCTTATAACATGATTAAATCTCACCCCGCTTACCGTGCTAGACAAGAGGGAACACTCTATATAGACCGGAATGAACTCATGCATGAGAAACTTAATATTACATATAATGACCCATCTGTAGATGGCACCTTCCCCCAAAACTTTGTCAGTTTTTCTCAGCCCGAACATCGACTCCTTGGAAAACTAGTAAAGGAGCTTAGTCGACCTGGGTCTGCGAACATCGGAGCCTCCCTTGATGATATTCAAAATGCTGCCGAGTTCGTATTTACCCCAGACGATATGCCCGAGCTGATCGCCAAATCAGCAGATTATTATAAACGTCAAGGATACGATGATCACGTGGCGATGCTGATGGCGCAAGGGCCGATGGGGCCGAATACCTTGATGAATGATCCCAGAATTGGCCGGACTCGATACATGCGAGGAAGAGGGTTGTAAAAATAGAAGATACGGTGAGTAATTGGATGGTCTGCGCACGCGAGGGCCACTTGAGCCGCTAAATCCAATGAATAAGTTTTAAAGATTAGTAAGCAAAAGAAAGATATGAACAAAGTTCTGATTTATAGCAACTTTGTTCGAATATGATTAAGTCCTAAGCATTTCTAGATTAAGAAACTAAACATCATAAAGTTGATCTTTCTGGGTCGTCTCACGTGAGACGACCCTTTTTTTTAAAGCTGTATAATAGTTCCTCATTCGATGTCATTTATCTCTTTTCAAAAATATCTATTACAGTAAGGATGTGTAATGAAACTGACAAGATGGGCGCTCCGCAAGATCATTGAAGAGCAAGTTTTAACAAAGAAAAAGTTTTATGTTCTCGTCGGGCCACCTTCAGTTGGAAAATCTTCTTGGATAAGAAGATGGAAAGCTGAGAATCAAGAGACACCTTTTGTCATATCAAGAGATGACATTGTCGAAGAAGTTGCAAGAGACACGGGTTGGACAACAGACGAACTCTGGATACACCCTGACTCTGAGATTTCGTCAGTGGGAGATGTTCATCCAAAGTATGGTGAGGTTCTGGATTCACCCACTTGGATGAGAAATAAACTGTCTTATGCGAATGTGCTTGAAGCGAATGCTGACATTGAGAGTCGTCTCGATGCGAGAAAGGTGGCGGCTGCCAACTCAGGACAGACAATCATCTTAGACATGACTAACATGAGCAAGAGGTCGAGAGCGAGGGCGTTAAGGATTGTCGCCGGCCGAGAAAATGAGTTTGAGAAGATCGCTGTTGATTTCAAGTTTCAGGGTGTTGAGTCTGTCATCAAGACTGTTGCCAAGATGAGGGCAAAAGTTGCTGCAGCGCAGGGTATTCCAAAAGATGTTCCGGAAAATTTTATCGATGACATGATCAATGCCTATGAGCCGCCCACAGAAGCCGAGGGTTTTGATCGGATCGAGGTGTCCGACAACCGTCAAAAGTTGATCGATATTGCGAGCAAGGGCGACATCACGGGTCTCACGAGAGAGTCAAGAAACAGGCGCAGATTTTAGGAGAAAAAGAGGAGCAAACTGCCTATTTAATCTCAAGGAGATAATATGAGCCTTTCAAGATCACAGATTAGAAAATTGATATTAGAAGAGTTGATCACAGGTGACAAGAGAGAGTCCGAGATCAAGGAGTTCTCAAAGTCAAAGAGCGGAAAGCGTGTCATTCAAGCAGGTGCTAAGATGAGTTCTTGCGCTTCAGAGATCAGAGAAGTTGCAGAAGATCAGACAGGAAACATGAGAGGCGCGCTCAACAGAATCGCCGAGTTTGTGGATAATATCGGATCTTCGCTGTCGGGATTGGATTCTGTCACAGAGGGCACGAGCGTCACTGATAACTTTCCCACTGTCTCAGAGCTGAAGCAACTTGTTAGAGATATCAAAAAATTGGAAGAGTGATGAGAGTCACAAGAAGACAACTTCGTCAAATCCTCACCCACATCTTAAAAGAGAGTGCGCTCTTAGAGGGACCTCTTGATGGTTTTGTTTGGATGTCTGCGGACCGGAAGAAAGAGCCGTCGCAGCGCAACCGGGGGTGGGGGACTTCTGTCGGTTATAGAATTCCAATAAAACCAAGTGAAACAGAAGCGAAGAGTGCTGAAGATTTTGAGAAAAGAGCAAAGGTTTTAATGTCTGACACTAAGGACAATTTTATCATCGTGACAAACGAGGATGTCGCTCGCGTTCAAAGTGAAGAAGAAATAATGAAGGAGATCATCAGAAGAGGCATAAGAGTGACTCCTGACACAAAGATTTTGGTCATTTTATCAGAGCCTCTTGAGGGTGATTATGACTCCCCTGACTGGGTTGTTGCTCACGACATCATAGGACACTCTATAGAAAATTATGCTAAAGAAAGGTTTTATTTGAATGTTTACAGCAAACAAAAGAGAGCACAAATTCTTATGTCAAACTTAAATTTAATGTTTTATGACATCATTGACAAAGTCGCTCCTGAGATTCATAAAGCAGCACTTGCTCCTGAAATGATGATGAGCAGCAAGAACAACCGTGACATGCTTCCCGATATTTTTGCTGCCATCCTTTTGAAGAAGTTTGATGAAGTTGCAGCATCCGGAGTCATTGAAAAGTTTATGGAAGATAAATACCCGGATGGAAAAGAAATCACAAATGAATATGAAAGAGATATCAATTTTAATCACAAAGATGTTCTCAATATGCTTTTAAGGATACCCAGTAATTGGGTTAAAAGCCTCAAACCTGGTATTAATGAACTTTCTTTTTTTTAAGAGTCATAAAAGTTCATAATCTGGTACATACTTAAGTACGATAGCACAGCATTTATTCTGGAGAGAAAATGGCACTAAGCAACTTTACAATGGGAGAGGCATACACTCCCGCATATCAGATCTCAGCGACTCCCTATGTCACATCGTCAAATGTCTCTCTGGGTGCCACAAAAGAGATCAAGTTTGATTTCGTCACTCGATTCTTGACGGTCAAGAACACTTCCACAAGCACAAGCACGATTTCCGTCGCATTCACACAGAACGGGCTCAAACCTGCGAACTCTAACTTCTTTATCTTGAGCGGATCTGAGACATACTCAGCAGATCTGAGAACTGATAGGATTTTTATCTCTGGTTCAAATGGTGCCACAAATAACTTCACAGTCATCGCAGGGCTCACAGGCATCCCTGTCAAAAACTTTGGCCTCTTAACTGGATCTAACGGCTTCAGTGGCGTCGGTTAAGAGATGAAGAAGTCAGGAATTGAAGAGCGAGATGATCGAAAAGTCGCGGGTGGGTGCATTCCTGTCCGTCGAAAGATCTCATCGGGAGGCAAAGAAGGTTCCTATGCCGACGCTCGCACGGGCGGGAAGCAAGCCTATCTTGCTTTGAAAAAGTCAAAACCCCCAGGTTCTGCTGGGGGTTGGACAAAGAAAAACTGTATTTGCTGTCACAAGTGCAAGAACGATCGATCAGCACCGAATGGATTTGTCTGCATGAATCCTGCTCACCTCTACTGGGGATCTAAGGCAGATAACACCTATGATCAGAATAGAGGAAATGGTTGGGCAGCAGAGAATAAAAAATCATTAGAAGAGAATACTTATCTCAAAGGAGAGAAGATTATGACAGTGACAAGAGCTACACTTAGAAAGTTGATTAACGAAGTTTTGCTTAAAGAGCAGAGTATGTATGGTGATTTAGATCCCAATGTTGAACAGTCAGGAGTCATAAGCAAGTCTCCCTGGATGAAAGATGAACCAGTAAACTCTACAGACACTGTAAAAGAGTCATTAAAAGCTGTGTTGGCGGAATATGCGAGTTCTCAAAATGCAGGTCTTGATCAGCAAGGAGAGTTTGCAATGAGATATGTTAATGCTCTTTTCAGACAGCTGGAACCAACGTTGGCGAGTATGTATTCTCACTTTAAAAGTTTTGAAGAAATTGATTAATCTTTAATCAATACAACCCGTCCTTTCCCACCATGATAGAGTCAGGGTCGTCTGTGTCCTTAAATCCAAGGGCGTGACCCCGCTCATGTTGGATTAGCAGAACACTATCGTTAAATCTCTCCTGGATGTAGATGCTAGATCTTGTGATCTCTAGAATCTTGGGAGGAATTTTTTCATTTCTGGTGAATCTGAACGCTCTTCCCGCGAGATTGTCAGGAAGTTGATCACCATTGTAGAGCGCGATCTCTCCCCACTGTGGATCTTCATCGCAAGGCTTTCCGCGAACTGATCCGATCTTTTCGCCCCTCGCCTTCCAGTAATCAACTGCCTTTTGGACAAGCTCTGTCTCGATCACCAACCCATCACAGATGATCACTTGTGGCGTCATCTGCTTCCACTTAGCAACTCTCAAGTGCTCAAGGCTCTCGCCCTTTGCGTCTCCGATCAGAAAGAGCACGCTTAGTAAAAAGTTCATCACACTCTCCTATTTACATTGTATATCATAATTAAGGAGATTTACAAATGCACTCATTTAGGGATTACCGGTCAATAAATGTCCCAATCGGCGGGAGAGATTACATCCTGTATGTCGCTGACGATGATGACAAGCGGCGACTTGGATTGTCAAAAATTGCGTGGATCGGGTCAAACGAGGGGATGCTCTTCACATATCCTCGGCCTGTGCTTCACTCCTACACGATGCGCGAGACGCGTTTCCCACTCCGAATCATCTTTATCGACCAGAACTTTGAGATTGTGGATGATTTTGACGCGAGAGCAGGCCAAATAGAAGAAGTCAGACCGAGATCTGACTTCAAGTTTGTGATTGAGATCTTGGGAAGATAGATTTAGTATCTTCTCCATCTCTCACGAATCATTGTGGCATGTGATTTTCCGAGTAAATTTTTA
>Ga0172367_10007129_pt1 | contig 12897 bp, 7 predicted proteins | sample Lak10m_FD_114542 | JGI IMG/M metagenome (GOLD analysis project Ga0172367, IMG submission 114542) | Freshwater microbial communities from Kabuno Bay, South-Kivu, Congo - kab_022012_10m | ecosystem: Environmental > Aquatic > Freshwater > Lake | place: Democratic Republic of the Congo: South-Kivu...
AAAAAAATTTATAAAATTATTATTATAAATTTATTTATATTTTTATTATTATTGCCTTTTATTAATATTTTTTTTTTATTTTTTTTTAAATCGGAGTCTAAATATTTATATATTTTTTCTTTAAATTCATCTGCTTTTTGTTTTTTATTTTCTATTTTTTTAGGTATTTTTAATTTACAAATGGATACTATTAATTTACAATATGTTTTTGAATTACAATATTTAAATTTTTTTAATTTACATATTGGTTTTGCTTTTGATTCGTTATCTATGGCTTATATTATTTTAACAGCTTTTTTAATATTTATTTGTATTTTAATTAGTTATAATAAAATTAAAAAAGATATTAAATTATTTTTAATTTTATTATTTATAATTGAATTTTTTTTATTTCTTGTTTTTTCTACAATTGATTTATTATGTTTTTATATTTTTTTTGAAAGTTTATTATTACCATTATTTCTTTTAATTGGACGTTTTGGTTCAGGTGATAGAAAAATTCGTGCAGGTTTATTATTTTTTTTTTATACATTTATTGGATCTTTATTAATGTTGTTTGGTATTATTTATTTATATGTAAATTATCATTCAACTAATTATGAATATTTATTAACTCAAAATTTTTCATTTTTGGAAGAAAAATTTTTATGGTTAGCGTTTTTTTTTTCTTTTGCAATTAAATTACCTTTATTTCCATTTCATATTTGGTTACCTGAAGCTCATGTTGAAGCGCCAACAACAGGTTCAATTTTATTAGCAGGTATTTTATTAAAAATGGGTGTTTATGGAATTATTCGTTTTTTAATTCCATTATTTCCATATGCTTCTTTATATTTTGCTCCTTTAGTTATAATGTTATCTCTTTTAGGAATTATTTATACATCTTTAACTGCTATTAGACAAGTTGATTTAAAACGAATTATTGCTTATACATCTGTTGCTCATATGAATTTAGTTTTATTAGGAATTTTTAGTTTTTCAACTATTGGGTTTATAGGGGCTGTTTTTCAATCTATAAGTCATGGTTTTGTATCCAGTGCATTATTTTTATTAGTAGGAGTTCTTTATGATCGTTTTCATAATAGATTTATACAACATTATAGCGGACTTGTTATAAAAATGCCTTTATATATATTTTTTTTTATGTTTTTTAGCTTAGCTAATATAGCTTTTCCACCTACTAGTAGTTTTATTGGAGAATTTTTAATATTATTTGGTGTTTATAATTTTAGTATTATAATTACTATTTTTAGTAGTTTAGGTATGATAATTGGAGGCGGTTATTCCTTATGGCTTTTAAATAGAATAAGTTTTGGTAATATTAAATTAACATTAATTTCTGCTAGTGATATTGATAGTAAAGAATTTATTTCATTATTTTTTTTTTTATTTTTTGTTTTATTATTTGGAATTTATCCATCAGTTTTTTTTTTATTTTTTGAAGGATTTTTTTCTTCTTTTTTTATATTATAAAATTTTTTTTAATAAAAAGCATTCTTAGCTCAGATTGAAGAGCTATAGCCTTCTAAGCTATAGGTCATAGGTTCGAATCCTATAGAATGCATTTAAAAATAGGAATTACTCACTACTGGAATTGAACCAGCACTCCTTTTTAGGAAACAAATTTTAAGTCTGTCGTGTCTACCAATTCCACCAAGTGAGTTTTATTTATAATATAAAATTAATTTTTTGTAGAAGCTTCAGTTTGAGATAAAGCAGCCCAAGTAGGTTCTAAACTTAATTCAATTTTACCTATAATATATAAAAAATATTCAAAAGGATTTAAACCTACTACTACAATAGGCATAAAAGCATGATTAATACCACAAATCTCAGAACATTGACCATAAAAAACTGAAGAACGTTTAATAAAGCATGGAACTTGTAATAAACGACCAGGTGTTGCATCAGCTTTAATACCTAAAGAAGGAAGTGCCCAGCAATGAATAACATCTAAAGAAGTAATTAAAAAACGAATACGAGTTTCAATAGGTACTACTAATCTATTATCTACTTCTAAGTTTCTAAAAAAACCAAAAGGTAATTCATTTTCTGGTAACATATACGAATCAAAATTAATACTAGCAAAATCCATATAATCATTTAATTCATAAGACCAATACCATTGATGACCGATAACTTTAATAGTAGTAAAAGGATCTACTAATTCATCCGCTGCATATAATAATGAAAAAGATGGAATAGCAATTAAAATAAGAATAAAAGCAGGAATAAGAGTCCAAATAATTTCTAAAGTAGAATTATGTAATAATTTAGAAGCAATTGGATGAGTAGATTCATTAAATAACATAATACATCTAAAAAGAAGATAAAAAACAAAAAAACCAATACCTAACATTAATGAAAATAAATGATTATGAAACATTAAAATACCTTCCGCTATTGGTGTAGCTGGATCTTGCATACCAATTTGCATTGCAATAGGTGCATCACATAAAATTAAATTAGTAGTTAAAAAACTCATAATTATAAATTTAAATTTAATACAATTAAATTTAAAATCAAAAATATAAAAATTTTATTTTTAGAGTATAAAAAATGATCCTAGTAAGTTTGTCCCCTTTTACTAAGAGTATAAACTGGTGGCATAAATTGTACAAAACTCGAGAACTATTAGGGATCGGGTAATTAAAGTTTATGCCTTAATGGAATCAGGATTCGAACCTAAACCTTTGGATCATGAGCCCAACGAGTTAACCTATTTCTCTATTCCATTAAACTATTATTATTATATTATGTTTATTAGTAATTTTATAGCTTAAAAACACATAAATCCTATTAATGTAATTATCTATTACAAAACTTAAAAAGAAAACTTATCTTAAGACTAGCTTTTCACTTTATATGCAGTCAGTGATTAGCTAGTATGAATGTAGCGACTCGGTAATGCTTTTTAGTAAAAACAACCGATTAACCATAGATTCACTATTCCTGGTCCTCTCGTACTAGGGTCTAAATCTTTCAATTTTCTCACGGCCACAGCAGATAGGGACCAAACTGTCTCACGACGTTTTGAACCCAGCTCACGTATCACTTTAAGCGGCGAACAGACGCACCCTTGGGAGCTTATTCACCCCCAGGTTGTGATGAGCCGACATCGAGGTGCCAAACAACTCCGTCGATAAGAGCTCTTAAGAGTTATCAGCCTGTTATCCCCGGCGTACCTTTTATCCGTTAAGCGATCTTCTTTCCATTCAGAAAGACCGGATCAGTATAACCAACTTTCGTTTCTGTTTGATTTGTAAATCTTACAGTTAAGCAAATTTAAGCTATTCTACGATAGAAAAAAGGAAAAAACCCAAAAAATTCCACTTACCTTTGTACTCCCCCGTTACTTTTTAGGAGGATACCGCCCCAGTAAAACTACCTCTCATGCAAGGTCTTTTAATTTTATTAATTTTAAAAAATTTTTAGAGTGGTATTTCACTTGAATCCATAACAATTTATTAATAAAAATAAAGATTTTAAGATTCCCACTTATTCTACACAAAAAATTTTTTACAAATGTTACATAATCATAGTAAAGGTGCACAGGGTCTTTCCGTCTAACTGCAGCAAACTCGCATCTGCACGAGTCATTCAATTTCACTGAGTCTATATTGGAGACAGCAGGGAAGTCGTTACGTCATTCATGCAGGTCGGAACTTACCCGACAAGGAATTTCGCTACCTTAGGACCGTCAGAGTTACAGCCGCCGTTTACTTTTGTTTATAGTTAATGCCAAAACATTTTCTTTTCACTTTAAAGCACCGGGCAGACGTCAGTCCTTATACATCTTATTTTAATTAGCAAGGACTTGTGTTTTTGTTAAACAGTCGCCTCCCTATGATTTTTTATTAATTTTTGAAATTAAATTCCCCTTACCAAACCCACGGGATATATTTGCCGAGTTCCTTCAATATAGTTATCTCAAGCGCCTTAGTATACTCTACTTATTGACCTGTGTCGGTTTAAAGTACGGTTTTTTTTATTAAAAAAATTTTTTCTTGAAAAATTTTAAAATTTTTTTTTTAATCTTTAAAAAAAAAAAATTTTTTAAATTTTTTTCATTTTTTTTTTTTTCCCATCAATATATTAAATTTTCATAACTTTTTTTAGGGACCGTTTTAATCAAGAATCGTTTATCAAACTTCTGAAAACCTTCAATTTACGGCGAGAAAGCTTATCGGATTTACTTTCTTTATCGCTACTAATGCCAGTATCTTCATTTCTGATGTATCCATATTTTTTTACAAAATTACTTTAAACATACAGAACGCTCTGCTACCACTTTAATAAATTAAAGTTTTGAGTTTCGGTTTATAAATTTAGCTCCATTACATTTTAGAAATAAATAATCTCATCTAATGAGCTGTTACGCTTTCTTTTAAAAATGGCTGCTTCCAAGCCTATTTATTTTTTGTCTTTGAATATGCACTTCTTTTTCACTTATTTATAAATTAAGAACCTTAACTTCAAATCTGGGCTGTTTCCCTTTTGACTAAGAAGCTTAGCCCCCTTAGTCCGTCTGCTAAAAATAAAAAAAAAAGTATTCGGAGTTTTTAAATCGTTAGTAGATTAGTAACCCCCTTCAATAAAAAGTACTCTACCCCTTTTATTCTTTTTTAACGCTCTACTTAAATAGATTTCGCAGAGAACCAGCTATCACCAAGTTTGATTAGCCTTTCACCCCTAATTACAATTCATCTCAATCTTTTTCTACAGATATGAGTTCGACCCTCCAATTTATTAAAATTTTCAGTCTGATCATAATTAGATCACTTGGCTTCGGGTTTTAAACATATGACTTTTTTTTTTTTTTTTATTAAGTCTATTAATTTATCAATTTAAACTTGCCATATATTTAAACTCACTGGCTCATTATGCAAAAGGCAAGCCGTCACTCTTATTAAATTTTATTTTTTTACAATAATCAAAAATAAAAGCCCCGACTAATTGTCAGCACTAAATTTCAACTTTTCAATCTTCACAAAAACTGTTTCACCTTTCCCTCGCGGTACTAGTTCACTATTGATTTTAAAAATATGGTTAATTTTTAGAGGATGGTACCCCTATTATATTTCGACTAAAATAAGTGGTTTTAATTTACTTGTTTATTTTTTATATAAATGATTATGTACTAGTCGTTTTTTTTTTATCTATCTATGATTTAATAAATTTATATATAAAATATAAACCACTTTCGCTCACAGCTACTTATGGTATCTCGGTTGATTTATTCCGTATAGATTACTAAGATGTTTCAATTTTTCTATAACTAATTAAAAAAAATATAATATTAATTTTATGTTTTATTTCTTTAATTTTAAAAGATTTTTCTTAATGGGAAGAAATTTAGTAAAAAAAATAAATTTTTTCTTAAATTCTTTCATGATATCAACACGCCCATATCATTTTTTAAACCAAGGCATTCAATTAATGCTTTATTTTATAATAAATTATAAAAATAAAACATATAAAAACTTGTGGAACTCTTTATTAAATAAAATAAAAAAGGATGAATCATGGGATTTGAACCCATAACCAACAGAGCCACAATCTGGTACTCTACCATTGAGCTAGATTCATCTATTATTAAATAGTCATAATTAAATAATTAAATAATCTATTTTAGATTTATTTAAAAATGTTTTTAAATATAATATATTATATTTGGGTTTTATTAAAGTTACATGTAATGGTAACTTATGATTAACACGTTTTAAAATATCCAAACTTAAACGCATATTAATATTAATATTAGAAATTGTAAAAAGTTTATGCCCTGGTTGAATTTTTTTAGTCCATTTAAAATTTCCACCTTTACCGCGACCCATACGTGTTTCTTTAGGTTTAGAAGAAAAAGGTGAATCAGGATAAACATTAATAATAATTTTACTACGTTTTCCTAATTTTTTACGTAAAATTTTTCGACAAGCTTCTAATTGATTATAATAAATAAAATTAGACATTGTAGAAAGAAAAAAAAATTTAGTTATTTTATTTTTTTTCAATATTAAAGCTTTAAATTTTAAATATTTTTTATTATGAGGTTTTATATACTTAAAATTAGGTATTTGAAACATTTAAAAAAACAATTACTGGAAAGAATGGGATTCGAACCCATGATGTAAAATTTACACGTTGGCTTAGCAAGCCAATGCTTTAAGCCTCTCAGCCATCTCTCCTTTTTTTATAAAAAATAAATTAATTTTTCGCCGCTTCAGTTGTTGTTGTTGTAAGACTTTTATAAACTAAATAAAAAAAAACAATAACACTAATTAAAGATAATAAACTACCAATAGAACTAATATAATTCCAAAACCAATAAGCATCAGGATAATCTGGAATACGTCTTGGCATTCCAGCTAAACCTAAAAAATGCATAGGAAAAAATGTTAAATTTACACCTAAAAAAAATAACCAAAAATGTAATTGGCCTAAACGTTCATTTAAATAACAACCAGTAATTTTATGAAACCAATAATAATAACCAGCAAAAATTGCAAAAACAGCACCCATAGATAAAACATAATGAAAATGACCTACAATATAATAAGTATCATGAAGAGCAATATTAATACCAGCATTAGCAATTACTACACCTGTTAAACCACCTACAGTAAATAAAAAAAGAAAACCAAGTGCAAATAACATAGAAGTATTAATATGAATAGAACCACCCCAAAGAGTTGCAACCCAACTAAAAATTTTAATACCTGTTGGAATAGCAATAATCATTGTTGCTGCAGTAAAATAAGCACGAGTATCTACATCTAAACCTACTGTATACATATGATGTGCCCATACAATAAAACCTAAAAAACCAATAGATAACATTGCATAAACCATACCTAAATAACCAAAAATAGGTTTACGAGCAAAAGTGCTTAAAACATGACTAATAACTCCAAAAGCTGGAATAATTAAAATATAAACTTCAGGATGACCAAAAAACCAAAATAAATGTTGATATAAAATAGGATCTCCACCACCGCTAACATCATAAAAACTAGTATTAAAATTTCTATCAGTTAATAACATAGTAATAGCTGCTGCAAATACAGGTAATGAAAAAATAAGTAAAAATGAAGTAATAAAAACAGCCCAAACAAAAAGTGGAAGATGATGTAATCCAATACCTGGAACACGCATATTTAATACAGTAACAATAAAATTAATTGAACCTAAAATAGACGCTGCACCAGCTAAATGTAAACTAAAAATTGCTAAATCTACAGAAGGACCTGAATGAGCTTCAATAGAACTTAAAGGAGGGTAAACAGTCCAACCAGTACCAGCACCAGATTCTGCTAACATTGAAGAATATAATAATAAAAGAGAAGGTGGCATTAACCAAAAACTAACATTATTCATACGTGGAAATGCCATATCTGGACTACCTATTAAAATAGGAACAAAAAAATTACCAAAACCACCTAATAAAGTTGGCATTACTAAAAAAAAAATCATTAAAAAAGCATGAGCGGTAACTACAACATTATATAATTGATAATTACCTAAAAAAATACCATTACCTGGTACTAATAACTCTACACGAATAAATAAAGAAGCCATAGTTCCTAAAATACCAGATAAAGCTCCAAAATATAAATATAAAATTCCAATAATTTTATGATTAGTAGCACAACACCATTTAATAAAAAAATTATATAAAGTCATTAAAATAAATTTAATTTGTAATCAGAAGATACAGTTTTTTATTAAAAAAAAAAAATTACCAACCAGATCGAGTAAAACCTTTTAAAAAAAAAGAATTTACAATTTCTGGTAATTGTAAACGAGATAATCTATATTTTTTATTTAAAATATATCTTCGACCAGTAAAAATACAACGATTAACAAGTCTTGTTTTAAAACTATCTTTATTAAAATTAACTAATTTAGAACTTAATAAAAAACGATAAGATTTATTAATTTTATTATTTTTTAATAAGCTTTTAAATAAATAAAAATAAATTTCATTTTTAAAAAATAATTGACGACGTTTTTTATCTTTAAAAATTAAATATTTCATTTAAAAATATTTTAATTTTCTCCTTAAACTGGATTTGAACCAGTAACCCTATGGTTAACAGCCATATGCTCTACCTATTGAGCTATTAAGGATATAAAAATTTTTTGGCTTAGACAGATTCGAACTGACAACCATACGCTTATCAAGCGTATGCTCTACCCTTGAGCTATAAGCCACTAAAAATAATTTTTTTAAAAGTCAAGGAGAGAGGGAATTGAACCCCCATAGTTGGTTTTGGAAACCAAAATTTTACCATTAAATTATCCCCTTCTTAATTATATTTTTACTAGACTAGAAGCGGAATTGAACCACTATCAAAAGATTTGCAATCTCATGCATTACCTTTATGCTATCTAGTCAAAAATTTATAATGTGAAGATTTTTTAATTAAAATTCTTCAGCCGCACGTTCCCGTACGACTACCTTGTTACGACTTCATCCCAGTTACTAATTTCTAGCTTACTCCATAAGTGACATTATTTTAAATTAAAATTATGTTTTATATAAGCTTCGCTAAAAACCAACTTCCGGCATGTGACGGGCGGTGTGTGTAAGGTTCAGAAACTTATTCACCGCAACGTGCTGGTTTGCGATTACTTGTGATTCCAGCTTCATGTAAACGAATTTCAGTTTACAATTTGAACGAAAATTATTTTAAAGATTTACTTGATTTTTCAATCTTGTAACTAATTGTATAATCTTTTGTAGCACGTGTGTAGCCCAGTTCATAAGGGCCATAGGGACTTGACATCATCTTTACCTTCCTGTGATTTTTTTACAAAAATAACTATTTTATGAAAATAATTCTAATACAAAAATTATAAATTAATTACATTATTTATATTATAAAAAAGTAAATCACCTGTTTTTTTAATTTAAATTAAATAAAATAAAAATTTTATTTATTATTATAATTAAAAATAAAGATTACGCCCGTTCAAGAAATTAATCTTACGCTTTACAACACGGACTGACGACAGCCATGCAACACCTGTGAAAAAAAAAATTCAATATAAACTTTCTTTAAAAATTTTTTTTCATGCAAGAACTGGTAAGGTTTGCGCGGATTATCGCATTAAACCACATGCTCCACCACGAGTTTGAACCCCCGCCAATTCCTTTAAGTTCCAGTTTTGTAACCGTACTTCTCAGGCGGAATATTTACGCGTTAGCTTAAATTTCTAAATAAAATTCTAAAAATTAATATTCATGTTTTACAGCATGGACTACCAGGGTATCTAATCCTGTTTGCTCCCCATGCTTTCGTTCCTCAGTGTCAGTATAAACAGGAAAGGCGCCTTTGCCTCTAGCATTCTTTCATATGTTATAGCATTTTAACTCTACATATGAAATTCCACCAACCTCTTTTATACTCAAGTAAAAGTACCTAAATTAAAGCTTTTTTTAAATTTCCATTATAAAATAAACTAAAAAAGTACTAGCACAACCTACAAACTCTTTACGCCCAGTCATGACGGATAACGCTCGTCCCCTCCGTATTACCGCGGCTGCTGGCACGAAGTTTGGCCGGGACTTTTTTTCATTTAATTACAAATCATTATTTAATTAAATAAAAGGGTTTTACGGCTAAGTAGCTTTCTTCACCCCTTATAGTATTGCCGGGTCAAGCTTACGCTCATTGCCCAGTATTCCCCACTGCTGGCTATCAGAAGCCTGGACCTTGTCTCAGTTCCAATGTGGCTGTTCAGTCTCTCAACCCAGCTAAGGATCAAAGGCTTGGTTGACTTTTATTCAAACCAACAACCTAATCCTGCAAAAGCTTATCCTTTTTCGATTTTATTTTATTTTATCTTTATTAAAATATTTATAAAAAATTTTAATATAAAAAAATTTATAAAATTTATTTTTATAAAAAGGGCAAAATTCTTTTGTTTTATACACCCGTTCGCTACGATTAAATAAAAAAAAAATCGTAAAACTTGCATGTGTTAAGCATACTTATAGCGTTCATCCTGAGCCAGGATCAAACTCAATAATTTTAAAAATAAAATATATTATTAAATAATACATTTTAAAAATAATATAAAAATTCCTAAATTAACTTCAACTTTATAAAAATTAATTCTTCTTTTATTATAAGAAGCTTTAATTAAATAAAAATTTTATTAAAAATTAATAGTTTAATATTATTAATTTTAATATAAAATCGAGATGATGTGATTTGAACACATGACATTCTGTTCCCAAAACAGACGCGCTACCTCTACGCCACATCTCGATTTATTTATAATATATATTTTTATTTATTTATTTTTTCTTGAAAATAATTTAAAATCAACATATATTGTATAAATAAATAATAAAATACCAAAAAAAATAAAACCATAATTTGGAAAAAATTTAATATAATTAATAAAAGATTCAATATAAAAACAAGAATTTTTATAAAATAAATTTATTAATTCATTATTTTCCCCAAAAAAATAAAATCCTAAAAATTTAAAAGAATATGCAACAAAATGTAAAAAATTATATAATTGATTTATAAAAAAAGCTAAAATATTATAACAAATATTAATAATCCAGCCACAAATCATTTTTAAATTCATATGAGCTTCTTTACTGCCTTCAATAATATACATTAAAGGCCATGGACAAAATATACCTTTACTTAATTTTATTTTAAAAATTTTCCAAGCATGAAAACCTATAATAACAAAATAAGTAATTATAGCTGAAAACCAAAAATGACGAAAAGCAAGAACATACTCCATCATTTCATGAAAAAGTATAACAAATTCCCAAAATTCAGATCTTACAATAGACTTATGCATATAAACAAAAGGATATATAAAAATATAATACAAAATATTTTTAATTAAATCCCATAAAGATGTAAAAAAATAAGAAATATAATATATTATTTTTTTAAAAACTGATTTTTTTGATGAAGAACTTGAATTAGAATTAGAACTAGAAAAAAAACGAAATCCAAAACCTAAACTTAAAAAACGGGTTTTTAACCTTCCGACAGGACAGACATGGGCTAATGTCCCCGACGTAGCAACTTTCGTTGCTACGTCGGGACAAACAGCCACATGTCTGTAAGATGAGATATGCGAATGATTTGATCTATTTAAAAAACCTAAAAAAGATATATTTTCAATTTCTGATAAAAATCTAATACAACGAGTACAATGAATACAACGGGTAAAAACTGTACTAACTATTGGAGAAATATAAATATCATTTACACCACGTTTTTTAAAAAAAAAACGACTTTTTGTTGTACCAACTCTTAAAGAATTATCTTGTAAATCACATTCACCACCTTGATCGCATATTGGACAATCTAATGGGTGATTAATTAATAAAAATTCCATTACTTGTTCTTGAGCTTTTTTTGTGTAAGAAGATATAGGATTTAAAAAAGTTAAAGTATCATATATAGCTGTACATGCAACAATAGGCTTAGGTCTATTAGCTACTTCTATTAAACACATTCTACAATTTCCAGAAATAGATAAGGAAGGATGATAACAAAAAATAGGATTAAAATAACCGTAAACATCTAAAATATTCATTAAATTATTAGTTAAAGCTCCTTTATTAAAAATATTTAATAATTTTCTTTGTTTAATTATTTTTTTTAATATATATATATAAAAGATACTGTTTTAAATTTTAGGCACATTGGGATTTGAACCCAAGACAAATAGATTAAAAGTCTACTGCTCTACCTACTGAGCTATGCACCCTTTTTATTTATTGTATATTTTATATATTATATATTATTATATTATTAAATGGATAAGAAGGGATTCGAACCCCTGATATTTTTCAATACGTTAGTTTTCAAAACTAATGCCATAAACCACTCGGCCACTTATCCGCTTTTTTTTAAAATACCAAAGAGGGGAGTTGAACCCCTAATTCCTAAGAGCTAGATCCTTAATCTAGTGTGTTTACCAATTTCACCACTTTGGTATTTCTGTAGGCCTAAAGGGACTTGAACCCTCATTATGAACGTTATGAGCGTTACGTTTTACATTAAACTATAGGCCACATATCACACTTAATATTAAAAATATAGAAACTCTTAGTCATTATATAAAAATATAACATATTAAAAAAACGATTTATATTTTAAATAAAAAAAAATATTTACAAAAATTTAATACTTTTTTAAATTAAAAAAAATATTGCGAGAATGACGAGATTTGAACTCGCGGCCCATAGCTTGACAAACTATCGCTCTACCACTGAGCTACATTCTCTAATAAAATAAATAAAAAATGAAGAGAGTAGGATTCGAACCTACGAAGAATAATTTCAATAGATTTACAGTCTACCGCCTTTGTCCACTCGGCCATCCCTTCAAAAAAAAAAAATAAGCAAGAACGGATTTGAACCGTTAACACTTTCGTTGTAAGCGAAACGCTCTACCTATTGAGCTACATGCTTTATAAAAAATAAAAAAAGATAAAAAACTAATTTATTTTATTAATTTTTTTTTTTTTTACTTCCATATTTAGATCTAGAAGTTTTTCTATTTAATAAAGGCTCAAAATCATATTAACCACGAATTAAAGAATATTTAACACCTGGAAGATCTTTTGCTCTTCCTCCTGCCATTAAAACAGAAGAATATTCTTTTAAATTATGGCCAATACCTGGAATATAAGTTAAAAGAAGTCGACGTGAAAAACGACCAATACGAACTCGAGCTACTTTTCTATTCGCTGAATTCGGTTTTCTTGGATGCATTATAAAAACTTTTGTACATGTTCCTTTTTTTTGAGGATTTTTTTTTAAATCAGGTGTTCTATTTATTCTTTTTTTTTTTTTTTTTTTATTTTTTTTAATTTTTATTTTTTTTTTTTTATAAAAATTAAATA
>Ga0172367_10007132_pt1 | contig 12894 bp, 10 predicted proteins | sample Lak10m_FD_114542 | JGI IMG/M metagenome (GOLD analysis project Ga0172367, IMG submission 114542) | Freshwater microbial communities from Kabuno Bay, South-Kivu, Congo - kab_022012_10m | ecosystem: Environmental > Aquatic > Freshwater > Lake | place: Democratic Republic of the Congo: South-Kivu...
ACGACCGCCTCGACCTCGCACCAAGGTGCACCCAGGAAGACCTCGTGCACCCGCAGCCGCAGCTCGACGCGCGTCCCGGGCCGCGCGCGCGCCAAGGCCCACGCGGCTCCGCCATCGCGCCGCGCCCACGCGCGCGCCGCCGGCGAGCGATGGATGTCGGGTCGCCACGGCTCCTGCATGTCGCTCCATACGTCCCACGCCCGCCAGCGCGCTTGTCCAAAACGCGTGACATAGGCGCTCCACTGCTCGACCTCGCCGGCGACTAGGACCACCACGCGCACGCTGCGCCCAAGATGTGCCGAAGGACCGGCGGTGAGTTCCTCCCAGGACAGGCTCGGGACACCCTGCTCCTGCGGACGTGACTCCACAGCTGGCGCGGGCGCGACGACCAGCCAAGCCGCGAGCGCCAAGCCGAAGCTCAGCGCGAGGAAGCGTGGTGCGTGCGAGGACATCCCCTGATCTATCGACCGTTGGAGACTTCCCCTTGATCGGCGACGGGCCAGATGGCTTCCAAGTGCAACGTGACGTTGTCTAGGTGGAAAGGCCCCGTAGCAGGGCCGAACGTTGCTGCGATCTCCAACTCAGGCGCGCCCGATGGTGCCGGATTCGGCACCGTGCACGTGCCGTGGTGGATGGTCGAGGGCCCTTGGTCGCCAAGTTCGCTGCGCGCCAGCCGAAACTCGCTCCGCTCGCCAGTGGGCCAGACGGGCGCCGCATGCATCTCCGGCGGACGTCCTTCGAGACATTCCCAAGTGACGCGGTAGTCCCGCCCGGGCTTGAGCACCCGTTTCGGATCGTCAAGTTCCTGCCGAGCGATCACGCTCCGACCCGTATGCGATCCAGAGATGGGTGCAACGCGCAACCAACGACGATCGTCCTCTTGCTCAAGCAAATCAGCCAAGTCAGTGCGGTACCAGCCGCGCCATGGCCTGAGATACGGACGAGAGGCACGCGGCTGCGGTTTAGACAGGAAAAAGCGCCATTTCGATCCCTTCCCGGACAGCCTGCCTTCTGCGTCGATCTTGCCGCGCGCGACATCCGCCTCGGTGATCGACTCGAACCCGCCGTCAGCCACCACGTCGTCATCGAGATCGTAGAACACGACGACTTCGCCCGTGTCTTCCAAGCCGTTCGAATGCACGAGCCTGTAGTGGAAGTGATCCCAGGTCGATCCATCAGGCGTCATGCCTAATGGCGGCGTGTAGAGCAGTTGCACCTTGCCGCCCTTGCCCGCCGCCGACTCCACGGCGCCTCCGCGCAAGGAACGGCCGTCAGCGACGGGCTGGACGAAGAGCGAACCTGGATTGACCGACCGGTCGTTCTTCAAGACGTCGACCAACAGCGGCTCGAAGCGGCCATCCTTGCCGCGCTTGACGCGCACATGATCCAGCAAGGCCTTGGGCGCGACAGCCGCCTTCCAAAGGCCCTTGGTGTCGACCAGACCACTGGACTTGTCTACTCCGCGCAGCAGGCGCACATCCTTGGCGCAGCGCGTCATGCCCTCCGTCTCGCGCCGCGAGTAGTGGCTCGCGATTGCCGGTGCCGCGGCGAACGGATTGGTCGCCACTCCGCGACCTCCCATGACGCCGTTTTCGTAGGGAAAGCCGTACTCGTGCCATTGGTCCAGCGTGTGCGCGAACTCGTGAAGCAGCACCCCCCATCCATCCTGCCCGCCGAAGCCTGCCACCAAGTAGGCGAAGTTGCCCGAACCCGGCGGACAGTAAGCCAATCCGCCGCCGATGCGCGCTGGCGGACACAGCTTGATGCCCAAGTCGAGGCGCTGATGGAGATCCTCGTTGGGACGGGCGGAAGTCCTGAATCGCTTGGCGATGGCATCCATGACAAGTTGCTTGTCGCTGGAAGCGAGCGTGAGATCTTCTTCAGCCGAGCGCGGCAGGACCGACTCCCGCAGGTCGAGATGCAGCTGCAACTCGGGCACGGTCCATCGATTGAACTACTGGATCAGCTCGACCACGTGGGCGCGCCCCTTGTCCACGTCGCCCGCGCAATAGGTCTGCAGGTAATCCCACGACAGCTCGACTCCCACACGCAGGTTGAGGACCGGAATGCCCTCGCAACGCACTGCTGCGGGCCGCTGCGGTAATGCGCTGAGCCCTGCGTTGGGTACTGCGTTGGGCGCAGCCACCAGCGCCACGAGGCAACACAGGGTGACGCGCATGGGAACGGTGGACACGCCCCCACACGCGCTAACTCGACGAAACAACCACTCGACTTGCTTGCATCACGGCATCCATGAGTAGCAAGCGCACTCGAGCACCGGCGCTGGACAGAAAAGTCACAGCAGCGCGATCCAACTGTGCGTGGTCGTCAAGCGCCTCGCACGCCGTCCACGTAGACGGCCTCGAGGGCCAGATCCGGGCCGGAGAGCACGACCAAATCGGCCGGGGCGCCGACCGCGATGCGACCACAGGTGAGGCCCAAGGCCTCGGCGGGAGTCGTCGAGGCCATCGTCAGAGCGTCTGCTAGCGAGACGAAGCCGCGCGCGACGAGGCGGCGCACCATCTCCAACTGCGACAAGGCGGACCCCGCGAGCTTGGGCGGATCGCCCGCGACTGCGGACGGGTAGTACGCGGCGCCGTCGCGAATGACGTGATCGCGGCCGTTGGCGTGGAAGTGGTCGCAACCCGTGCCAGCGCCTTGCAGCGCGTCGCTGACGAGGCACAGGCCGCGCGGAGTGCGCGCCTTGAGCGCCAAGTCGATCGCGTCGCCTCCTACATGCATCAGGTCGCCGATGATCTCGGCGTGCAAGGCGGCGTCGGTCAAGGCCATGCCGGCGAGGCCGATCTCGCGATGATGGATCGGGCCCATGGCGTTGAAGAGGTGCGTGGCGCCGGTGGCACCATGTTTGGCGGCCTTGCGTGCGGTCGCGGCATCGCTCTTCGAATGGCCGAGCGAGACGCGCACGCCGCTCTTCGTGCACTCCGCGATCAAGTCGAAGGCGCCAGCCAGTTCCGGCGCGACCGTGAGCGTGCGCACCATGCGACCGGAACCGGTCGCGGGTCCAAGGATGGCGCGCAAGCCCTCAACCGAGGGCGCGTGCAAGTCGTGCTTGGGCAAGGCGCCCGCCATCTCGGGGTTGACGAACGGCCCTTCGAGATGGATGCCCGCGACGCGCGCGAGACCGCGCGGCAGCTTCGACGCGGCGAGCTCGAGCGCGGCGCAGCATTCGCCCAGCGCAGTCGGTTCAGCGGGAAACAGAGTGGGCTGGAAGCTCGTGGTGCCAAAGCGCGCCAACGCGCGTGCCATGCCGGCGAGATCGACGAGCGGGTTGCAGCCGCCAAAGCCGTGCAGGTGCAAGTCCACGAAGCCCGGCGCGATGACAGGTCCATCGAGGCGCTCGTCGAGTTCGACGCGCGCGATGCGCGTCCCTTCGATGGTCAAGGCACCGCCGCGCAGCTCGCCCTCGACGAGCAACCGGCCTTGCAGTCGCACTGGACCTTCCGCCAGGCGTCCTTTGACTTCGCGGCCTTCAACCATGCGATCCGTCCCCGATGGTAGCGCCCGCCTCGAGGTAGACGAGGCAGGAAGATCCGTAGGCACGCAGTTCGCTGCTGCGGGCCGCGCGCAGACGCAACATCTCGCCGGCTCGGTCGGGCGCGTGCAAGGCGACGATGCCGCCAGGCTCCATGTGACGCTCCAACAAGACCTCAAGCGCAGCGAGGAGCTTCTTGCGCTGCGCCGGATCTTCGTACACCACGAAGGGCGGGTCGCAGAAGGCGATCGTCCATGGGGCGGCGACGGCGCCTAGCTCCGACCAGTTGCGCTCGGCCAGCGCGTCGCCGCGTACGATGCGCGCGCGCTCCTCGAGCCCGAGTCCGACGACATTGCGCTTCAAGGTCGCGAGCGCCGGAGCGCCGCGCTCGACGAACAAGGCGCGACTCGCTCCGCGCGACAACGCCTCCAGGCCCTGCGAACCCGAGCCCGCGTACAAGTCGAGCACGCGCGCGTCGTCAACCTTGGCGCCGAGCCAATCGAACAGGGCGGTGCGCACTCGATCGAGCAGCGGCCGCGTGCCCTCGCCGGGCGGAGCCTCGAACTGACGTCCACCGAGCTCGCCGGAGATGATGCGCATCGCTCCGGACAGGCTAGCGATTCGAAGCGCCAGTGTCCGGGCCCAGCGATGTCTGGCCCGCCGCGATCATGTTCAGGGCCGCGGCGCAGGCAGCCCGCGCCCCTTGGCGTTCCTCGGGACCGTTGTCTTCGCCGCGCGTTCCCAGTCCGTCCGTCCCATCAGCGTCGAGCATCTTCGCCAAGGAAGGATGTACGTCTCGCGACCATTGGTGCTGTCGTCCCACGCCGTGCGTGACGAGGTCGCCGGGCCAGTGGGGCGTGCGCACGCGCTTGCCGAACGTGGCGCAGTAGTCGCCCGAGTCGAGAGAGACGCCGGCATCGTCCTCGAACTTGCAGGGCTCGTGGTTCAGCCACTGGGCTTGCGCAGCCACGACCTGGGTGCTGGGAGCACAAGGCTTGATGCAGCGATCTTCACAAGGCTGTTGCGGATTGAACGCAACCCCTGGGAACACGAGGTCTTGAGCGAGGTCGAACTGCTGCATGAACTGCTTGGATGGCCAAGGCCATCTGCAGTCGAACGTTTGGGCTCGATGGGCACGGCCCGAACAAGGCCGGCCACCAAGTCTCTCGGCAGAAGCCTTAAACTAGGCGTAGGGAGCTGCAAGAGCAAGCACCGCAAGTGGCTGGCATGCAACCTCCACGACCCCTGCCGACCTTCCCGGCGCCGTGCTCGCGCCCTCGGACCAAGGCGTGGCATTCGCTATGTTGGCGGATGCATCATGACCCGCCTCCACGTCAACATCGACCATGTCGCCACGCTGCGGCAGGCGCGCAAGGAAGCCTTCCCTGACCCGGTCGCCTGGGCGCTCGCCGCCGAGAAGGCCGGCGCCGTCGGCATCACCTTCCACCTGCGCAAGGACCGGCGCCACATCCAGGACGCCGACGTCAAGGCGCTCAAGCAGGCCGTGGCGACCAAGCTCAACTTCGAGATGTCGCTCGATCCCGAGATCGTCGCCATCGCGGCGCGCGCGCGGGCCGAGGCGTACTGCATCGTGCCCGAGAACCGCGCCGAGGTGACGACCGAGGGCGGCTTGGATGTGCGTCGCGAGTCCAAGCGTTTGTCGCCGGTGGTGGCGCGCCTCGCGCGGAGCGGCAGCGAAGTGTCCTTGTTCGTCGATCCGGACCTGGAACAGCTCGCGGCGGCTGTGGACACGGGCGCCGAATTCGTCGAATTGCACACCGGACGTTACGCGCGCGCCAAGGGCCGGGCGAAGGTGCGCGAACTGGCGCGACTGGAGCAGGCAGCGATCGCGGCGCACGAGGGCGGCTTGCGCGTCAACATGGGGCACGGACTCGACTACGAGAACGTGGCGCCGGTGGCGCGACTGCCGCATGTGGAGGAACTCAACATCGGCTTTGCCATCGTCGCGCGCAGCGTGTTCACTGGCGTGCACGAAGCCGTCGGCACGATGGTACGCCTGTGCCGCGGCGGGAAGGCTCGCTGACCACCATGATGCACCCGCGCTGCCAGCTCCACGGAAGCCTCGTCGCCCTCGTCACGCCCATGCGCGGCGGAAAGGTCGATTGGATCGCCTTCGAGCGCCTCCTCGAGTGGCACTTGGAGCAGGGCACCGACGGCATCGTCGTGTGCGGCACGACCGGCGAGTCCGCCACGCTGACCGCCGAGGAGCGCCGCAAGCTCGTCACCAAGGCGCGACTCAAGCTGCTGGGCCGCATCCCGCTGGTCGTGGGCGTGGGCACCAACGACACGCGCACGACCATCGAACACGCGCGCGAGGCCGAATTGCTGGGCGCCGACGCGCTCTTGGCGGTGACGCCGTACTACAACAAGCCTTCCCCGCGCGGCCTGGTGCTGCACTACTCGGCCCTTGCCGAGGCGACGCGCACGCCGATCGTGCTCTACAACGTGCCGTCGCGCACCGGCGTCGACATGCCGGTCGAAGTCGTCAAGGAGCTCGGCGAGCGCCATGCGCACATCGTCGCCGTCAAGGAGGCCAAGCCGGACCTTGAGCGCGTGCGCCGTCTGGTCGCCGAGACGCCGTGCGCCGTCTTGTGCGGCGACGACGCGTCGCTGCCCGACTTCCTCGAGCTCGGCGCCGTGGGCGTCATCGGCGTGGTGAACAACCTCCTGCCGGCCGAATGCGCCACATTGGTGCGCGCGGTGCAGGCGCGCGACACGGTGCGGGCCGCCGGCATCGTCGAGCGCTTCGCCCCGCTGGCGCGCGACTTGTTCCTCGAACCCAACCCGGTGCCGGTGAAGTGGGCCTTGGCGGAGAAGTTCCCTTGGATGCCGTCCGAGGTGCGCTTGCCCTTGGCTCCCCTGGAGCCGGCTTCGCGCGCGAAGTTGGCGGCGACGCTGCGCGCCACGGGCGTGCTGGCGCCTTGAGGGATCCGTCGATGACTTCGCGCGCGGCGTGCTTGGTCTTGGCGTGCATCCTCGCCTGGTTGGCTGCCGGTTGCGCCAACCTCGCCGCCGAGCGCCGATCGGTGGACGAATCCGCGTTGCGCGCCGAACTCGAGGCGCTCGCGTCGAACTTCGCAGGCGACGTGGGCTTGTACCTACGGCGGCTCGATGGCACTTGCGAAGTGGCGATCCGCGCCGACGAGGACTTCCCGACCGCGTCCTTGGTCAAGGTGCCCATCGCCTTGGCGTTGCTCGCCAAGGTCGAGGCAGGCCAGCTCGATTGGAAATCGCCGGTCGCGTACTCGAAGGAACGCCACTCGCGCGGCGGCGACGACCTCGTCGCCAAGCTCGTCGATGGCTCGAAGCTCGAACCGGCGAAGCTGCTGTTCCTGATGGAGTCGGTCTCCGACAACACCGCCAGCGTCATGTGCCAGGAACTCGCCGGTGGTGGCGCCGCCATCAACGCGTGGCTCGATGCGCGCGGATGGAAGGCGACGCGCGTCAACTCGCGCGTCGCGGGCCGCGAGGCCGACTACAAGCTGCACGGCTGGGGCCAGACCACGCCGCGCGAGATGGCCGAGATGCTGGTGGCGATCCGCGAGCGCCGCGCCGTATCAGCCGCGGCCGACGAAGTGCTCGATCGCATGCTGGGCCGCGCATACTGGGACGGCGAAGCCCTGTGCGCCATCCCGAGCGACATCCACGCCATCAGCAAGCAAGGCGCGGTGAACGCCTCGCGCTCGGAAGTGCTGCTCGTGTCGGCCCCCTCGGGCGCCTACGCCTTGTGCGTCATCACAAAGAACCAAGCGGACCAGTCGTGGGAGGACGGCAATGCCGGCTTCCGCCTGCTGCGCCAAGCCAGCGCCATCGCTTGGCGACACCTGGAATCCGCACGTCCCCACGATGCACCCATCGACGGCCCACGCTGGCCGTGAGCGCGGCGGGACGCAGGGTGACGCTCAGGGCACCACCGGCATGGCGAAGCGCACGCCCAGGTCGGCCGTGCGATGCGCGAAGGGCAGGTTGGTGAAGAACACCGAGCGCGCCTCGTTCGGGCCGTAGCCGGACGCTCCGCCCCGGATGAGGCGCAGGCTGGCGGTGGCGCTGTCCTGCAGGCCATCGCGCGGCCGCGACACGAGGCGCGGCGTCTCGAACGACTGCAGGCCTGCATCGGCGCACCATTCCCAATGGCCGCCGTGCATGTCGTGGAGGCCGAAGGGGCTGGCGAGTCGCGTTCCGACCTCGCCGGGCTCCGTCGCGACTGCACCCGGGAAGCGCACATGCGCGGCGCCGCGCAGGCTCTCGGGCTCCGCGCCCGTCCACCACGGAGTCGTCGTGTCGGCGCGACAGGCGTACTCCCACTGCGCGGAGGAAGGCAACCGCACCCAACCCGCCATGCGCCGCGTCAGCGCGACGGCGTCCAGCCAGCTCAGGTTGTTGGCGGCATGCAGCGGATGGTGCGGTGCGCCATGCAGGAGCGGACGCTCCGACAAGCGATCCCATTGGGCCTGGGTCGTCTCGTGGCTCGACAGGAAGAACGGCGCGAAGTCGATCAGCTTGAAGTCGTGGTGGTTGTACGAGAGTTGCGGCTTGATGCCCTCCTCCTCGCGCATGCGGCCGCCGGGCAACAGGACGAAGACGATGCCCGTGCCGGCCGCCATTGTCAATTTTCCTTGACCGCCGTCGGCATTGGCGACCACTGGCGACGCACCGCTCTGCTGGTGCACGAACTCCCACAGGCCGGTGGCTGGATTCTCGCCCAACGGCACCAGGCCCAACTGCGGCGTCAACGCGCCACCCGGCCAGCGCACCTGCGCGTAGCGTGGCGAGCGCGCGATGGCGGCCAAGGCCGCGTCCCAGCGCGCGCGCGCATCGAGGCCCTCCAGCGAGGGCTCGGCCGCCTGCAGCAGTTCGCGCAGCGCGGCCAGATCCTCGCGCACCTGCGCCAATTGGTCGTGCCGCCACTGCTCCAAGGCGCTCGCATGGCGCCAAGTGCGACGCTCGCGGCAGCGCGCGCGCAGCTCCTCGACCGCGCGGGCGAGTTCCACCCGACGCGCCTCGTCCGCCGCGCGCGCCGATTCCAACCGCGACTCGTCGCGCGCGAGTTCGGCCGCGCGTTCCACCAGTTCTCGGCCGCTCCACGCGTCGATGTGCGCGCGAATCCGCTCGAGGATGCCCGCCTGCGCTTCGGCGGGCTTGGACGACCCCTCGGCCACGAGCGTGGCGAGCATGGCACGCGCCTCGTCGAGGCGGCCCGACATGGCGCAAGCCAAGGCGTGCGTCGCGACGCGTTGACCGCGCTCGGCCTCCGAGGACGACTCCTGCGCCCTTCGCGCGCGCAACAACGCCTCGATCTCGCGTCCATGCCGCCGCGGACCACCCGCGCCCAGGATCGCCAGCGCCTCGCGCTCCTGCGACGCCGCGTCGTCGGCCGCCTGCTTGGCCAAGTCCTCGCGCAGCACATCCTCCTCCGTTGGCCACGGCTCGCGACCGAGCATGCGGCGTCGCCACAGCACCTCGGCCGCCAAGGCCTTGGTGGCGGGCGAGGCGTCCGAATCCAAGGCCGTCAACTGCTCCTCCAGCGCCGCGAGCACGGGGCGGAATGGATGCGACTGGAAGTCCAGCTCGCGTTCGGCCTCGCCATGCGCCAGCAAGGCCGGATCAGCGCGCAACTGCGCGAGGCGCTCCTCCACGTCGCGCAAGCCAGGACGCCACTCCACGCCGGGCAGGTTTTCGCCCTCGACGAGTTCGCGCGCGCGCGCCAACCACCATGCACCCGCGCCGCGCACCAGCAACTCGCCCTCGCCGATGGCGCGCACCTCCGCTTGGAAGCGCGCGATGTCTTGCTGCAGCCCGCGCAGGCGCAGCTCGCGGGCCTGCAACTCCAATTCGCGATTGCGCTGGTCCAGCTGGACGTTGGCCCGCAGGGCGGCTTGCTCGTTGTCCGAGGCCTTGCCGGCCCAACGCAACGAGACCAGCGTGCCGGCGAGCAGCGCCACCACGGCCATGGCGAGTGAGGCAGCCAAGCCCTTGTTGCGTCCCACCCACTTGCGCGCGCGAGCGAGCGCCCCGCGCTCGTGCGCCGCCACCACCTGGCCCTCGAGGTACGCTTGCAGATCGTCGGCGAGCTCCTTCATCGTCGCGTAGCGGTCTCCCGGCTCGCGCGCCATGGCCTTCTCGGCGATGGAGACGAGCTCGGGTGGTGCGTCCTGCGCCAACTCGAGGAGCGGAGTCGGCGGACCGGCGAGCAGGCGCTGCAGCACCACGCGCTGCGAAGGCGGCTGGCCTGGCGGCACGAAGGGCGCCGACACGCGACCGCGCGCCAGCAAGTGGTACAGCATCGCTCCGACCGAGTAGATGTCGGAGCACGGGCCGATGCGATCCAGTTCGCCGCGCGCTTGCTCGGGCGCCATGTAGGACGGCGTCCCGAGCACCTCGCCGACGCGCGTGCGCAACGGATCGTCGCTCGCGCTCGGCGCCGAATCCCCGGGGTTGGCCGCGTCGAGGCTCGCCACGGACGTTTGCGTGGCGCGCGCCAGCCCCCAATCCATGACGTACGTCTCGCCGTACTTGCCGACCATGATGTTGGCCGGCTTCAGGTCGCGGTGCACGACGCCGTGGTCGTGCGCATAGCTCATCGCTTCGCAGACCTTGGACAGCGCCTGCAGGGCCTTGCGCAAGGTCCATCCATCTCGTCCACGCGCCACATGGTCGATGACGCGCGCGTAGTCCTCGCCCTGCACGAGGCGCATGGTGAAGTAAACTTGACCATCGTCGGACAGGCCGACTTCGTGCACCGGAACTATGCCTGGGTGGTCGAGCCGGCTTGTGGTACGCGCCTCGTCGAGGAAACGCGCGAGGGTCCGCCCGTCGATGGGCGGAGTGCCTTGTCCCTCCGGCGAGCCTTCCTTGCCCAGCACGACCTTCATGGCCAATGAACGCCCCAGTTCCTCGTCCCAGACCTTGACCACTGCTCCCATGCCGCCGCGGCCGATCTCCCCGACGAGCCTGTAGCGACCAGTCGTCGGCGCCTTGCCGCGCAGGCGTTCCAGCAAGGCGCTCGCCGGCCCTGAACCCGGCCCCGATCCCGCCTGCGTCGCTTCGCCCGCGCCAGCCATCGCTCCCGAGTCCGACCAAGCCCGGCCTGCCGCGAACTTGCGCGACAACTCCTCCGAACCCAACGCGCCGAAGAGCGACACCCACTGGGCGTGGCGCGCATGCAGGCTGCGCAGTTCGTCGCCCAGCTCGGGTGCGCGTGCGCACAATGCTTCGAAGTCCTCCGACTCGCCGCGCGAGCGAGCGTGGAGGAAGGACTCGTACAGGCGCTGGGCCGGACTCGACGAGGCGGAGGGTTCGATGCGCGCATGATACCGGGTTCGCCAACCCTGGCAGGACCCCCGCCGCAAGTGGCGCGCACCTGGACGGGGCAATCTGGAACCGACGCGCGTCGCCCCTAGACTGCGCGCATGCATACTCCCAGTGGAGTCTCCGTGGCCACCGCCTTCGCCCCCGCCTCCGTCGGCAACGCGGCCGTGGGCTTCGACATCCTCGGGCACGCACTCGCCGGAGCGGGCGATCGCGTCGTGGCGCGCAGGAGCGCGCAGTCGGGGGTGCGCGTGCTCGCGATCCGCGGAGCGACCGTCGAGTTGCCGCGGGAGGCGGAGCGCAACACGGCGGGCAAGGCGCTGCTGGCGCTGCTCGCGGCGCGACAAGCTGACTTCGGCGTCGAGATCGAGATCGAGAAGGGCATCGCCTTGGGGTCGGGCATGGGCGGCTCGGCCGCCTCCGCGGTGGCGGCGCTGGTGGCGGCGAACGAGTTGTTCGAGCAACCACTCTCGCGCGACGACCTGTATGCGCATGCGATGGAGGGCGAGGCGGTCGCCAGCGGCGGCAAGCACGGCGACAACATCGCGCCGATGCTATTGGGAGGCCTCGTGCTCGCCACGCACGAGCGCATGGTCAAGGTGCCCGTACCACGCGGCTTGTGGTGCGCGCTGGCGCATCCACACTTCGTGCTCGAGACGCGCGTGGCCCGCGCGGCGCTCGTGGAACCGTACGCCATCGGCGACTTCGTGCGGCAGTCCGAACGGCTCGCGCTCGTGCTGGCTGGTTGCTGGCGCGACGACTTGTCGCTCGTGCGCGCCGGGCTCGAAGACGTGCTGGTCGAGCCGCGGCGCGCGCCGCTCATCCCGGGCTTCGCGGCGGTGAAGCAGGCGGCACTCTCCTCCGGGGCGCTCGGCGCGAGCATCAGCGGAGCTGGACCGAGCGTCTTCGCCTGGTGCGAAGGCGAAACGACAGCACGCCGCGCCGCGGCGGCCATGCAAGCGGCCTTCGCCGGGGTCGGACTCGCCAGTGATCAGCTCGCGTGTCCCGTCGACTCGCCGGGCGCGGTGGTGGAGTCGCGCGCATGAAGGGTCGAGCCGCCAACGACCCACCGATCGCGTACGAGAGCACGCGCGGCCGCACGCCAGCGACGGCGCTGCACCAAGCGATCCTCGCCGGGCTCGCGCCGGATGGCGGGTTGTACTTGCCCGGCACGCTGCCGCGCTTCGATGCGTGGCGCGATTGGGACGCGACGACGACCCTCGACGCGGTCGCCTGCGCGTTGCTGCAGCCGTTCTTCCTGGGCGATCCGTTGGCGACGCACTTGCGCGCCGCCTGCGCAGCTGCCTACGCGGAGGACGCGCCGCTCGTGCCCCACGCGGATGGACGCACCTTCGAACTGGAGCTGTTCCATGGCCCCACCGCCGCGTTCAAGGACTACGGTGCGCGCTTCCTCGCGGCCAACTTGCGGGCGCTGCGCGACGACGAAGAAGCACCCGGATCCTCGACCGTGCTCGTGGCGACATCGGGCGACACCGGAGCCGCCGTGGGCTCGGCCTTCGAACATGCGCCGGGCACGCGGACCATCATCCTGCATCCCGACGGCCTCGTCTCGCCGCGCCAAGCGCATCAGTTGGGCTCGTTCGGCGGCGCTGTGTCGAGTTGGCGCGTGCAAGGGACCTTCGACGACTGCCAACGCATGGTCAAGGAGGCCTTCGCCGACTCGGAGCTGCGCGTTCGCCATGCGCTGACCTCGGCCAACAGCATCAGCTTGGCGCGACTCCTGCCCCAGATGGGGTATTACGCGGCCGCGGCGCTGCGCCATGCAGGCGCGGGTGGAGCGCCGCTGTCGTTCGCCGTGCCCACGGGCAACCTCGGCAACGCCGTGGCGTGCGTGGTCGCCAAGCTCGTCGGCATGCCGATCGGCAAGGTGCTGTTCGCCGGCAACGCCAACCGCGCGGTGCTGGACTGGCTCCTGCGGGACGACGTTGGCCCGCGCGCCACCATCGCTACGCTCGCGAACGCGATGGATGTGGGCGCGCCATCGAACCTGGAACGCTTGCGCGTCCTGGTGGCTTCCCACCCGACGCTGCGCGCGGACCTCGAGGCGTGCT
>Ga0172367_10007134_pt1 | contig 12891 bp, 9 predicted proteins | sample Lak10m_FD_114542 | JGI IMG/M metagenome (GOLD analysis project Ga0172367, IMG submission 114542) | Freshwater microbial communities from Kabuno Bay, South-Kivu, Congo - kab_022012_10m | ecosystem: Environmental > Aquatic > Freshwater > Lake | place: Democratic Republic of the Congo: South-Kivu...
AGACTTGATGGTCGTTTATTCGGTATGACTGCTCATGCCATTACTTATGCATTTATTCGTGCATGTAAAAGAGCTGCGCTTAAAGATTTACATTTCCATGACCTAAGACACGAAGCCATTACTCGATTGTTTGAGAAAGGTTTTAACGTGATGGAAGTCGGAAGTATCAGCGGACATAAAACTTTGCAGATGCTACAACGTTATACTCATTTAAGAGCTGAGGATTTTCTTGAGAGGTTAGGATAAAACCCTCTAGAGGCGATTTAAATTGAACGACTGACCATATGTGCCATCTTGCAAAAGATAACGTGTTTTAGATGCATTATGTACATTTATAAAGGCATTTAAACGACAAATACCCGCATTATTATTAATAAATAAGTGTTTGTTAAGATTCACCATAGAAGTTAATTATTTTCTCTCTATCCTATTGATATTATAGAACAAAGAGTAACTATAGAAAAAGTTACAATGGAAATATTTCCAGAAGTGTTCTCTGCGTTTTATAACAAGAAGGAGCCGTCTGGAAGAGTGTTTCAAGCAATTGAGGGGCAGGTGCTATTGAAAACTACGGTGAGGCTCTCAGAGCTAAATATGCCAGCTTTACCTATTCACGATAGTTTGATGGTGCCTAAAAAAGAATTTGGCGTTGCTGAGACACTGCTGAAGAAGTATTGGAGAGAGGTTCTTGATGTTAATTTTGACCCTGTTACGACTATTAACTATCCTAAGCCGATTTAATGAATTTCATTTTTTTCTTAAATCTTTCTTTTTATTTTTTATTAATCTTGAAATGATAAGCAAAAAAGCGCTTAATATTTATCAAACCTTGTTGGGCTAAGAGGATTTTTTACAAGAGCATTAAAGGTAATTGATAATTTGCTTTAAATTATCTTTAAAATTTGCAAACTGAGGAATAATTTATGAAATCTTTTCTGTTTTTAATATGCTGTTTGAAAGCCTTCGATGCAAGTGCTGGAATTGAGACTTTAGATAAAGATTTTTCTTCAAAACTTGGGGGGCAAATGGATTCCGCAAAAGCGGCTTTTCAAGGCTCAAATATATCTACTGTCAATTACTACTCTAATTTAGCAAAAGGTACAAATTCCAAACAAAACGATCCTGAGAGTCTGAGGGGTGCTACAGAAATTGGTGTCTATCAAAAAGCATCCCAGGGAACAGTTCTTATTGTCAGTGGAGACTCGCTTGGAAGCGGGGCGTTGATCACAAATGATGGACATATCATCTCAAATGCTCATGTAACAGGCGATAACAATATAGTTACAGTTTTTTTTAAACGTATTGATGGTAAGAAAATATCACCAAATGATGGCATTCAGGCTTCAGTAAAAAAAATTGATGAAGTATCTGATTTGGTCTTAATTGAGATTGACCCTTCAAAAGCACCTAAATATGCTCGCCCTATTGTATTTGCGAAAATGGTGCCGCAGGTGGGCGCAGACGCTCACGCTATTGGACATCCCGCAGGTCAATTATGGACTTACACTAAAGGATATATTTCTCAATTAAGAAATAATTTTGAATGGATAGATCATAAAGCAGATGTAATTCAAGTTCAGACTCCTATAAATCCGGGAAACTCAGGTGGTCCTCTTCTAAACAATTTGGGAGAGCTTATAGGAATCAATAGCTTCAAAGACACTCAGAATGAGTCAATGAATTTTGCGGTTTCGCTCAGCACCATAAAAAGATTTCTTTCTTCAAAGGGTAGCCAATATTCAGCTAAGAAAAGCGAAAGTAAATGTGAGGTAACTGAAGGAGAGACTTATAGATCGGAAGAAAAGGATGAATTTGGGCCGTCAACAAATCTACCAATGGCTACAGATTGCGATAAGAGAATTAATTTGATTGTTAGGGTGCCAGATGACAAGTCTAAACCTATAATTACTTATTTCGATAGCAACAAAGATGGAAAGCCAGATATCATTTTGGCTGATAGTAATAGGGACGGCAAGGTAGATTACTCTGTACTAGATCTCGATTCCGACGGAGTTTACGAGTCAAGAGGTATACATAATACTGGAAAGTTTTTACCAGATAAAATTGTAGCAATTAATGAATGATTTTTAGTTTATATCCATCTTTACTGGAACAGGCTACGTAACCTGTTCCATCTTTTTCAGTACCCACTAAAAGCTGGCAAGTTGTCGAAGTGCCTAAGTAGTTCGGGATATTATCACCTATTCTAGCTGATACAACATTCAGTGAAATGTCATTTTCATGCGTTAATTTACGCCAAGTAGATTTTTTATCAAAAATACTGAAAAAGCTTTCATTTTGAATAGTTAGATTATCAGATAAGAAATAATCGAATATGCTCCATGGACCATCACCCTGCTGAAACTCACTTCCATCAGGGTCCTTAAAGAATGCGCTAAAATTCACCAATTTACTTCGGCTTGAGCAGGAGTCTGCATACTTAATTTTTGATAGAGGATTATGGCTATTATGATAAGGCAAAATGAAGCCATAGTTATTTTCACCATGACCAGAATATGGAGGGGTGTTTTCTACGAAGCTCATTTTGAAGCCATCTTTGATAATCACTTTATTCCAGACAGCACCCCATTGGAATTGACAATAATCCCTCACACCTGAGTAAGTGTAATTATTTTCCCATTTCCTATCTTGGGAATTATCCAGTTCACTGTTAGCAATAATTGTTGGGTCGCCGCCAACACTAGTTACTATTGATCTATCATAGAATTTGTTTTTGACTTTCAGGTCAAAACTTAGACTGCTTGATTTGCAGCCATCTAAATCAATTAGATTCACTATTGTATTAGAGTCTGTCCTACCGTTGAGTACAGAAAAGAGTTTGTTACCAAATAACATCAAAGAATTAATTCTCCAATAATCATTAATTTGTACTTTACAAATTTCTTGAATTTTCTCGGCTGAATCATTTAATTTTCTGTAAGACAAAAACTTATCTTTAATCAATAAAATTGAGGACTCTTTAGAGGAAGTGAATTTAGCATCACTTGCTCCCTCGAGGTTGATCTTAGATTTCAACTTGAGAGTTGATTTATCCCATACATCCACATGTATCTTTGCATTATTATGGGAAATAACTAATAAGTGATTATCTTTTATCGCCATGTCAACAGCGAGACCAGTCTCTAAATTACTTTCTTGTTGTGGCGAGGTTAAAAAAGTGTTGCCAAAAACTATAAATGCTCCCCACTCTTTTGGGGGTGAATTTATATTGTCTTTTCGATATTCAATGGAAGCTAGCTGAATAGCTTCGCTAATCGGAAAACCTTTTTTATGTAGCTTGAACGCATTCTCTAAAATATTCACGGATGCCTTTGAATTCAACGGCCACAATGTAGAAACTACTGAATCACTGCCTTTCATAAGAAACGCATTAGCAACACTAGTAATTTCATTATTTAGAAGGCTAGAGGATGGAGTAGAAGCATTACATATTGCCAAAACAATAAGCGAAGGTGCACCATTAAGATCCAAAATGTCGTTTGTACTAAGTAACGACCCTTTTTCTGATGGGGATAATAAAATTGCCGGGGTTAAATTTTCAAGAGTTTCTCCAGCCATTAAGCCGTGAGAAGAGAAAGATAGAATGTGGTAATTTGATAAATCCTCAGAAAATAGCAATTCTTTAGTTGCCAGATCTCTAGTGAGTAGTGTTGATTGTTTATCTTTATTACCAATAATTGCTTTTGCTTCTAACTCAGTTTCAGGAAGCTCAGCCATATCGGCCAAACTTGAACCTCCCCTAATCATTTTTAGCGTCTCATCTATAGCACTTATTTCTTTTTTATTTCTAATAATAGGATCTGCCAATGACAAAGCCCATTTATCTCTTTCTTGTTTTACATCTTTTGAATTAAACCGCTCAAAATGCTGAAGAGAGGTAAAGTTGTTAATATTGCACGAGTCTATAAAATAATTTTCATTAACTGTTAAAAGCGACATCGGTAATAAAGATAACCCGCTTGTTAATACTATGTGGCAATTTTTGATCTCTTTAAGTTCTTTGTTGTCAGGGAAAATGAAATTTACCAATTCAACACTTTCATTTTTTCCATCATGCCCATTTTTAATTGCATTTAGAAAATTACTTGTATCTTGAATTACTTTCTCTTTCTTTTCAAAACCGATAGCAATACCATCTGATTTCTTTTTGTATGAATAGCAGAAAGCTTCTAAGCAAAAAGCATTAACAAGAATGCTGTTCTTCTCTATTTTTCTATTCGTACTTTTTTTAGATCTCAATGCTAATTTTTTATTCTGTATATATGTTAAAAGATTATCTAACTGAAGATTCAAGGATTGGATGCCTAAAAAATCATCAGTAAAGCTAATGAAATCGCCTGGTTTCGAATTTAGGTAAGTTTTAAAAAGATCTCTATATGCTGACTCTCTCTTTGAAACGAAGCTTTCGTACTGAATAGCAAGATTTTTGCCATAACTGCTTTGAGTGTTGTCCACTAAATCAAGGGCATTAACATATTCATATTCACTAGAAACTAAGGATAGACTTGAAATAGTTTCAATAGCTTTGGACTTATCTTTTTCGCTCAACTTGCTATCAATAACTAATAACATAAAGCAATCAAGCAAAATCCGGTTATTACGAAAAATGGCTGGTAAGGTAGTGCCTGGATGATGATCTTCTAAGTTTGCTATCCAATAAAGACTTGTTATTGCCTTCAGAAGCTCTGCATCAGATCGAGATTTGTTACCTTTATTTTTCTCACCTACGGCATTAAGTAGGGATCTAAAAAATTTAGTGTATGCAATAGCATAGCTATCCTTTGATTTTTTTTCTAGGTAGCTCAAGTAATCACTCATACTCTTATCTAGTTTTGATGAGGGTATCTCCTTAGATTGATATAGAATTCCCGAAGCTAGTTCATAGCTTATCGAGGCCTCGTTGAATTGACGATTTCTCTCCAAGTACTCTTTTGCGGCTACCTGCTCTCCTGAGAGGTAAATTTCAATCGCTTTAGTAACTATAGATAGATCTAAGTTATCGATCCATGCGTGGTTTCTGTGAATATCAATATCTGGGTTAATGGAGGCTATAAGTTCAGGATTCTTGACTATTGGCAAAGAACTATCGATTGAACTGTCACGAATTAACTCTAAAATTATTGTTGAAGTATATGGATTTAATTGGATGGGATCTTTTGAGCGTTGTTTTGATATCAGCATTTCTGCAAACAACTCGGTCATTCTTCTATCTGAAGAAATTGAGTGAAAATATTCTAATGTGCTAGATAGAACGACTTGTCCTCCTAAGGTATTTGGATCCACAAGAAAAAGATAGCTTAAGGCAGAATGCGATTTCACTTCCGCTTGAATATACTTTTTCTCTGAGTAATATATCATTGCCTCTGAATAGGTATTTAGCGCTGCCCATAGAGGATCAGGGATGCCGACTTTTTTATTTCCTTCCGGAATTGGACCAACTCCAGGCACCCAAGAGTTTTTCTCTTCCGAATATATATAAGCCCAGTGATTTACTACAAATGATGAAAAATCTAACCACCTTCTGTAATAATTTTCAGCCTCCTGTCTTTCTTTTGAGTTTATTTCCCACTTTGATATTTCTGCTCTTCTTTGATTGAGAGTATCAAAAATTAATTCATAAAACTCAGCATAATCTTTAGAAAATTCATCAATATCATTTCTAAGGGTATCTATAAGAATCAGGTCGGGTAATCGATCTGGTGATTTAGACTCTCTTATTTGTTGTCTTATTGATTCAGCAGCTTGGCCAGCCTTACCTTTATAAATTACTTCAAGATCTGAACCTGCATTGGCCTCTGATAAAAAGCATATTCCTAGAACCAAACAAAACTTGGTTAAGCATCTTGGGATAATTCGAATCATAGCTTTTAATTATTTTCCAGAAAATGAATTTTAGTTCATCAAAAAACTCAATTTTTTAGTAACACAAAGATTTCAAGGATTACTAATCTCTTCCTTAGATTAATTCAGAATGCCATAACTAAAATATATTAGATAATTATTTGTTGCGCCAAATAAATAAAACCTCTATTAAGCCAAAACTAAGGCAAATTGCATGAAGCCAGCCGATGCTAATTAATCCCAAGATTGGATTTATGTTATTAAATGGGCTTAGCGGCTTAATGTCATGATGCATAAATGAATCAAGTAACAAATGACTTCAAGCTCCTATTAAAGCACCACTCCAAGCCGAAGTTTTACTAATGCTTTCCTCAGATGTGAACCATTTAGCCTCAGGCTTCCCCTTGATTTCTTCATTCCAAATACCAATAGCCACCTCACATCACCTCTTTCCAAAAGTGACACACAAAATTGCAATTAATGTAGCTCCAATAATTGTGTGAGTCATGGAGGTTGGGAGTATTAGTGGGAATAAGACTATGCAAATGCTCCGACGCTATACCCACCTAAGGGTAGAAAACTTGCTTGAGAGGTTGGATTAAATATTACAATTTAACTACCGGGGGGGTGGTTCTCGTGGTTCAAGTAATATTGATATGTACCATGCTGTTCATAAGAAAGAGTTAAATCAGCATACTATAGGTAAATCACATTCAGAATTATGAAAAAACAATTGAATGGCAACCTTAGAATGCTTTGATTTGGATTTATCAAGTTAAAAAAGTGAACTAATTAATCTTGGAAATAATTTTCTTAAATATCTAAATGCCTGGTCAGCCTCATTTAATGTCTACTTTGAGGCAATTTAAAATATAGAAAAAGAACTCTTCTAGCTGGTTATGCTTTCGCTTAATTGGGCTTTAAATTGGGTGGGGAAGATATTGAGCTGACTTGATAAATCCCCCTTCAGGACAAAAGCTTTTGCTGACGCAGCATCAACTTCATATTCATAGAGTCTATAAAGAAAATAATGATCTTTATGGTGTTTGCTAAATTCAAGCTCGTTGGGTGAAATAAAGAATGATGTTGCTGCTGAGCCTTTAGTTGTTTTAACTTCGATGTACTTTACGTTTCCTTCTGCATCATACGATTTTATATCATATCCTGCACCATCTCCTTCAACAACTGAAACATGGAGTACTTTGTCGGCTAGATCATGGAGATTAAGTCCTTTAAGAGCTTTTATTTCTTGATCAAGAACTAGCAACTCCCCATCTAAGCCTAACTTCTTATTCTTGCTGTCAATCAGCCCATAGTCTGGAGATTTTCGACTACGAAACTCAGAGGTCTTTACACCTAAATTTCTAGGCCTTGCTTTAGGGATCTCAGCGAAAGTTAATTCATTGAGTTTGGTGGGGGCATCTTTATGGTCAAGCTCAGGCTTTTCTCCTGTTAGCTCTAGGTTAATACGTTCTAAAAAGACATCAGGTGCCGGCCAATCTAGCATTTGCCATTGAAAGTAAACTGGCTTTTCCCTCTCAGTATCATGCGTTAAATATCCGAGACAACCAAAGTATCCATATGGATTGCTTTTCTTAGTTCTTAGGAAAAGATGGATGTTATTTACACGATCATCATGGCTAATAAGAGATTGAATAGCGTCACTTGCAAAATCTAATCTTGGTTGTGATTGCCAGCTAAGAACACCATCTACAGTAATAGATTCATCGAAAACATGTTCACCCTGCTGGTTACCAAGTGAGACTAAAAATACCCAGTCACCTTGCCTGTCTGGCACACGGATCATTCCATGCAATCCCCAAGTGCCTGCTTGTGGTGTGAATGTTGTTTCTGGTGAGAAGATTGAATGAATCTCTTCTCTAGTATATTCGGACCATAATTCAAGACTTTTCATTTTCGAATACTCTCACTTATTTAATTCTAAAGTGTAATTTCCTTTACCCGGTATTAGGTGTCTAACTCCGCCTCTTGGATTTTCTACATCCCCTTTACGTCGGGGTATCAAATGCAGGTGACAGTGAAAGACGGTTTGTCCTGCTGATTCACCACAGTTCATTCCAATGTTGTAACCATCAATAGTTGCGTCAGTTTCATCTAATAACTTTTTCTGACTCTTAATAAGTTGATTGATTGCATTGATTTCTGCCTGCGTTAGATCGAAGTAATCTGCAATATGACGCTTTGGTATAAACAATGAATGATATTGCGTTACAGGGTACCCATCACGAATTACATAGGCCAGTGCGTTCTCATCAATGATGCGTCCGCGATCGTGTAGTTGGGTATTGCAAAATAGACAATCTTCTACTCGATGTTCATATTGGGTATTTACATCACGGAAGTCTGTTGAGTCTCTGTTACCTTTAGATGCATTACATGAATAGCATAGTGCTTGATAATTAGATAAATCATCTTTGCCTCCCAAACTTTTTGGGTGAATGTGATCAACCTCTAAACTCTTTTCTTCTGCAGAAATACCACATAACTCACATCTAAATTCTGCCCGCTTTAAGACTTCATAACGAATAGAGCCGCTGATAGGTTCATGACCTCGTCTGCGATGCTCCCACATCGCCTCACCACGCTTTGCTTCATACCCTTCTAGTCGTTGTTGGCATAGTTGAATTAGCTCTTCACGTTCAAACTCGCTTAAGTCACGAATGCCTGATAGGTGGTATGTTTCACCTTCTTTGTAAGTGATACCTCTGTTCTTTGTCAGCACTTGACCGACCATGTTCTTGACTACATTTGAGTAATACTCAACTTGAGTAGGATCTCGATTAACAAAAGCTTTAGCTATTTCCGTTACAGTTCTCTTACCATTGTTTTTAAGTAATTCAATGAGCATAACGGGTTGATAGATATGAGAGGTTCTCATATCTTTAATGATGAATTTCTTTAACTCATTGAAGGTAGTCACTGAGTCATTCCATTCAATTTGGGTATCGGATGGCCATGCTGTCCGGATTGCAGTTCACGCTCAATCCTTCTAACCACTTTATCACTATCGTCAGACTGAATGACAGCGTACCTATAGCTTAACCTTGTTTGGATAAATTCTTTTGTTAATCTATCAAGGTGACCTTTTACTGGTGTATAGGATTGACCAAGCAATGTTGGCAGCACATAAAAGTCTTGAATGTAAATGCAAAACTGGTCACCACTTCGGGTACCTTGTGTATGTTGACGAATACGGCTTCGTGGATTTCTATCTGTTACAGATTTACCAGATAATCCACCAATGCCTACGTAGATAAAATCCGACTGATCTAAAAAAACGGTGTAGATAATTGATCCGTGAGCAGGGATATCTTTGATGTTTGAAAGAGTAAATGGCCGTAGCACAGATGACGAGTCAAAAAGAGCGCTCAAGATAAGATTGTCTGAGGTGTTAAGCATATGATATTCAAGTTACTCAATTAATCTAAATTAAGCATCTCGATTTTTTCTGATGCTGTTTATATGAAAATTATTTTCTAACCTTACTCCGTACATTGTTAAGTTTCAATAAGGAGATAAGGAGTTGAATTGGAGTAGCGGGGGGGGTATGACCGACTGTTAGTTGGATAGAAAGATGAATCCTACCTCTTACAAAAAACCATAAATTAGACCTTAATCTTTAAAGGTGTATTATGAAAGAATGAAAACCAGGGTTAGATCATGCTTAAAAATTTAGAGTTTAAGATTAAAAGTCCCTCCCGTATTAGTTAATTTTAATTACTCCATGTCTATTTCACCAGAATCAATTAAGAATTTTGTAAGAACATACCTAGATTTTAATTATTCCTTATTTTTTTTAACCAGCAAAAAGACGCTTAATAAGTACGAGCAGTTATTCGACTCTGGCGTTGTTAATAGGCCATTAACCTATAGGCAGAGAATTTCAGTAATTCTTGATGAAAAAAGAAACTTAGTTGTTGCAGGTGCTGGCACAGGTAAAACCACAACTATTTTAGCGAAAATTTTATATCTAATTAAAGCTAAGAAATGCAAAGAGGATGAAATATTAGCTTTAGCCTTTTCAAAAGCAGCTGAAACAGAGTTAAAAACAAGATTGTTATCTAAGTCAATTGATCGGGTGAAAGTTAAAACAATGCATGCTTTGGGCCTCGAGGTAATTAACCATGTAACAGGAGTAAATCCAAAAATTAGCCAGACCTTTAGCGAAAAAAATGACAAATTAAACGCTTTTATAACAAAAACTGTTGATCGTCTGCCAAATGAAGATCATTACCTGTACGAGCTATTAGCTAAATATTTTTTAGAATATCTTGTTCCGTATCGATCTGATGTAGATTTTAAAAACGGCGAGGAGTACTTGTCATGGAAAGGAATGAGCTCGCTGGTTACATTAAACAATGACTGGGTTAAGAGTTACGGTGAATTGGTTATAGGTAATTATCTCTACAGTTGCAATATTTCCCATTTGTATGAATCCAGATATGAATTCGATAGTAATTATTTACCTGATTTTTACTTAACTGGAACAAATATTTATATAGAATATTTTGGTGTAGACAGGGACAACAACACTGCTCCTTGGATTAATAAGGAAAAATATAACCAAAGTATTTTATGGAAGAGAAAGGTACATCAGGACAATAGTACTAAACTTATTGAAATTACTTACCAAGACTTTAAAGATGGGATCTGGAAAAAAAAGCTATCAGATGGCTTGAAACATTTTAACGTCAAAATACATCCAAGGAGCAGTGAGGAGATTTTTAACAGAGTTAAAGATATAGAGGATGGTAAGATTTTTAATAAATTTTCAAAAGTTATTTCTCAATTTTTAACATTATTTAAATCAAGATCATTATCAATAGACAAACTTATTGATAGCAATAAAAGCAATGAACGCACCTTAACCTTTTTACAAATATTTAAGTTTGTTTATGAGGCTTATGAACTTAAGTTGAAGGAAGAAAAGAGCATAGACTTTATGGATATGCTGAATGAAGCAACTCGATATATTAAGGATGGGCGATTCATATCTAACTGGAAATATATCATTATTGATGAGTTTCAAGACACATCTTACGCTCAGTATGAATTTGTAAATAATTTATTGGCGCAGCGAGATGATACAAAGATGTATTGTGTAGGAGATGATTGGCAGTCTATATTTTCTTTCTCTGGCGCAGATTATCATTATATGACCGACTACAATGAATATTTTGGGGTTGCTAATCTTTGGTCAAGGTTAACAGGGAAAAAACAAGAGGCGACCCATATTACTCTTGATGAAACATTTAGATTTAACAACATGATTTCTCATACAACAGGTACTTTCATTCAACAAAATTCAGCTCAAATTAAAAAAACACTAAAAGTTCCTAAAGATAAAATGACAGATCAAAAATCTGTTTTTGTACATTGGAAGGACGGGTCAAACAAGGAAACCATTAAATACTGGCTGGATAAATATGCCGATAAAATAGAGTTTAGAGAAAAAAGTCTATTAATCCTATCAAGGTATAACTTCGAAACTAAGAATTTAGAAAAGGAGTTTAGAGATTACATTAAAGAGATATGGCAAAAGAATGGAGCAGTCAACTATAGCACTTGCCATGCTTCAAAAGGAACGGAGGAGGACGTAGTTCTTATTATTGGACTATCCTCTGGTTTTCTCGGATTCCCAAGCAATGTAGTTGATGACCCAGTCTTGGATTTGGTTAAATCTGCAAGAGAAGGGGAGTACCTTCATGCTGAAGAAAGAAGGCTGTTTTATGTGGCAATGACTCGTGCAAAATATCAAACCCATATCTTATGTGATCCTATATTTCCCTCTGTCTTTGCCCAAGAGATTCAGCAACCTAAATATCAAACCGAAGTTATACGTGATGACCATGATTTAATTCTATGCCCAGAATGTAAAAAAGGGTTTGTAATAAATAAAACCAAAGACCCCAAAAAACAACCTTTTTATCAGTGTAGTAGGGCTGATGTATGTTTATTTGTAGGGCATGTATGTGCTTGTGGAGGATTGGTGATAAGGAATCCTGAAGATAATTCAATTGCTAAATGTAGCAATAAAGAATGTTCAATAAATCATAGCGTATGTAAAAAGTGTGATGAAGGCATAATGAAAAGAAGAGAGTCTCCAACAAATAGTTACAAACCATTTATGTCATGTCATAGGTATCCGAAATGTACATATAGTGAGAAATTGTAAGGCTATTTTCAATGAGCATTAGCTAGCTTGACTAAAATCTTTTATTTTATGACCGACCTCTAGTTTTGACATAAAATTTTTATAAGACTCGCTGCAGGTGAACCTTTACCAATAACTGCCAGTGACACCTTTTTATTTTTCTTAATGATAATGCCTTTCAAGTTGTAGTCAGAATATAGTTCTGTTTCAATAAAACCATAGGTATAGTCCTTGCAGTCATATTGTTGAAGTGCTTTGTTTGAAAAGACAATTTTCTTTCTACCCTTTGGATTAAATGAAACCCTACCCTCTGGAAGGTTGATATATGTGAGGACGTTAACCTTGTTTTTTGAAACCCATTTAATAGTCTCGGGATCATAATAACCTTGGCCTCCATCCATGTCAGCATAAAGAATCCATGCGGCCATTGCCTTAACAGAGCATACCGCCAAAAAAACACTTATTAGGATTAAGGTCAATTGTTTATTGTTCATTTTAATCTCGTCTATATTATTTGCCCAAGGTGGGGAAGGCACCTATTATTAATGAATTGAAATTGAGCTTGGTATTTTCTAACAAAAAGGTGAGTTATAGGAGTTGTTAGAGCATGCTTTGCGATAGTTTCTGGTCATCATAATTGACATTTGATAATGTCATTTGAAATAGAGGAAGTCCAAGCAAAGCCATAGAGCAGCAAGTAATAGATTTATTAGGTATGTTTTTTGTAATTCATTTATTTTTTAAATAAGTCCTAAAGCCTTGAGGGTGTAAATAATTTTGTGTAAACGTCATTTTGCAGGAAACTGCGTTTTTCAGAAATGGAGTAAAAATGACGACACAAAAAGCCCTACCCA
>Ga0172367_10007136_pt1 | contig 12889 bp, 10 predicted proteins | sample Lak10m_FD_114542 | JGI IMG/M metagenome (GOLD analysis project Ga0172367, IMG submission 114542) | Freshwater microbial communities from Kabuno Bay, South-Kivu, Congo - kab_022012_10m | ecosystem: Environmental > Aquatic > Freshwater > Lake | place: Democratic Republic of the Congo: South-Kivu...
GCATGCATATCGAGGCCGCAGCGGAACCTGGTGGAGCAAGGCCGTGCGCGAGACGGGGGTCCCGGCGCAACGAAGGGGCGCGGCCACCACCGGCACCACCGCGACCCGTCAACCCCCCACGCCCCGTCAATCGCCCCCGTCCCCCCGCCCCGTCAACCGCCCGCCCGCCTCCAACCGCCCCTCCGTCGACTTCTCTGGAGAAAACAATTGGTGCCAAACTAACCAGGAGCGGATTTAGGCGTAGTGGCGGCCGAAGCGGTTCGCGAGGAACGCGCCGAAGTCCACGTCCTCGTTGCGCACGAAGCCCGACTGCGCGAGCTTGCCTTCGCGCAGGAGGTCGAGCACGGCGGTCACGCCGCAGGCCGTGGTGATCTGGATGGCCGTCCAGTGATGGCCGCCGATCTCCTTGTGCCGCACGATCTTGGCATACGTGCGCTCCATGTAGCGGCCGTCCACCTGCCCCGCGGCGCTCACGAAGATCGCGACGATGTCCTGCTTCGTGGTCGGCAGCGCGCGCTCGAAGGCGGCCTTCAGCTCCTCGCGATGCTCGCGGAAGCCGAGGTCCCAGAGCAGGAGCTTGAGGATCGCGTTGTGCCCCGGGTAGCGCATCGTCTTGTACGAGAGGTGCTTCACCTTGCCCTCGAGCGTCAGCGCGAAGGTCCCCAGGCCGCCCGAGGTGTTGAACGCCTCGAACTCGATGCCGTCGATCATCATGTGCTCGAGCCCCTCGAGTGCAGGCACCACGACGAGCTTGCCGTCGATCACCGCCTCGCAGGGCTGGATGTACTCGTTGATCAGGCCGTCGGTCGACCACGTCAGGTTGTACTTCAGCGCGTTCGACGGGAACTCGGGGAGCGCGCCCACGCGCATCTTCACCTCGTGCATGTCGCCCATGCCGCGGATCACGTGGTTTGCAGCGATGGTGATGAACCCGGGCGCCAGCCCGCACTGCGGGATGAACGCCGTCCTCGCGCCCTTCGCCAGCTCCATGACCTTCTTGGTGACGGCCACGTCCTCGGTGAGGTCGAGGTAATGCACACCCTTGGCCTTGGCGCGCTCCGCGACCATCGGGTTGCAGAAGAACGGCGCGCAGCTCACCACGGCCCACTGGCCGTCGAGCGCGCGGTCCACGGCCGCCTGGTCGTCGAAGCGGCCGCCGGTGCCCTTGGCGCCGGGCGCGAGCGCGAGCGTCTCGCGCAGCGAGCCGTCGTGCGAGTCCATCACCAGCACCTGGTAGTCGCCGCACCCCTGCAGGAGGCTGGCGACCATGCGGCCGATCTTGCCGGCACCGAGGACGAGGACGTTCTTCATGTTCATTCGCTCCGCAGCTGGAAATCGCTCAGGTTCACGCCGGCAGCCGCTCGAGCGTGCGGCCGACGTCGTCCATCAACTCACCCATGGTCTCGGGGCCGAACGCGAACCGCAGCCCGCTCGCCTCGAAGAGCTTCGGCAGCGGCTGGCTGGCGCCGAGCGAGAGGCCCTTCTTGTAGTTGCCGAGCGCCGCGGCCGGGTCCTTCTTCGCCTGCATCCACATCTGCAGCGCACCAAGCTGCGCGATGCCGTACTCGATGTAGTAGAAGGGGAGCCCGAACACGTGCAGCTGGCGGTGCCACATGGAGCGCAGCGCGTCCTCGTGGCCGCTCCAGTCGACGTCGGCGCCGAAGCGGTCGTTCAGGTGTACCCAGTACTGCTCGCGGTCCTTCCGCGTGTGCGTGGGATTCAGGTAGATCCAGTGCTGGAACGCGTCGATCGTGGCGATCCACGGCAGCATTGTGCTGAGCGACTCCAGGTGGTCGCGGCGCGCGCGGTCGGCGTCCTCGGCGGAATAGAACTCGCCGAGGTGCGGGAACGTCAGCAGCTCCATGCTCATGGACGCCACCTCCGCGAACTCCATCGGGCTGCCGCGGTACGCCACCAGCGGGTCGTGCGCGCACAGCAGGCTGTGGAACGCATGGCCGGCCTCGTGCACCATGGTGATCACGTCGCGGTGCAGGCCGGCGGCATTCATGAAGATGAACGGCCGGCGGCTGCGCTGCCGCTGGTACTGGTAGCCGCCGGGCGCCTTGCCCTTGCGGCTCTCGAGGTCGAGGCAGTCGCCCGTGCGCATGCTGTCGAACATGCCGCCGAGCTCGGCGTCCATGCGGTGGAAGATGGCGCTCGAGCGGTCCACCAGCTGCTGCCCGCCCTCGAACGGCTGCAGGGGCCCGCGCCCCCTCAGGTCCACCTTCAGGTCCCACGGGCGCAGCCGCGCAAGCCCGAGGGCCTGCGCACGCTCGCGGTTCAGCTTCCGCAGCAGCGGCACGCACACCTTCTCGGCGCCTTCGTGGAAGCGCTCGCAGTCGGCGGGCGTGTAGTCGAAGCGCTGCATGCGCGCGTGCTGGAAGTCGCGGTAGTTGGGGAACCCCGCGTTCAGCGCCACCTGGTGGCGCAGCTTCAGCATCTCCTCGAACAGGTCGTTGATCCGGTCGGCGTCCTGCAGCCGGCGCGACGCCACGGCCTCCCAGCTGCCCTGCCGCCGCGCGCGGTCGGTCTCCTCGAGGTACTTCGCCATCTGCGGGAGCGTGCGCTCCTCGCCGTCAAAGGTGACGGTCATGGCGCCGTTGATCTCGCTGTACTTCTGGTCGAGCTTGGTGATCTCGGTCTCGAGCGGGATGTTCTGCTCGCGGAAGATCTCCACCGACCGCCGCAGCCCGCGCAGCAGCACCCCGTAGCGCGCCTGGTCGAGCTGCTGCGCGAACGGGCACTCGACGACCTTGCGGTCGAGCGCGAACGCGGCCTTCTTCAGCTCGGGCTCCACCTGCTCCACGAAGTCGAGGTAGCGCCTGCGCGCGAGCTCGTCGTCCGTGTGCCGGGTCATGTTGATGTAGAGGTCGGCGGCGGCCTCCTCCGCGGAGGCATCGAGCTCGCTCCGGTCGAGGAGCAGGCGCTCGAGCGCGGCCGCGTCATGGAGGGTGCGGCCGATCAGCTGCGAGTAGTACGGCTCCAGCGCCGACCACTTGGACCCATCGATGGAGGCGGGCACGAAGGTCGATGCGGGCGCATGCGCGGGCGCGGCGGTCGGGGTGCTCATGGGTGGCTCCGGGGGGAATCGCCCATGGTAGCCCGCCGGGCGGAGCGCCCCGCCGCGTCCGCGGGCCGTCGAGTGGCCGGAAACCGGCGGCCCGGCTCACCCGCCGATCGCGCTCGCGGCCACCGCCGGCAGTCCGGCCCGGGCGCGGACCTGCTCGGCGAGCAGGTCCGCCTCCAGCCGGCCGTCGCAGAGCGCGAAGATCGTGCTGCCGCTGCCGCTCACGTGGGCCGAGCGCCCGGTGATGGCCTTGAGCTGCGCGAGCTCGTCCGCAAGCACCGGCGCCACCGCGATCGCGGGCTCCGAGAGGTCGTTGAACGGCGCATCATGCGCCACCGCGGCTCCGCCGGCCATCGAGCGCACGCGCGCCGGCTGCAGCGACGCATCGGGCCGCATCAGGTCGAACTTGCCGTACACGGGCCCGGTCGGGCACGCCGCGGCGGGGAACGCGAGCACCGCATGCACGTCGGGCACCGCGCCGAGGCGCTCGATCCGCTCGCCGAGCCCCTCCACGACGGCGCTGCCGCCGCGCACGAGGAACGGCACGTCGCTCCCCAGCCCCCGCGCGATCTCGCACAGCTCGTCGTCGCTCACGGCCAGCCCGAACAGCTCGCGCAGCCCGCGGAGCATCGCGGCGGCATTGCTCGATCCGCCCCCGAGCCCGCCGCCCACCGGCACGCGCTTCTCGAGCTTCATGCGCACGGGAAGCGGGCGCCCGACGTGCTGCTGCAGCGCCAGGTGCGCGCGCACCGCCAGGTCCTTCTGGATGGGCCAGTCCACCGTGGTGGCGCGCGGCGCGTCCTTCGCCCAGAGGACCGCGTACAGCGAGTCGCGCCCCGGGTCGAGCATTCGCAGGTGCAGGTCGTCGCCGAAATCCAGCGTCACCATCCAGCTTGCGATCGGATGCATGCGGTCAGCGCCCGGAGGGCCGACGCTCAGCGCAAGGTTCAGCTTGGCAGGGGCACGAACGAGAATCTCACGGGGCTCGGTCACGCGCGGAACATACGCGCGAACGGCATGCCGAAGTTGCGGACGCGTCACGCGGCCGCACCGTGCAATCCGTCAGTCGTCGCGGCCGCGCTGGCGCCGCTCGCCACCGCGCCGCTCGTTGGGCCCAGAACCTGCGTTCGGCCCAGGACCTGCGTTCGGGCCAGGACCTGCGTTCGGGCCAGGACCTGCGTTCGGGCCGGGGCCGCCACCCTGGCCCATCCCGGGGCCCGGACCGCGACCGCCATCCATGCGCGCGCCGCCCATCGGCGGACCCTGCGGCTGCATGGGCATCGGCGCCGCCATCGGTGCCGGGCCGGGGCCGCCGCGCATCTCTCTCGCACGCTCCTCCATCTCCTTGCGCGCGCCGCCCGAGCCGATGGCGATGCCGATCAGCAGGATCAGGAAGCCCAGCGCAATGAAGAGCCACAGCCGGATGCGGCAGACCGTCTTCTCGAGCTTCGCCAGGCGCGGCGCGCACGGGCACTCGCACGGCGACGGGCAGCACGAAGCGCTGCAGCACGGGGCGGACGGGTTCGATGCGGCGTTGGTGTCTGCCATGGAGGTCTCCACGTGCAGTTTGCCACATCCGCCCCCGCGGGGACAATGCGGCCCATGAAGGAACCACCTGCGACCGCGGCCCCGTCCCCTGAAACCGCGTTCCCCGCGTCGCAGCCCTTCGATTTCCGGAAGCACGGCCATGCCATGGTCGACTGGATCGCGGACTACCTGGAGAACCTCGAGTGCGTGCCCGTGAAGCCAGACGTGGCCCCTGGCTGGGTCCGCGCGCAACTTCCGCCCTCACCGCCCGAGCACGGCGAGCCCTGGGCAGCCATCGTGGCGGACGTCGACCGCGTCATCGTGCCCGGACTCGTGCACTGGCAGCATCCCGGCTTCTTCGCGTACTTCCCGGCCAACGCGGGCGGACCCAGCGTCCTTGGCGAACTGCTCAGCGCGGGGCTCGGCGTGCAGGGAATGCTGTGGAGCACGTCGCCCGCGTGCACGGAACTCGAGACGCACGTGCTTGACTGGCTCGCGGAAATGCTCGGGCTTCCGCGCGCCTTCCTCTCCTCGTCCGCGGGCGGAGGGGTCATCCAGGACACGGCGAGCAGCGCCACCCTCTGCGCGCTGGTCGCCGCGCGCGAGCGTGCCACGGGTTTCGCCGGGACGGCCGCCGGGCTCCAGGGCCCGGGGCCCACGCTGGTGGCCTACGCCAGCACCGAGGCGCACAGCAGCATCGAGAAGGACGTGCGCATCGCGGGCCTGGGCGCGGGCAACCTGCGCCTGGTGCCCGTGCTTGCCGATCGCTCGATGGACCCGGCCGCGCTCCGGGCCATGATGGACGAGGACTCCGCGGCAGGCCGCGTGCCGTTCTTCGTGGTCGCCGCCGTCGGCACCACCGGCACGCACGCCGTCGATCCGGTGCCCGCCATCGCCGATGCCTGCGCGGCGCACGGTGCGTGGCTGCACGTGGATGCGGCGCACCTCGGCATCGCCGCGCTCTGCCCGGAGTTCCGCGGCATTCACGCGGGCATCGACCGCGCCGACAGCTACTGCACCAACCCGCACAAGTGGATGCTGGTGAACTTCGACTGCGACGCGTTCTGGGTACGAGACCGCGCCACGCTGGTGCGCGCGCTGAGCGTCCTGCCCGAATACCTGCGCAACCACGCCACCGAGAGCGGCGCGGTCATCGACTACCGAGACTGGCAGGTGCCGCTCGGCCGCCGCTTCCGTGCGCTGAAGCTCTGGTTCACCATCCGCCACCATGGCACCGAGGGGCTGCGTGCGCTCGTGCGCCACCACGTGTCGCTCGCGGCGCGACTGCGCCACCGCATCGCCGCGGATCCCGCGCTCGAACTCACCTGCCCCACGCCGTGGTCGCTCGTGTGCTTCCGTGCCCGTGCCGGCGATGATGCCACCGATGCAATCCTCCGCCAGGTGAACCAGTCGGGCCGCGCCTTCCTGAGCCACACGCGTGTCGACGGCCGCCTTGTCGCCCGGGTGTCCGTGGGCGCGCCCACCGTGGCCGAGCGCCACGTGGATGCGCTCTGGGACCTCATCCGCGGCGCACGGTGAGCAGCACCACCTCGGGCGCGCAGTGGAGCCGCAGCGGGAACCACGCACCCGCACCCACGTTCACGAAAAGCCCGCAGCCGTCGCGCGCATAGGCGCCCGCACTCAGGCGGTGCGCGAAGCTCAGGTTGGTGCGCGGCCTTCCCTTCCATGCCACCTGCCCGCCATGGGTGTGCCCGCTGAGGGTCAGCGGCACGCCAAGCGCCGCCGCCGCGTGGAAGGCCTTCGGGTTGTGCGCAAGCAGGAGGTCCGGCACCTCGGGGAGCCGCACCACCGCTCGGTCGAGCACGCCGATCGACCGCCCCCAGTCCACGCCGCCCACGAGCAGCCGCGACGTGCCCGTGCCGGCCTCCACCACGTCGCCATCAAGGAGCCGCACCCCGTTGCGGCGCGCCATGGAGGCGATCAGCTTGGCGTCGTGCAGGTGGTCGTGGTTCCCGAGCACCAGGTAGTGCCCGAGCGGCGCCCGCACCTCGGCCATCTCCGCAAACAGCGGCTCCGCGCCGTCGGCATGCAGGTCCACCACGTCGCCGGTGCAGGCCAGGAGGTCCACGCCCAGCGCCCCCACGCGCCGCACCGCATCGGCCGCGCGCTCCACGGGCATCAGGTGCCCGAGGTGGAAGTCCGACACGTGCGCCACGCGCAGCCCGTCGTGCGCGGCCGGCCACCGCGGAACGCGCAGCTCCAGCTCGCGCACCTCGATCCGCTGCGCGCGGTGCCGGCGCGAGAGCACCCCGAGCGTCAGCGCATCCGCGGCCCGCGTCACCACCGCATGCCTCACCCGCGCGCGAAGATCGAGCTTTCCGTTGGCCATCGCAAGCCCTAGAAACGGATGGTCACCCCGCCGAACAGCCCTCGCAGCCCGCCGTCCACCTCGGACGGACCGTCCACGAGGTCGAAGTCGAACAGCCGGTACCCGAACTCCGCGCCGATGCTGTCATCGATCAGGAACGCGAACCCAACCCGCACCATCCACACCGTCTCGAGGTCGGGGATGCTCGGGCCCACCCCCGCGTTCGCGTAGATGCGCACGCCGCGCAGGAGTGGCACGCGCCCCTCGAACCCGATCTGCACGTCGAGGCCGGCGCCGCCGTAGATGCACGCCACGGTGCGGTCGAACGTGGACGAGGAGCCCGTGGCCTGGTTGGTCAGCTGCTGGTCGTAGTGGAACGCAAGGCCGCCGCCGAGGAGCAGCACCCGCACGTCGAACCGCGGGTATCCGTCGGAACCCATCGCCTTGGTCGCCGCATCGCGGTTTCCTCCCGCCGCATCCCATGGCCACGGCTCGTCCGCCATGGGCCGCCACAGCACGTATCCCACCTCCGCGCCGGCCATCCATGCGCTGAAGCTCCCGGTGATGGTGTCCCCCACGGCGATGGCCGTCCCGCCGAACGTGCCGGCGACATCCGCCGACTGCGTCTCGCCGCCGTTCACCGCGAAGCCCATGCCGCCGAAGCGCCAGCGGTCCACCCACACCCCGAACTCCCCGGCGATGCCCGCGTTGCCCTCGCCCACGCCGAGGTCCTCGTTGAGCTGGAACTGCGTGCCGCCCGTGCCCACCTGCGCGGTGCCCGTGAGCCTGGGCACCCAGACCCCCACCTCGCCGGTGACCCCCACCCGCTCGCCCACCCCCAGCGTCCGCGCGGCGGCGCCCGTCTCCGCAAAGGCCCCCGGGTCCGCCGAGAGCACGCATGCGACAATGAGCGTCACCATGACCGAAGCGTACCCACCGCCGCCGCCCCCGCCGAAGCCCAAGCGCCCACCCGGTGCGGTGGACCTCGGCCGCGGCACGTGGATCCGCCCGCAGGACATGGAGTGGTCGTTCACCACCGCACGCGGCCCCGGCGGGCAGCACGTGAACAAGGCGAGCACCGCTGCCGTGCTGCGCGTGCGCATCGCCGACATCGGCGGGCTCGACGACGCCGCGCAGGAACGCCTCCGCACCATCGCGTCGTCCGTCCTTGTCGGTGACGGGGAACTGCTCTACCGCTGCGACCTCCACCGCAGCCAGCTGATGAACCGCGAGGGCTGCGAGGGCCGTCTCCGCGCGATGGTGTCGCAGGCCGCCGTGCGGCCGAAGGTCCGCAAGAAGACCAAGCCCACCTGGGGCAGCGTGCAGCGGCGGCTCGAGGGCAAGAAGAAGCAGGCCGAGCGCAAGCAGTCGCGGCGCTGGGACGACGAGCGCTGATGCGTCCACGCTGACGGGGCCAAGTTGACCCGGTCGAGTTGACGCGGCCACGTTGCCCGGCGCGCCCCCAACGCCGTTGTCCCCTGAAAGCACATGTCCCCTGAAAGCACATGGCCCCCGGACCGAAGTCCAGGGGCCATGCGGAACTCACGAGAGTGGCTGCCCCTCAGGCGGGGCACTCCTCGGTCATCGGCATCAGGGGCACGGACCCCACGCGCCGAGCAGCAGGCCCAGGTCGGCGCCGTTGACCACGCCGTCCAGGTTGAGGTCACCGAGGCAGGGGGTGCCTGCGCACGGGCCCCAGTTGCCCAGCAGCAGACCGAGGTCCGCGCCGTTCACCTGGCCGTCGTTGTTGAGGTCGGCCGGGCACACGGGCGGCGGGGTCGGTCCGTTGATGGTGAGCGTGCCGCTCGCCGCACCCGAACCCGTGGCGAACGACCCGAGCACGATGTAGTACGTCGCGCCAGCCGTCAGGTTGCCGGTCAGCGGAAGTCCGCTGTTGGCGGCATCCAGCCGGCTGGACCACAGCTGCTGCGTCCCCGTGCCGCAGCCCGAGCTGCAGGCACACGCGTCGTCGTTGTACGCGAGCGACACGAACGGCGAGCCGGCGGTGGCCGGGCAGACCGTGCCGATCGCCATCTTGGTGTCGTTCACCGATCCGCACACGTCGAAGCTGTACGCGCCGGTGACGGCGGGCACGAAGCGGTACCACTGCGCGAACGCCACCGTGGTGGTCGCGGTCGCAGCGGCATCCGTCGTCACCACGTAGTTCGGCAGCGCCGACGTGTTGGCGAAGGCGTTGGCACCGAAGGCGAGCGCCGCGCCCTGGCTGCACGCCGACGGGCCATCGACGTCGATCCGGATCAGGCCCGGGTCGGCCTCGGTGGCCGAATCAAGGCCCACCACGATCTGGTAGGTGGTGCCGCCAGTCAAAGCCACCGAAAGCGTCGACGCACGTCCATCAAGCCCGCAGCCGTCGTCATTGCAAGCGACCACGGTCGCTCCGGCGTCGCAGCCGGTCAGCACGCCGAGCTTGGTGCCGACCAAGTTGGTCGCCGTCTGCAGCTCGCAGGTGCTGAAGGTGTAGTTCCCGTTGAACGGAGCGGTGAACGGATAGAAGTTCGCCTTGTAGGCGGTGCCGCACGAACCCATGGCCCGGTCGGCCGCGGTCTCGTAGTTGAACGGCAGATTGCCGTTGGCGCCGTAGGCCAGCGTGCAGCACGGGCTGCACGGGTCGTACGGCGGCTCCGCCGCGGGGTCGACGCCCACGAGCGTCACCGTCCCGGTCCACGTACCGGACGTGCCGGTGGCGCCGTAGCCGTTGCCCACCCAGATGGCGGGGTCAGCCGCGGTGGCGCCGAAGGTGACGGGCGTGGTGAGCGTGATGGTGCCGTTGCAGGGGGTGCCCGGCGCCGACGCACCTCCGTTCGGCCAGAAGTAGCGCTGCGCGGCGCCGAGGCTCGAGAATCCGCCGGCCTGCACCAGGCCGCCGGTCGACAGCGGTTCGGGATCCACGTAGACGCAGATGTCGTCGGCATAGGTGAACGCAGTGGACGCGTCGAGCGTCACGTTCACCTGGACCGCGGTCAGCGTGCCCGTGCAACGACCGTTCAGCGAGCCGACGATCTGGTTGAAGTTGAAGCCCGCGAACGTTGTGTTCGTCAGGGTCACGGTGATGTCCGCGGAGGCGGCCGTGGCAAGCACGGCGGCGGCCACGCTGGCAGTGAGCATGGTTCGCATGGGGTTCTCGAGTCCTGTCTTCATGAGGTTGGGTGAAACGCGTCAGGCAGGCGGCATCCGCCAGCCTCCCGATGAAACATAACGCGGGAACGGGTTCCCGGCCATCAAATTCCGAAAACGCCCGTCCCAAAACGCAGCGGCCCCCGGACCGAAGTCCGGGGGCCGCGTGGAACTCACGATTCTGGCTGCCCCCTCAGACGGGGCAACCGTCAGGCCTTAGGCGCACGGGCCCCAGGCGCCCAGCAGCAGACCGAGGTCCGCGCCGTTCACCTGGCCGTCCGCGTTCAGGTCCGCAGCGCAGCCCGAGCAGGGGCCCCACGCGCCCAGGAGGAGGCCCAGGTCGGCGCCGTTCACCTGACCGTCGTTGTTGAGGTCCGCCGGGCACGCGGGTGCCGTGGGCGGGATGATCTCAACGTTCGAGCCGGTCCAGGCCGCGTCGTAGCCACCGACCGCCACGTAGTACGTGGTGCCCGCGGTGACGTTGAACTGCAGCTTGCTGGTGAAGATGGTGCCGCCGCCGGTGTCGCAGCCATCGTCATCGCACGCGATGATGGTGGAGGCGTCGCCGCAGACGGTCATCGCCGCCTGGCGCGCGTCGGTCGCAGCACTGCTCGTGTCAGAGCAGGTCTGGAAGGTGATCAGGCCCGAGGCCGCCGGGGTGAACTTGATGTACTTGGCCTTGGCGATCACCTGCGTTCCGAACGGGAAGGCGCACGTGGTGGTGGTCAGGCCGGGGTACAGCGAGTCAGCCGTGACCGTGTTGATGCCGGCAACACCGTTGATGATGTTGGCCGGGTCGCACGGATTCGGCGGGGGCACGACGCCGATGTAGATGCTGCCCGTGCCGGACTGCCCCTCGTAGCCGCCGAGGCGGACGAGGTAGTGGTTGCCGGCAACGATGCCCGACGCCGACAGCTCGGACGTGAAGATCGGGTCGTTGCAGTCCTCGTTGCACGACACGAAGTAATCCGGGAGGAGCTGCGGGTCGAAAGTGGCGAGGTTGGGGCCGAGGTCGTACAGCGCGATCTTCGAGTCGAAGTTGCCCGAGCCACCGAAGGTGCTCGTGTTGCAGTTCGACGCGATGAGCGTGCCACCGGTCGCCGCCTGGAAGCGGTACCAGACATCCTTGTGGATGGGCAGGTCGTTGTTGCCCGAGTTGCAGCCAGCCTCCGGCGGACCGTCGGTGGTGGCAAGCAGCGTGTCGTACGGCTGCGTCGAGGGCAGCGAAGACAGCACGGTCGGCGACGTCGCGCAGTTGTTGGACGGCGTGCCGGGGTTCGTGCAGCTGTAGACGAACAGGTTGCACTGCGGGATGGCGATGCCGACGCAGCTGGAGTCCCACCCGACGTCGCAGCACGACGTCTGGATCGCGCAGACCTGCTCGCAGCAACTGATGATGTTGCAGCCGCCGCCAGCATGCGGCTGATCGCAGGCACCTGACGCCGCGTTGCACTGCGGATACGCGGGAACCGCGGCCGCGACCACGAGCGTGTCCATGTACGCCTCGGTCGACACCGTGTTGATCGCACCGCCCGCGGTCGAGCCGCGGGTGTTCACGATGTCGAACTCGACGGCCTTGTAGTTGACGGTCGTGGTGGCGACCACGTCAGTCCACAGGCCTGCGCCCACCTTGACGGCAGGCATGCCGGTCTCGCGGTTCCAGCGGCACCCAACCTGGGTGTAGCCGGTCGCCTCGACCAGGAGCGGCGTGGTGAAGTTGATGAGGTAGTTGCCGGCAGTGCCGACGCCGAGCTGGCCGACATCGAGCCACTGCACCACGAACACCTGGCGGTCGAAGGCGCGGACCTGGAAGCCGCAGGCAGCCTTGACGCTGGTCACGGCGCCGGTGGGGTCCTGCACGTAGAGCACCATGCCGTGGCGAGCGCCGACGTTCGTCGTGCCGCTGAGAGCCGGGGTCGGCGCGGTGATGTAGGCGGAGAACTCGATCGCCGTGGCGCCGCCGTTCTCGGCGGCGCGGATCGCCTCGACGAGGGGCGCAACCGTCGTGGCGGTCAGGCCGCGGGCCTGGAACGCGAAACGACCCGACGTGGTCGCGTCAGGCCCGTTCGTCGACGAGAAGAAGCCATTGCCGGCCTGCGCGCCCGGGCCGCCCGAGCTGACGACGGCCATCGAGGTGAGGCCGGGAGCGAGCGCGGTGGCCTGCGCCGTCACCCAGCTCTGCTGGGCATCGATCGAACCGACGTTGTACGGCGGGCTGTCGAAGTTGCAGGTGTAGATCGTGGTCTGCGCCATTGCGGAGCACGCAAGCGTGGCTCCGGTCAGCGCGCCGACCGTCAGAATCGTGCGAGACGTCATTTCGATGCGTCCTTTCGTGAGTTCCTGGCACCCTTCACTGAGCGGTCGGGGCGCGGCCGGGTGCCTGGCCGCGCTCCGCGACAACGATTGCAATCCAAACAACGGGAAATCGACACGTGTTCCCTCGCGGGATGTGGCGATACCCTCGGTAACTATGGCGTCATCCGTGAGGAACTCAACAAAGGATTAACGCGAAATAGGCGAATATCGGCCGGAAGTTATTGACCGCTTCCGTCACCGACGTCCCGAAACTTGCGGTGCAGTCTGCGCTGTCCGCAGCGGAAAAACGCACCGCGCAGCGGGCGCTTGCACGCAATCTCCGCGAGACCTCGCGTTCCTTCGGTTCTTGGACACTGCTGAATCGGACCCTGCTGAATTTGGATCCTGACGGCCCGTGCCGTGCCGCGCGTTCAGCCCCCGTCCGAAAGCCGCACCTCGCCCGACCCCTTCACGATCTCGCCGATCACCGACGGGCTCTCGCCGAGCTTGGCCAGGCGGGCGCACACGGCATCGGC
>Ga0172367_10007137_pt1 | contig 12889 bp, 22 predicted proteins | sample Lak10m_FD_114542 | JGI IMG/M metagenome (GOLD analysis project Ga0172367, IMG submission 114542) | Freshwater microbial communities from Kabuno Bay, South-Kivu, Congo - kab_022012_10m | ecosystem: Environmental > Aquatic > Freshwater > Lake | place: Democratic Republic of the Congo: South-Kivu...
CCAAACGAACTATGGCCTGTTAAATCAAATATATCGCCAGCATCTGTCGTTACAGTTACATCTGAACTAAACGAAGCGCCTTGTTGTATTGAAAGGTTTGCAATTGCGGCCATTTATTTACTTCTTAATCTTTGCTATTTCTTCTTTTATTTTGTCGTTATAATAGTTTGTCAATACATCAATCTTTTCAATTTCAATTGTATGTCTTATTCTGCTTTGTTGTATTTCTTGTCTTGCTAGTATAATGTTCTTTAAATAAGCACTTAATTCTTCTTCTTTATATGTTACACCGTCAATGATTATATCTGCCATAATTTTCCTTTTTTATTTGTTATATTTATGTGATTATCCTATACTATTTATAATAATTACACAATACTAATATTACCAGCTACTGATATTCTATCTTTATTTGTTTTATAAAACGGATAAACACAATGTACCAAAGTTGCTGGAAACACTATCATTTTGCCCTCCCAACTCTTGTCTAAAAATATTTTTTTAGAAACAATATGGCCTACAATATTTGTATATAATAATTCAAAACAAGAATTAAACTTTTCATTTGTTTCATTTATTTTTTCTTCAAATGGTATATCAACCCACATAGTATAACTAAGTATTCCATCGTGAAAATGATTAGATAAAAATTCGCCTTTTTTTTGAACATTAAACCATGTTTCCGTAAATATTAAGTCAATATTTTTTCTATTTAATGTTTTAGAAGCGTGACTAAATATAAAATTATATTTTTTTTCATATTCTTCTAAACAAATTTTTAAAAAGTTATCTAGTTTGGATTTGGTATCTTTTAAAGTGTAGTGAGTTGCAATTTTATTTGAAGAAATGCCTGTTTTATATTTTTTTCTATTTTTTTTATTGTGTACTTCTTTTTTTATATCTTTTAATAAATCCTTTGGTGTATCAACCAACAATATACCTAAATTTGGCAAATCAATGTTATCTGTAATCATAGTAGTTTTGTTTTAAAAGCTAATGTTATTCTTACTTCGTTTTTTTCTTTAGGAGCTGTGCCTCTATGTTCTAATGTTGAATTAAAAAATATTAATCTGTTTTTTACGAAATCAATTTTTTCTAACATATTATCTTTTTTAATTTCAAATTGTCCTGAATTTTTTTTTAGTGTTTTAGATACCATAAGTAAAATAGTCATATCTCCATCATCTTTATGAAAAGAACCATCCATATTATTATGTTGTACATTTATATATACACGTAAAAAAGCAAATTTTCGTTCTGATTCTTTTTGAACCTTAAAACACAAATATTGAATTAAGGGGTCGTTTAAATTAAATTCGTGATTGTAAAAAAATGTGCCTGTGCCATCTGCGTTACTACTATGGCCATAATAGTGTGGTACTATTAAAAAATAATTTTCTATATAATTAATAAAATCATCTTCTAAAAAATTGTCTTTATATTTTAAATCTGTAATTGGCGGATGTATAATCATAAAATTAACTCGGTTAAACCTATATTTGAACCTATTTTGCCTTTAATAAATACATTGAAAGCTAGACTAATTCTTGTATTTTTTCCTTTTTTAAATTCTACACAATGTGATAAGTGAGAAGGAAATAAAATAATATCATTTGTTTTCACTGAAAAAGACCAACTAGTTGAATTAAAATAATTAAAATTTTTTATAATAGGTTTTATTTGTTCATATCCTGTTTTGTAAAATTTTATTTTATCGGTTTTCTCATCTGAATTAATATATAAAACACCTGATAAATAAGAATTAGGATGTTCATGTGTATGATGAAATTCTGATTCTTTTGTATAATTTAGCCAAGATTGAGTTATATATGGTGTAATTTCATTATTTGTTTCTATTATTTTTAAAAAATAATCATTTACAAAAATCATTAAATCATTTTTTAATTTTTTAAAAATTGGCTCGTTTAAAACGTAGGTATTATTTGAGGTAAAATTTCCTTCATTTTTATATACATCATTTTTAAATTTTTCAACAGCTTGTAGTTCTTTTTTTGTAAATTCTCTATTGAGTTGAGAACAATAAACAGGAGTTGGAAATATGCTATGTATTATCATTAATATACCCAAGATACATATGAGTATCTAGTTCCTTTTTTTACAAGATTAACTTTATGTGGATATAAAAAATTAGATGGAAAAATAATTAAATCACCACGTTTTAATTTTATTTCTTTTTCATTAAACATAATAAATTCTCCTCCACTATAATCATCATTAAGAGATCCAACCATACTTAAAATAGGTATACCACTTGGCTGTTGTGGAAAAATACTATGTATATGATCACAATGATTTTCCATTCTATTATTTATACAATATCTATTAAACTTTAATCCAGTGTATCCATTCCAACCTGGATACCAAGGAAAGTCAAGCATATTTATATATTTTTCTATAGCATACCATAATTTTTTTATTACAATTTCATTATATTTTGTAGTTTCTTCAGTGTATTGTAGTTCTTCATCTCCACTGATAGAGTTATATTCATTAGTTTTAGAGTTATAAAACGTATGTTTTTTCCACTCGCAACTTTTTAGTTTATTTACAATTTTATTACAAAGATTTTTGTCAATAAATTTTTCAATTTTTAAAATATATTTTTCTAAATTTAAATTCATTTTATTATAATTAATATAGTTTTTTTAATTCTCCATTTGTTGTTATTGTTAGGGGCCAAATATCATTGGTCGTACCATTTGTAAATTTTATTAATGGTAAATACATATTTTTTTGATTTTTATTTTTTACATAATTACAATTAAAAGGAATAATTATCTTATACTCTTTTAAACTCCATTCTACATTAGGATGACATAACCAATATAATGCCCTATCACAATACCATGTCATTTTAGCTTTTTTATTAACGTGTTTGTTCAATACTTTATAAAAAAAATCATAGACTCTTATATTCTCTATGTCTGGATATTTTTTTGTAGGAGTATCATCAAAAAAAATAGCATCAAATTTACCTAATGTACTTAGTTTTTCTTGCCACGATCCCTCTATTACAATTACTTTATGTTTTTGTTGACTCGCCCAAGATTTTAATTTTTTTAATATGTTTTCATCATATTCTATAATCGTGTGTGATTTAATATTATATTTTTGTATTTCGTTTGCTGAATAGCCTAATCCAAATCCTATTTCTAAAACATTTCCTTTAGGATTTAAGTTTTTAATTAGTTTTTGCATATATGGTTTTTCCCATTCCATCATAACTTGATAATTATTATTTTCGGTATCAATAATAATATCTTTATTATTAATATCTTTTGTGAGAACATTACTTCGTTTTATCATATAATATACTTAATTAACATTTATATTAATATTAATTCTTTTTTTTTCGTCTGTTTGAGATACACTACAGTGTTTTAAATCACCATCAAAAATAATAAGCTGGTTTTCTTTTGAAATAATTTTTTCTCCATTGTTAAATAAAGTGTATCCGTTATTAGAATTAATTGAAAATAAAGCTACCTGATGCTTTTCTTTTGAATCAGTATGAAAAGAAGTTTTTATATGCTTTTCTTTTTGTGTATAAAAATTTGCTTTAGCTCTTAACAAATAATTAAAATTAAGTTTGCCTAATATAGGCATTAATATTTTTCCAAAATAAGGACTTCTTTGGTTATCATCTAGGTACAGAATATGAAAAAACATAAAATCAGTATGATCATTTTCATAAGCAACTGTATCGCTATAATGCCATGGAAAATTATTACCAACTAAAATATTTTGTATGTTTTTAAACACTTCTTTATCTAAAAAATTTTTTATTATTTGCATTTGATTAAATTTAAGCTACTATCATTAGAACCTATAAATCCTTTTGGTATAATGTTAAACGCTAAAGAAATTCTTTCTTCACTATTTAAATTTGGTTGTATTCTATGGTAAGTTTCAGATGGAAATAATATTAAAAATCCTGGATACACATTAAAATTATATTGTCGGCAATTGTAAATTGTATTTTCTGTTGGCTCTAGTAACCAAGTAGGATTATTATAATTTTCAAAGGCTATTTTATCTTGTTCTATATTAGCTTGTATATAAAACGTACCACTAAACATAGAATTAGAGTGATTATGATATTCTGAATATCCATCTTTTTTAGCGTTGGTAAACCAAGACGTTGTTATTTGAAATTTGTTTTTATATCTTAAAAAAGTGTTAGCGTAAATTTCGATTTGTTGTTCTAACATTTTTTTTAAAGATTTTAATTTTTTACTTTCTAAAACATATATATCTTCACTCATAAACGCTGAATGAGAAACTTTTTTAAATTTTTTATTTTTAATCTCTTGTAAAATAAGTTTAATTTCTGTATCTTTATATTTTGTATCTTTAGTAAAAATTATTTTAGAAAATAAAGGATAAATTATATTTTGTTCGTCTAGTGTTTTTACATCATTTATCATATCACATCATATCATATATTAGTGTTTATTCAACTATTGGCCATTTGGAACGGTATAAAAAAAAGTAGTTATTGTATATCTACCATATCCTATTTCTAATTTATTGTCCATTTCAATTTTTTCAACGCCATGTTTATAATATCCTGGAAATATTATAAGTCTATTGTGTTTACTTTCTATTTTTTGTTTTGATTGTTCAAAGTAAAAATCTCCACCTTTATATCTTTTTGGTTTTTTATGAAACCATATTAAACAAGTAAAAGGAAATACATCAGTATGGCTATCATAGTGATCTTCATTTTCATAATAAGATAATAAAGATGTATCGCAATTTGTGTGTACAAAATTAATGGCGTGTGGCATTGTTTTAAACAACAAATCGTGAAATTCTTTTCTTCTTTGTTTTTCTAAAAATCTAATTATATTTGATACTTGAAAATTAGTATTATACATCGCTTGTAAGTATAATCTATAAGATTTTCCTAAAGGTTTACCATTTTTTGTGGCTATTACAGTATTTTCAGCTCTCGATAAATTTTCTCTTCCGGAACTTGTATAAAACTCTAACTCTTTCCATACAGCTGCTTCTTCTTTTTTATTGTACCAATTATCAATAACTAAAAAAGGAAATTCTTTATTAGAATTATATATGATAGGTTTCCAATTATCTTTAATCATTTAAAATTATTATGAAAAAATGGGTTAGACTCATTACAGTTTTGTTTTCTTATTTCTTCTACTTGTGAATTAATAGAACGTTGAATATCAAAAGGAAGACTGTTTATAAAACAATTAACACTATATCTTTTTCCTTTTGTAACTTCACTTACTTCATGTATCCAAAATGGGTTATTAGGAAATATTATAGATTCTCCTTGTTTTAAATTAAACTTTATTTCTCTATTAAAAAAATAAAAAACCCCACCTTTATAGCCTTCATTTAAATTGATAGTACAACTTGCATATGAAAAATCCTCAAAATCAATATGAGGATGTATCCACCCTCCAACATCATAACACATTAATCTGTATTGATGAGCAAAACAAGTTCTATTTTGAAGTATTTGATAATGAGCTGTTTTATTTTCTTGTATTTTTTTTAACCACAATTTTATCATTTTTCCTATTGAAAGATGTATAGTGTTAAAATTTAAAGTTCCAGGAATTAATTCTACTTTCCTAAAGGTAGATGTTGTTAAAATACCAGTATTAGCGTTAGTGCAAGTTTCTTTTTGAGAGTTATTTTTTCTTTCTTCGTATTCTTTAATTAAAGACTCACATTGATTTTTAGTTAGAATTTTCTTTTTTAATATAAAAATTTCTTGTTTCATTTAAATAAAAGTTGTTACTAAAACAACTCTCCTTTTATTTATTTTAGGGTATAATATTGTATGGTAATAATCACCGTCCCAACATATAATTTTTCCTATTTCAGGCTTAATTTCTTTTTCTATTTTTAGATTTTTTACAGTTTTACTATCATATATTATATCTGTACCATTAAATTTTTTATTAAAAATAATTGTGTTACCATCAGTATTATTTAAATAAAGTATTATACTTTTGTGTTTAAAATCGTGATCTACATGAGGATCTCCATTTTTAAATTTATAATTAGTATAAGTTAAATTTAAAGACATTCTAGTTATTTTATTTAATCGTATTTTATTTTTTAAACAAAATCTATTTATTATATTATTAAAAAATTCAAACATATTTGAATTTATTTTCAGTTCTTCTTTTTTATAATCGTATCTATCTATAATTACGTGAGAAAAAAATGGAAAATTTTCAGTGGTAGCTGATGAATTATAATACCAAGGAAAACTATTACTTAATATAACATTATTAACAGTTTCTATTTCTTCTTTGTTTAAAAAATTTTTATTTTCTTTATAAAACATTTTTTATAATTCCTTGTCGTATTTTAGTTGCCGATATATTCTGTATTTCTTTAGGCAGCTCAATTTCTTCTATTTTGTAACCCACACCTCTTCCATAACAAATATTTGTAATATTTGGTACTTTTATAATATCATATTTTCCTTGAAAGTCAACCAAAATTTTGTCTATATTTTTTTTAATTTGTTCAAAAGTGTATGGATTAGATTCTGTTGTTTCCTGCTCTCTTACCATAATACAAACCTGGCCTGTTTTTTCAAGTATTTTCTTAAATAATTCAAAATGGCCTTTATGAAATGGCTGCCATCGACCTAGCATTTGTGCTGTAGGTTTTTTATAATCTATCATGTATCTTCTTTATAATGTTATCGTAATCAAAGTTTGTTATAGTATAAGTCGCTTTCTTTGGTCGTTCAAATACTTTATTTGTATCTTCAAATCTACCTTTATTTATTGTGTCCATAAAAACGGTTATATCGTAGAAAGACCTATAAGATTCAAATGGACATACAAAATCCACCACAACGTGTTTAGGTACTAAATCACACATAATCATCATACGATTGGCCTGTCTATTTCTACCTGCTTCTGTAAAATCCCAATCCTCAAATAACTTTCTTATCTCGTCAGCATTAAAATGAGGTATTTTTTTGTTTTCTATTAGTTTTTTAGCAAAAGTTGTTTTGCCTGAACCTGGTAATCCAAATATTAATATTTTCACTTTGTTTCTGCCTTTATATTTAATCTTTTTTTTATGTTATATTTAGGGCCTAAATAAATATTATTTATTTTTTCAACTCTTGTGTCTTTAGTAATTCTGTAGTAATGATATTTTGCTGCTCCTAGAGATAAACAAGCATCATTAGCAATCGGATCTATAAAAAAGTTATATTCAGGATATTTTTCTTTTATCAAACTATTTCCTAAAATATTTAAAGCACATCCACCTGAAAAAATAACGTTTTTACATTTAATATTAGATTTAATATATTCCATTTTATTTAAAAAAACTTCTTCTAATGCTTTTTGAGCATTAAAAGCAATATTAGCGTTGTTTTGAAAGTTGTTTTCCTTTAATTCCGGATGATGTTTTAAATTAAACGTTCTATTTTGAGTAAAAACATTCATATTAACTGAACCTTTATATAAAAATTGTGGTAAATTAGATGGTTTGCCATAAGCAGACAGTCCCATTGTTTTTCCTCCTTCTAATCTTCCAAAATCTAAAAACCAAGAAGTTGTTCCATACATAATTCCAATACTTAATGCGTCAGTTATTTCTACGTTGTAATCACAATTAAAATTTTTTATATCATAAAATTTAAAATCGTGCATATTTTGCATGAGTTCTTTATATAAAGGTTTGAAACTTGGAGTTTCATAAATGGAAGAAGTTTCGGAACCTACAAAATCATCTATCGTTATAGATGTGCCCCAACCATCTATAATTAATGCTATAGCCTCTTTAAAGTTAGACAAATAAAAAGCAGAAGCTGCGTGATATAAATGATGATTACTGTCGTCCAAAATAACCGTTTTTGCTTTTGCAACTTTTAATACTTTATCAATTTTCCATTGGTCATAAAAATTAACAAGAATTAAATCATCTATTTCTTTAGGTAATAATTTTAACAATTTATCATCTAATATTGATGAATGTTTTTTTCTATTTAATCTTTCTTCTTGTATAAATGTATCTATTTTATAATCATTCAATATACAAATAGAAGCGTCATGGCCAGCTAAAGATATAGCTACCGTCTTTCGCATAAAATTTTTTCCTCAGGAAAATATAGATATTGTAAATTAGATTTATTAAAAGTTTCTATAGCATCTTCAGGAGTTTCTACTAAAGACTCTCCTGCTAAATTAAAAGAAGTGTTTAATAACATAGGAACTTTAGTTAATTTAAAAAAACAATTTATTATTGAATAAAAATATTTGTTTTGTTTTTTATTTACGGTTTGTATTCTACAACTATCGTCAACGTGTATAACTGAAGGTATTTTATTTTTATCGCCTATACATTTGAAAGAAAAAGTCATGTAAGGAGATTCTTTCATACCTAACATATCAAACCATTTTTGAGATTCTTCTTGTAAAACACTAGCAGCCAGTGGTCTAAATAATTCTCGACCTTTAAATTTATTCATAATATCTCTATTATCTTTATTAATAGGCGACATTATAAGTGATCTATTTCCTAACGCTCTAGGTCCAGCTTCTGATTTTCCTTGATATATTCCTATAATGTTATTATTGATTAATAATTTAGCAATAAAATCAGGTTGAATATTTTTTAAGTAATTCATCAGTTTGTGAATAAAAATTTAAGATTATCGGTGGAACATAAGAATCGTAATCGTAACTTTTTAAAGATACCTTATCAGTTCTTATTTTCATTTGCTCCGTTTCATTTTCTACCGGTTCTAAATTTTCATAATAATGATCATTATAAAAAGGAATTTCTAAATAATTATATAAATCTTTGATTACTTTTTTAGGATTTCTACATAATTCATGGTATTTTATAAAATGTATGCTTGCGTTTTGTTGAAGTAAATGTTCTAAGGCTACTACAGATTGTCCTACTCTACCAAATTCATTCATTGTGTCGTGGCAATAGTTAACAGCAGCATCTTTACTTACATTATCAAATTTTAACCATGAAGCTAAGATTTCTTTTAAAGGCCTAACCAAAAAAACAAATTTTGCTGGTAACATTTCCATATCTCTTAACATTTCATAATTATAAGGCGTGCCCCATCTGCCTTGTTCCAATATATATTCTTGTTTATATTGCTGATAATAATTTTTATGTACCTGTGATAATACTGAATTAAAAGACGTATAATTAGCTTCTTCAAAAAATAAATTTGTATTTCTAACTAAGTGTAATCTATAACACATTTCAACTACTATACTGTTAGGAGTTACTAAAAAGTTCGGATTTTGATTCAAAATTGATCTTAATAATGTGTTTCCACATCTATAGAATCCTGATAAAAAAGAGATTTTTTTGTTATTGTTCATAATATTATTAATATAACATAATTTAAAATAATTGTCAAGTCTTAATTTATTGAATTAATTTATAAATTAAGGTCTAAAATTAGGATCAAAAACTTTATTTTTTAAAGGATCACCTAAATTTAAATAATCAGGATGAGTTTGAACCGGACTTATAACCCATGCTTGAGTATCTTCATTCCAATCGTAATTAGGTCCATCTGTAGGATGAGGTGTTGGAGGTACCCACATATATTTTTGCTCGTTCCATATAAAAGAAGGATTAGCAAAAGGTTTTGGTGGAATAAAAAGATTTAATATAGAATCATAGGTATCGCCTAAAGAAGCATATTTACCTCTAAAATTAGCATTATATGAAGTTTGTTTCCATACAGCATTAGGCTCATTATATAATGTTTTTAAAAAATCTACGCCTTTTTGTTCTACTTCAACACCATTTTCTAAAATAACTTCGTTATTTACAACTACTACTTCTGTTACTATGTTATTTAAATTTAATTTAACAAAATGAGCCATTGTATATTAATCCTCCTTCTATGTAGTTAATGAACCACTGCCGGTAAATTTAATAACTTTAAATCCACCATCAGTAGTTACAGTTGGAGAACCTGTTGTTTGACCTGTGTATTTACCTGTTGGAACTCTAAGAATAACGATTCCTGATCCACCGGCTCCACCAGGTTGACCATTTTGAGGAGCATGAGGTCTTCCACCACCACCGCCACCGCCGTTACCTGTGTTACTACTACCTACACTACCTGGTGAGTTAGCTCCGTGTAATCCACCTTGACCACCAGAAGCAAAACTTGTAAAAGAGCCTTTTACTTGAATATCTGATTGACCGCCTGGACCACCTACATTTCCTTGTCCAATACCACTTCCACCGCCGCCACCAGCAGCAGGTTGAGTTGCTTGGCCACCATCAAATCCTTGAGCAGGATTTGTTGAAGGAACGTTTCCAGATCCAGGACTTCCTCCGAATGTTGAATTACCACTTCCTGATGCACCACTAACACCATTTAAAGCGTTACCGCCTCCAGCACCACCAGCACCACCGGCTGATGTAAATGTTGTTATGCCTGTTCCAGAAACAGAAGATGTTTGACCAGCAGTTCCGTATCCACCGCCTGTTCCACCTCCACCAGCAACGGTCACTGTTAACGTATTACCGGGAGCTGGATATTTAATAGTTTGTGTTCTAAATCCACCTCCGCCGGCTCCACCACCTCCAGAAGCAGGACTTCCGAATCCACCACCTCCGCCGCCGCCGACTACTAAAAAGGCCATAGTAGGTATTGAACCTCTTGATCCAAAACCACTTGACGAACCACCACCTCTTGATGAAAAAATAGGCATAATATTTTAATCTCCTTTTTTAAGCAAATTGAACTTGTGACGCTAACACAGTATATTGTGGAAGAGTCGAACCAACGGCATTAGAAGTTTTAATTATAGTGTAAGTATAAGCATCCACTGAGTTTGCATTACCAGCTGCAGGAGCACTTCCACCTTGCCATTCTGTTGTTACGCCGCTTGTTGTACCATCAACTTGTACAGTTGTGTTGTAATAAGCTGTAGTCATTGTTACAAGATGAGAAACAGTAATTGATTCTCCAGCATCTATAATAGAGTCAATTGAATTTGAAGCATCTCCTCTCAAATTAATTGTCCAGTTATCACTTGCATTTGATGTATAATATAATACTGCTTGAGTAGTTACATCATAGTTTATTGTTCCTGTTGCTGCTGTTGCTGTAACAGTTACTTTTTCCGCTAAGTGTTGAATTTTTCCACCACCATTAAATGTTACTAATCCTAAACCTTTTGGTGTTAATCTTAAATCTATATTTGTATCACTTCCTGTAGAAGAAATATTAGGTCCATTTCCTGTTGCAGCATTAGCAATTGTTAATTCATTAACTGCTGAGGCAGTTGTTGTAAATATAATTTCTTCATTACCATTACTATCATCAATTTCGTTTACTCTAGGTGAAGTAAGTGTTTTGTTTGTTAATGTATCTGTTGTATCTCTACCAATTATTGTGTCTGTTGAAGAAGGTAAAGTTAATGTACCTGTATTACTGATTGAACTAATTACAGGCGTAGTTAAAGTTTTATTTGTAAGCGTTTGTGAACCTGTCAAAGTAACTATATTTGATGGTGTGCTTACTGTAGCATTACTAATGTCTAACGTTTGACCAGCAGGAATTGTAAGCGTACTACCACTTTGTCCCTCTATCTGGTCTACTTTTAAAGTACTTGGCATAATTCTCCTTTTTTATTTATAAAATTGTAAAAGCTCCTGAGCCTGATATAGTAAGTATTGTACTACCTCCACTTACAGTAATAGGTCCAATTAACATCATATTTACATTTGATGTATCAAAAGTTGTATTGTTTATTATAGTTTTATAATTAGAAAAAAATGTGCCAGGTGTTGTTAAATTAACCGAACTTACTCCTATACGATTTTCTAGCATATTTTATTCCTGTTATACATCCTCTAAAACTGATATTATTACATCTAAGGATGCTGCATTACTACAAGATACTTTAATTATATCTCCTGTTGTACCATTATTTTGTATCACTAATTTATTACCTCTCATAATTTCTATTGATGAAGCAGCGGGAATATTTACATCTTTAACAATATAACTATCATTAGATCCACTCAGATGATCTAAAAATACTTGCGCTGTTACCGCACTTGCTGAGGTATTTGCTAAATTTATACCTATAATTATTGACTCTAAAGCTGAAGAACCTGCTCCTGCCGGAACAGTATAAACTGTCGTTGCTGAAGAACCTGAAGATGTATTTACACCTGAAACTGCGAATCTTTTAAAATCGTTAGCCATTTTTATCCTATTTTTCTCTTATATTTATAAAACTTTTAATTTTCATTATAAACATAATAATTTATATTTATACTATTTATGCTCAAAAATTCATTCTCAAAAAAATTATTTAACCTAAAGCTATAGCCTGTGCTATTGCAAAAGGTTTTGTTGCTACGGACACGCCATTTATCGTTATATCTGAAGATACCGCAATACTTGTTAATCCTGTAATATTACTATTTAAATTAATATTTAATAAATCTGTAGCTGAAACGGTTACAGATATATTCGAATCACCGTTTACATTCAAAACATCATTACCACTAATTAATTGAGTTGTTGAAGTACTATCTCTTAACGTAAATGAAAAGGTTGCTCCAAAAGCATCATTAATAGCTCCAACTAAATTACTCGTAGTAGGAGTGTTTAAATTAGACAAATCACCGACATCTGTAGCCAACGTGTTAAACGTTGTTCTAAATGTGCCGAGTGTATCTGTTGTTGCTACTGATCTTAAAGCCATAGTTATTTTTTAAGTACCTCTTTTAATAAACTTTTAATTTCAAACAATTCTTGTTTCAATACATTAATTTCTTTTATCGTATTTCGTATTTGATCACCTTGTTGTTCTCTACTTCTTACACGATTCATATAAATTGTATATTC
>Ga0172367_10007139_pt1 | contig 12888 bp, 9 predicted proteins | sample Lak10m_FD_114542 | JGI IMG/M metagenome (GOLD analysis project Ga0172367, IMG submission 114542) | Freshwater microbial communities from Kabuno Bay, South-Kivu, Congo - kab_022012_10m | ecosystem: Environmental > Aquatic > Freshwater > Lake | place: Democratic Republic of the Congo: South-Kivu...
GACGGGGACCGATTCATCCGTTTCGCCCGGCAGCGCCACGGTGTTGCGCGCGCCGACCAGGAGACGCTGCCCATCGAGGGCCAGCGCCTCGCCGAACCAAGCGTTGCCCCGGTCGTCGATCGGCTTGACGTAGCGTTCCTCCTCGAACCCGGCGGGCCCGCGCCGGAAGATGTAGGCGGCGCCCGAGTTTTGCTTGCTGTTGTCAAGTGAATTGGACAACAAGCCCTGCGCGCTCGCGTCTTCGCGCGGAGCGCCGACGGCAAGGCGCGAGCCCCGAGCCGACAAGGCGTAGCCGAACAGGTCGCCCTCGTCCGCGTTGGAGGCCTTCAAGAAGCCGATCAGCTGCGCGGACGAGGTGAGCGTGTCGTGGACGTACACCGCACCGGAGCTGGCGGCCGAGTTGCTGGCCTGGTTGCCGTTGACGCCGGTGGCGCCGGAATCCTCGCAGGGCGCCCCGACCACGAGGGTGGTGCTGCTGATGGCGATCGATTACCCGTAGTTGTCCCCCGCCAAAGGATTGGAGGCCTTCACGTAGCGGTCGAACAGCCAGTCGGGGGACTGGGCGTGGGTCGAGTCGGCGAGCGTCGCGGCCAAGAGGGCGGGGAGCAGGAGTCTGGACATGGTGGTTTGCCTTTCGATCAGCGCAGTGGTCCGGGAGGGGCGGGCTGGAGCCCGCGTGCACGACTCAATTGCCGTCGCGGTCCGAGTCTCCGCGAGTCGCAGGCAGCAATCAGAAATCTTGCCCGAACTATCTGCGAATAGCAGGCTTGCAGCGCCCGCTTGCGGCGTCCCCACGCCTCGGCCCAGGCCCCATGGCCGCCCTCAAGGGGCGCTCACACCGCGACGTGTCCTGCGTAGTCTCCAAGTCCACCCACGCACCAGCATGCCGACCATCTCCATCGCCCGCACCACGAGATCGCTGCTCCTCCCTCTGTTGTGCCTGCCTCCGCTCCTTGCGCAGGAGGGCGGTCGCCCGGTCGACCAGAAGCTCGCCCGGCGCGTCACGCCCATCGTCGAGGTCGCGCGCGACGCTTCGCCCACGGTCGTCTACATCAAGACCGAGGCGGTGCAGGCCGAGCAGGACTTCTTCGGGCGGCTCTTCGCCCGCAAGGTCGAAGGTTCCGGCTCGGGCGTCGTCATCCACAAGGACGGCTTCATCATCACGAACTACCACGTGATCCGGGGTGCGCGCGCCATCACCGTCCAGTTCGACGAACAGTACGACTCGAAGCGCTACACCGCCGAGGTCAAGAGCTTCGTCCCCGAGGAGGATCTGGCACTGTTGAGGATCAGCGGCGCGCGCGAGTTCCCCGCCATCCCGATGGGCACGAGCTCCGACTTGATGCCCGGCGAGACGGTGGTCGCGATCGGCAACCCCTACGGCCAGACCTACACGGTCAGCACCGGGATCATCTCGGGCCTGCACAGGAACATCCAGATTCCGCAGGAAAACCTCGAGTTCGACGACTTGATCCAGACGGACGCGGGCATCAACCCGGGCAACAGCGGTGGGCCATTGTTGAACATCAACGGCGAGTTGATCGGCATCAACAACGCGATGAACAGCGTGGCGGAGAACATCGGCTTCGCCATCCCGGTCGACCGCGTGCGCAAGGTGCTCGAGGAACAGCTGCTCGCGCCGGAGTCGTCGGACACTTGGCTCGGCTTCGATGTCAAGTTTTCCGACCACGCCCAGGTGAAGAGCGTCGTGCCGGGCAGTCCGGCCAACATCGCCGGTCTGCAACCCGGCGATTGCATCGTCAGCATCGGCGGCAAGGCGGTGGTCAAGCCCGACGAGTACGCCTTCGCGCGCGCCGCGGTGAGCGCGCAGAAGGAAGTCGAGATCGTGGTCGAGCGCGACGGCGGCAAGCGCCAGTTGAAGGTCGAGCCTTGGAACCGCGTCGACGGCCAACTGTACGGGCGCCTCGGCGGGCGCCTGCGCGATGTCGAGGGCCGCAGCAACCGCTGGATCGAGGTGCGCGAAGTGCGCGGCGGCTCGCCCGCCGCCAAGCTCGGGCTCAAGGCCGGCGATGTGCTCGAGACGGCGCGCCCCTTGGTCGGCGTGCGTCCGCGCGCTTGGCGCCTCGACGACAAGGAGTCCTTGGCGCGCCTCCTCGCACCCCTCGACCGCGGCACGCGCGTGGACCTCGATGTGTACCGCGATGCCGACGGCGACAAGCGCCTGACCGACGCCGACCTCCTGCGCGGCACCTTGACGCTCGACTGAGACGCCGCACGCGACAACTTGCAAGGCGGGGGCCGCGTCGGTTGTCCGACGCGGCCCCCGCGCTTGGCGGGTCCGCACCCGCCCACCCACCATCGAGTCCCCCTGCCCGGCTCGCGGGCCGCGCACTCAACGGAAGGTCAACACCGCACCGCGGCCTTGCCCTCCCACCACGACGCTCGCGCCGTCGATCCCTTGCCCGAAGGTCCGATCGCGCGGGCTGCCGATGGCGATGTCGTCCGCACCGATCGCCACGCTCGCGCCGAAGTCGGCCTCGGCGTGAGCCGCTTGCGAGCGCAGGACCTTGCCCAGCTCGAGGCCGCCAGCGCGCCGCGTGTAGACGAAGGCCGAGCCAATCGGGGCCACGGGAATCGCGCCGCCGACCTCCTCGCCCAGCGCCGCGCCGATGTCGCGCGGGGCGCCGACGCACAGGATGTCCTTCACGAGCGCCACCGCGCGGCCGAACTGCTCGCCACCAGCGACCGCTGTGCCCTTGATGTAGGCCTCGAACCGCACGAGCTGGCCCTTGAGCTCGAACATGTACGCGGCGCCCGCGTTGGGCTTGGTGTTGTCCAGCTGATCGCCACCGACGCCCTCGGCGCCCGAGTCCTCGAACGGAGCGCCGATCACCAGGCGGTCCTTCGACAGGTCGAGGCTTTCGCCGAACCCGTCGAGCGGCTCGGCGTTGGGCGCCACGAGCTCGGCTTCCAAGTCGAAGTTCGCCGTGGCCGGCCCGGCGCGCAGCAAGTAGGCCTTGCCACGCAGACCATTGGCGCCCGGCGCTCCGATGGCGAGCCGAGTTCCGAACGCGGCCACCGCCGTGCCGTATTCGGCGGCCACGGCTGCGTCGGGGGCCTGCAAGCGCTCTCCGAAGCGCAGTTGGCCGCCTTCGAAGCCGAACGTGTAGACGGCGCCCGCCCGCTGCGCGGCGACCAGCGCGCCGCCCAACGCGATGCGCGTGCCTTCCTCGGGTGCCCCCACGGCGACGACGAGCCCGGCGACTTCCACCGCCGCGCCGAAGCCCGACGTCCTGCGCACGATGGCTGCATCGGGCTTGATGTAGTGGGCTGGGGTGAACGCGCCGTCGATGCGACGGAAGAGGTAGGCCGCGCCGCAGTTGGTGGCGTTCTCGTCGACCTGCGGATCCACCTGCGCTCCCGAGCCGTCCTCGCCCGGAGCCCCGACGACCAGGAGATCATTGTCGATGGCCACGCTGGCGCCGAAGTTGTCGTCGGCGCCCGGAACCGGCGCTTGCAGGCGCGCGATCTGCGTCCAGGCGTCGCCGCTGCGCTCGAACACGTAGACGGCACCGGCATCGGCCAACGTGGCCGCGCCGAATTGCACATCTTCCGTGGGCGCACCCACGACGAGCAGCCGTCCATCCATGGCCACGGCCGAGCCCAGTCCATCTCCGGGGCGGGCTTCGGTCGACTTGACCGAGTTCGCCTGGCGCAAGTCCGCGGCGAAGTCGCGCTGCACCAACATGCGCACGCTGCGCTGCTCGCCGCTGGCAGGCAAGCTGGCGACGAACTCGAAGGTGTTGTCGCCCTCCGCCACGCTGGCCTCGAGCTCGCCGAAGCCTGCCTCCTCGAGGCCGCTCGTGCCGGTCGACACGGCGCTCGGATTGGCGTAGATCGGTCGCAGCAAGAGCTCGTCGCCCAGGAAGGGCAGGCGCAACGCGTACTCCTCGGCCAGCGGGTCGAACTCACCGATCAGCTGCGCCTCCGCGGGCAGACCGAGGTCGAGGATCTCGAGGTCGTCGACTACGCCCGCGATGGGCGGGGTCGAGCCGCCGTTGCCGCCACCGCCACCACCACCCCCGCAGGCGACGAGCGTGAGGGGCCAAGTGGCGAGGCACAGGATGGGGAGCAGGTTCAGGGGGCGCATGGCAGTCTCCTTCAGGCGTTTGCAGGGCTTGGGTGGGTGGTCGCGCGAGGCGCCGAGCGCCCCGCACCCCTCAAGACACCCCGATGCCGGCCTTCCAACCGGAATTTCATTCCGAACCGGGCAACACGCCCTCGTCACATCCCTTGTCCGGCGCAATACTTGGAGTCGCGCTGCCGATACAGACCAGCCACTCTCCCATGAAACAAGCCTTGGCCAAGTTCACCGAGCGCTTCGGCGGCGTCATGTCGCGGCTGCTCTTGTCGGTCCTCTACTACGGAGTGTTGGGCCCTTTCGCGCTCGGCTACCAACTGGTCGCCGATCCGCTGCACCTGCGTCGCAGGAAGAGCGGCAACTGGACTGCGTGGCCGGAGCGCAACTCCACCTTGGCGCAAGCGCGCAAGCAGGACTGACATGCTCGTCCTGGGACTTTCGTACAACTACCACGACTCCGCGGCGGCGCTGGTCAAGGACGGCGTGCTCGTCGCCGCCGCCGAGGAGGAACGCTTCAGTCGCGTCAAGCACGACTCGGGCTTCCCCGCGCTCGCCATCCAGTTCTGCCTGGACACCGCCGGCGCCACCATCGACGAGGTCGACCACGTCGTCTTCTACGAGAAGCCCTTCGTCAAGCTGGAGCGCATGCTCCTCACGGCGATGGCGACGTTTCCGAAGAGCGCCGCCGTCTTCCGCGAGTCGATGCAGCGTTGGTTGACGGACAAGCTGTGGATCAAGTCGCAGCTCGCCGCCAAGCTCGGCATCGACGCGAAGAAGATCCTCTTCTGCGACCACCACATGAGCCACGCGGCGGCGAGCTTCTACACCTCGCCCTACAAGGACGCCGCGATCCTGACGATCGACGGCGCCGGCGAGTGGACCACCTCGACGATGGGCGTCGGACGCGACAGGAAGATCGAGATCCTCAAGGAGATCCGCTTCCCGCACTCGCTCGGGCTCTTGTACAGCGCGTTCACCGCGTACTGCGGCTTCGAGGTCAACGAAGGCGAGTACAAGCTGATGGGCATGCATCCCTACGGCAAGCCGCGGCATGTCGACAAGATCAAGGAGCTGATCGAGATCGCGCCCGACGGATCGCTGTGGCACGACATGCGCTACTTCGCCTACCACCATTCACCCGACTCGACCTTGTCGGCCAGGTTCGCGGAGCACTTCGGACGCCCGGCGCGCGATCCCAAGCTGGGCGACAAGTCGCTGGACCCGTACTACTGCGACATGGCGGCCTCGATCCAGCAAGTCACCGAGGAGGTCGTGCTGGCGATGGTGCGCCACCTGCACGAGCTGACGGGCATGAAGAACCTCGTCATGGCCGGCGGCGTGGCGCTCAACTCCGTGGCCAACTACAAGGTGCTGCGCCAAGGGCCGTTCGAAGAGCTCTACATCCTGCCCGCTCCCGGCGACGACGGCGCCTCGGTGGGAGCCGCGTACTGGGCCTACAACCACCTCCTCGGCAGGCCGCGCGGCCCGGCCCTCGACCGCGCCTACCTGGGCTCGTCCTACACCGACGCGCAGATCAAGCAGTTCCTCGACGCGCACCAGATCCCGCACGAACACATCGCGGACGACGAGCGCTTCTACGACCGCGTCGCGCGGGAGCTCGCCGACGGGCAGGTCTGCGGCTGGTTCCGCGGACGCTTCGAGTTCGGGCCGCGCGCCTTGGGGGCGCGCTCCATCATCGCCGATCCGCGCAGGTCGGAGATGAAGGACAAGCTCAACGCGACCATCAAGTTCCGCGAGGCCTTCCGACCCTTCGCGCCCAGCGTGCTCGAGGAACGCGCGGACGAGTTCTTCGAGATCCCCGACGCCCAGAAGCACTTCCCCGCGCGCTTCATGTTGTATGTGGCGCCCGTGCGCGAAAAGAAGCGCGCAGTCCTGCCCGCCATCACGCACGAAGACGGCTCCGGGCGGCTGCAGACGGTCTACAAGGACACGAACCCCGCCTACCACGGCATCATCCGCCGCTTCGGCGAGCTCACGGGCGTCCCCGTGATCATGAACACCTCGTTCAACTTGAAGGGCGAGCCGATCGTGGAGTCGCCGGCGCACGCCTTCAACACGTTCTCGCTCTCCGGCATGGACCTGCTCTTCCTCGGCAACTTCATCGTGAAGAAGGACGCCAAGAAGAAGATCGCCGAAACCCGCTTCCACCTGCGCCACGAGGGCGACACGGTGACGGCCATGGTGAGCTGACGATGCGCGGCCTCAACATCCTCCTGACGCTGGCGATCCTGGCGTTGATGCTCGCCGGCGCCTTGGAGGTCGGCCTGCGCCTGATGGGCGCGGGCCCGCAACCCACCATCCACCGCTTCGATCCCGAGCTGGGCTGGGAGAAGACGCCCTTCGCCGAGTCGCGCCGCGTCTCGCGCGAGTTCGATGTGTCGTTCCAGATCGACGCCTTCGGCTTGCGCGACGACTTCGTCGGACCGGACGTACCCCAGGACGCCCAGCTCGCCCGGCAGCGCGCGCGCTTCCTCGAACGCAGCCCCGACGCGCTCGCCAGTCCCGCTCGCGGCGACAACCGCCGGCGCGTGCTGGTGCTCGGCGATTCGTTCGTGCTCGGCTACACCGTCGATCGCGAGGCGCTGTTCGTCGATCTGCTCGAGCGCCGCTACCGCGCCGAAGGCCGCGCGATGGATCTCGTCAACGCCGGAACCGAAGGTTGGTCGACCGACCAGGAAGTGGTCTGGTACGAGCGCAACGCGCACCGCTACGACGCGGACACGGTGGTCTTGTGCACCTACGACAACGACCTGTGGTGGAACTCCCAACCCGCCTACCGGCGCTTCCCCAAGCCGCGCTTCCAGCCGTTGGAAGCGGGGCAGCAGCCGCGCCAGGAAGCCTTGGTCCTGCGCGACCCCGGCGAGCGCACGCCGTGGGAGCGCACGGCCCTCGGCTCGTTCCTGTCGACTCTGGGTGAACGCCCGACGCTGTGGACTCCCGCGGGCACGGACTTGAAGCTGGACCTGGAGTCCACCGCCTACTTCACCGAGCCTCCTGCGGAGATGGTCGAGGCCATGGTCGCCGAACGCACCAAGGCCGCCCTGCTGCACCTCCAGCAACTGTGCACCAAGAACGGCGCCGCCTTGCTGGTGGCGCCCATCCCGAACAAGGCCGCCATCGTGCCCGCCGCGCGCGAGCGCTTCCTCGCCAAGTTCGCCGCGGTCGAAGGGCGCATCCGGCCCGACCAACCCGTCGAGTTCGTGCTGGGGTTGTGCCGCGAACTGGGCATCGCCTGCGTCGATGCGCGTCCCGCCTTCCTGCGCGCGGCCGCGGCCGGCGAGTCGCTGTACTACGAGTCGGACTGGCACCTCGATCCGTCCGGCAACGACGCCTTCGCGCGCTTCCTGCACGGCGAGCTAGATGCCCGCGGACGCCTGGCTCCCCCGACCAAGTCGGCCGACTTCCCGCCGCTACCGGACAAGCCCCTGCGTTGGAAGCCCTTCGCGCTGTGGGCCGCGCTGACCGTGGTGCTGGGCACGCTCTACCGCCGCCTGTACCGGGACGAGTCCGCCCTGCGCGCCTACGCGCAGGTGGCCGTGCTCGTGGGCATCGTCATCGGGATGGCCATCGGCGGCACCAAGTTGGTCGCGTCGATCCCGCCGCCCTGGTCGCTGCTGCTCGTGCTGGCGCTGGTCTCCGCGCTCTTGACCTTCATCGTGGTCAAGCTGGGACCGCGCCTCGGCACGGCCGTCGAGTTGCTCGCCGCCTTCACGCGTCGAGGGCACTGGTACCTCATGCCGCTCGTCGTCGTGCTCGTGACGATCGGATCCCTGCTCGTGGTCGCCGCCAGCTCGCCGCTCGTGGCGCCGTTCATCTACACGCTGTTCTAGGATGGAAGACCTGGGCGTGCCCAAGCCATGAAGAACTTCCTGCGCGAAAACTGGCCCTACCTCGTGGTGCCGCTGGTGGTGGTCCTCGGCGGACTGCTCCTGCTGGTGCTCACCAGCGACGAAGGCTGGGAGTTCAACTACAAGATCTTCTGACGAGACTCGCTCTCGTGGTGGATCCCGCGCGCCACGGCGTCCAGCGCCGCGTGCCACGCCTTGGTTTCAAGCCGGAGGCTGGAAACCCACGCGCCGCAGCAAGTCGAAGCCGCCGCACGCCTCGGCCACCAGCAGCTCGAGCCGCGCGTCCTCGTCGATCATGACCCGCTTCAAGCGCGCCATGTCCGCGCCGGGGCGATTGGTGCCGGGATGGGTGGTGGTCGACGAGGTGTAGCCCGCCGCCATCACGGCGCGCGCGGCATGCTCGTCCCAGTCCCACTCGCGGCCGAAGGGATAGGCGAACGAAGCCGGCGCCGCTCCCAGTTCGCGCGCGATGGCGTCGCGCGAACCTTCGATTTCGCGACGCTGCTCGTCGGGGCTGCACCGCGACAGGATGGCGTGCGACTCGGTGTGCGCGCCGATCTCGTGGCCCTCGCGGGCCAACTCGCGCGCCTGCTCCCAGGTCAAGTACAGCCGTTCGCACAACTCGCTCGCGGCGAGCCCCTCTTCGGACAGCATGGCTTCCAGCACGTGCTCGCGATCGAGGCGGTCGACCTCGTACTTGAGGACCCGCTTGATGTGGTAGGTGTCGCCGCCACGAAGGCGCAGCGTCTCCTCCAAGATCGACACGCCACGCTCGTCGCGCGCCAAGGCGCGGTAGCGCGCCACGAAGCGCTCGTGCCCCATGTGGTCGAGCAGCAGGAACAAGCCATGGGTCCAGTTGAGCCTGCGCTCCGTCAAGGCGCGCGTCTCGAGGTAGATCGTGGCCTTGGCGCCGAGGCGCGCCAAGAGCGGTGCGAGGTGCGTCAAGTTGTCCGCGTAGCCGTCGTCCATCGTCAAGACGACCGCCGAACGAGCGAGCCGGCCCGAACGCAACCGCTCCGCCGCCTCGCCCATCGTCAGGATGTCGTAGCGCCGGGCGAAGGTGGCGAGGATCCGCTCGAGGTCCGCGGCGCGGATCTTCATGTCCTTGGACAACGATGCGTTGCTGGGCGCCGAGACGCAGTGCCCGGCGAGGACCAGCACGCGAGGAGCCGAGCACCTCTGGACGAGGCTGTGCAGCCCGCTCACCCACAAGAGCCGCGCCCATGCGTCGCGCAGGGCCAACTTGAGCTTGTGCTTGGACATGGGAGGCGTGCGTGCTGGTTGGAAGACTAGCCTATGCGCGGCGCGACGACGAATGCGAGCGTCGGCCGCGCGACTCAGCCCATGGTCTCGTCGTCGCGGTCGGCGTCGGTGAACCACCAACTCGCGGCGTCGAGGGCCTCGCGCGCCACCGGGTGCCCGCGATCGTGCAGGTGCACGATCACGAGCAAGTGGTCGTGGGCGCGCGGCGGCTGGAAGCCCAGCGACTCCAAGCGAGCGCCCCATGCGGACCCGTCGATGGCGTTGGCGCGCAGCGCGCAGGCCCCTAGTTCGCGCGCCAGCCGAAAGGCGTGGGCACCCAACGCTCGCCAGGCCCCCTCGTCGATGCCGCAGGCGTCGACCAGCCAGGCGACACCGTCGGGAGCGGGCTTCTGCAGCACGAGCCACCCGACGATCTCGCCCGAACGACGCAGCCCGAAGACGCGGAAGGCGCGCGAGGGTCCGTGGAAGAAGCGCCAATCGAGCCACGCTGGATCGCGCCGCAGCACCAGCGGATGCTGGGCCTCCAAGTGACGCGCCAGCAGCTCGACCTCGGCCGGGAAGGCGCTCCACTCGACGACCTGCGCATCGCCCGCGCCCATGGAAGCGCGCGCTCGAGCCGAGCGCCAAGCTGCGAGCGGCGTCGTCATGGCGCGCCAGCGTCCTTCGCGCCGCCGCACGAGGCGGGCTCGCGCACCACCCTCGAGCCAATGCGTGTGCGTGCGGATCATGCCGGCCCGCACCCACCCCATCTGGAGGAAGATGTGCGCGCTGCGCCGGTTGGGCAAGCCGTAGACGAAGGGCCAGCCGCGCGCCTTCGCCTCTTGCATGGCGCGCGCATCGAGGGCACGGAACAAGCCCAGCTTGCGCCACTGCGGGTGCGTCATGACATCGCCCGTCTCGCCCACCGCGGCCGCCTCCGCGCGCCGGCCGCGCGGCACGAGGAGGCGCGGTCCGCAGGCGTAGCCGCACACCGCGTCGGCGTGCGGTGGCCCGGACAACAGCGCGATGCTGGCGCCGTGCGGGCTCTGGTCGTAGCGCCACGCCAACGCCGCGGCGGTCACCGGCTTCTTGAAGCACTGACCGGCGAGGCGCGCCTGCTCGGCACGCTCGGCCGGACCGGCGAGGCGCACCACGATCTCCGGCGCTTGGCTGGCCTGCGGGGTCACTTCAGCTTGACCGGATCGGCCGGACGAGCCGGCAAGGCGGCCTTCCTTTGGCGCACTTCCTTCTCGAGCTCTTCGATGGCGCGTTCGAGCTGCGGATCGCGCCCGGCGAGCACCGCCGCCGGATCGTTGTCGACCTCGATGTCGGGCGCGACGCCGACGCCCTCGACGGCCCATTGCCCGGAGGCGTCGCCGTGGCCGAACTCGGGCACGTTGACCGTGCCGCCGTCGAGCAGCGGTCCGTGGTCGGTGATGCCGATCACGCCGCCCCAGGAACGCTTGCCGACCAGCTTGCCGAGGCCCGCGTTCCTGAACATCCAGGGGAAGATGTCGCCGTCCGAGGCGCTGTTCTCGTTCAACAAGCAGATCATCGGTCCGGTGAACACGGTGCCTGGGTAGGTGCGGGGAAACTGGTCGTGCCGCGAGTACGCGGTGCCGAGCAGCACGCGCCGCAGGCGCTCGAGCACCATCTGGCTCACGTTGCCGCCGCCATTGTTGCGGTCGTCGATGATCAACGCCTCCTTGCGCACCTGGCCGTAGTACCACTTGATGAACTCGCGGATGCCGTCGGCGCCCATGTCGGGGATGTGCAGGTAGCCGAAGCGTCCGTTGGAGAGCTTCTCCACGAGCGCGCGTCGACCGAGCACCCAGTTCAGGTAGTTGAGCGACTCCTCGCTCTCGATCGGCCGCACCACCACCTTGCGCGCGCCTTCGAGTCGCGGCTCGGCCCCCACCAGGAGTTCGATCGGCCGCCCCGCCTTGCCGCGCAGGACCTCGTACGGGTCCTGGTCGGGACGCAGTTCGACTCCGTCGACGGCCAGCAACCACTCGCGCTCCTTGACGTCGACGCCGACCTCGGTCAGCGGCGAGCGGTAGCGCTCCTCCTCGTTCTGCCCCATCAAGATGCGTTCGATGCGATGCCGCCCGGCCGTCGGATCCAGGACCAGGCGCGCGCCCAGCAAGGCCACGCCGTGCCGCTTGGGCGCAACCCACTCGCCGCCGGAGACGTAGGCGTGGCCGGCATTGAGCTCGGCGACCATCTCGCCCAGCACGTAGTTGAGGTCGCTGCGATGCGCCACGTGCTCGACCAGCGGCAGGTAGCGTTCCTTCAGCGCGTTCCAGTCGTAGCCGTGCATGTTGGGCGCGTAGAAGTAGTCGCGGAAGCGGCGCCATACCGCATGGAAGATGGCGCGCCACTCGTCCTTGGGCACGCGCTGCACCTCCAGGCCGTCCGTGTCGACCGGCTTGGCTCCGTCCTTGCCCTTGGGGCCGGCGTCCATCAACTTCCAGCCGCCGGCGTTCGCCAGCAGCTTGGAGCCATCCATGGAGACACTCCAAGCGCGCACGTCGCTCGCCAGCACGACGAGTTCGCGCTTGTCGAAGTCGAACGCCACCAGTTCGCGCTTGCGATCGCCCGCTCGTCCGTAGAACGAAGCGCCGCCGCGCGTCGTCAGCAAGCACTGCGCGCCTTCGGCCAGTCCGCCGTAGTTGTCGGCTTCCACGGGCACGCGCACCACGCGCGCGGCGAGCCCCTCGAAGTCGATCGCCACAGCGGCGACCGCGGGCTTGACGTCGTCCTTGGGCTTGTCCTCGCCGGGGCCGACGACGGGCGCGGCCTTCTCCACGGTGACTTCGTCGCTACGCGGCGCGAAGGGGTGCGCGGCGCCCTTCCTGAGGCTCAAGCCGTAGATGCCGGTCGTGCGGTTGACGGCGAAGTTCCACTCGAGTCCGGTGAAGAGCTGCGGGGCGAACTCGCGGTCGGAGAGGAACCACAGCCATTGGCCGTCCCGCGAGAAGACCGGGCTCGACTCGTTCCACAGCTCGTCAGTCACGCGCGTCGGTTCGCCGCCGCGCAGCGCGACGATCCACAGGGAACGCAGCTCGTTCGCGTCGCCCGCGCTGTAAGCCACCCATCGCGAGTCGGGCGAGATCGATGCGTCGCCGCCCCAACCGGCGGGATCCTGCGCGAGCTGCGTGCGCTCGCCGGAGGCGCTTTCGACGCGCCAGATGCGGCCCGAGGCGGAGGCGTGCACGAGGCACGAACCGTCGGGTGCCCACTGCAGCGAACCGATGCGTTCTGCCAAGCCCCGCGACAACTGGCGCGGCGGCGCCGAAGCGTCCTGCGGGGCAAGCCAGATCTCCTCCTCGCCCGAGGCGTCGGACACGAAGGCCACCTGCGCGCCGTCGGGCGACCACGCCGCCAGGCGCTCGTGCGCGCCGCCGGTGCGCGTCAGGTTGCGCGCATGGCCCTTTTCGATCGGCGCCGTGTGCACGTCGCCACGCGCGGAGAAGAGGGCCCGCTCACCCTTCTTCGACAACCCCGCGTCCTCGATGTCCCCGCCGGCCGCGATGGGCTCGGGGCGGGACGCCACGCCGTCATCGGGGACGCGGATCGAAAGGGTCGACTGCTGGTGGGTGCGCGTGTCGTACACCACGAGCTCGCCACCAAGTTCGTAGACGATCTCGCCGTCCTCGCCGCGCGAAGCCCAGC
>Ga0172367_10007140_pt1 | contig 12888 bp, 14 predicted proteins | sample Lak10m_FD_114542 | JGI IMG/M metagenome (GOLD analysis project Ga0172367, IMG submission 114542) | Freshwater microbial communities from Kabuno Bay, South-Kivu, Congo - kab_022012_10m | ecosystem: Environmental > Aquatic > Freshwater > Lake | place: Democratic Republic of the Congo: South-Kivu...
ATGTCCACGCCGAGACGCGCTGCCTCAAGCTGCTGACGACCAGAAATCTCTGCCTTGCGAAGCTCCAACTCGTCGGCCTTGGCCGCAGCGTCCATAACGTCTTTCTGCTGTTTGCGTTGAATCTCAGCCTGCTGAATTTGCGAATCCATCTGCATCTGCTGCGCTTTGGTCTGCGCCTGAAGCTGCTTGATCTGCAAGTCCATCATCTGCATCTGCACAAGTGGATCTTGTTGCTGTTGTGCGGCCTGCTGCATCTGGACTTCTGCCTTGTCTTTCTGTAGCACCCGTGCGGCAGCGGCTGCTGCCAACTGCGACAACTGCGCCTCAAACTCAGGCGGCAGGTCGTATTCATCACGATCATCTTGCGGCAAGGGCGGGAGCGCCGCACCAAGCTGTTTTTCAATCTCGCGGCGATACTGGAACGCCACGTGTTCCATGATGTGCGCCTGAAGTGCAGCCGTGATCTGCTGCGCCATCGGATTCTGTCCAATCATCTGAGCAATTTTTGGATCTTGCCCAAGCGCCATATGGACTGCGATGTGTGCCTCGTGGTCCTGATATATAAACGCCTTAAGGGGCTTACCCGTCATGACATCCATGTTCTCAGTGATGGGATCACGTGGCTTCTGATCATCAGGCAGCGGCACAATCTTGTCCGCGTTCTTAACGCCTAGCACCTCAATCATTTGTCGGTGCAGGTATGGCAGGTCATACAACTGCGGAGCCGCTTGAGCCAACTGCATCACGGCTTGGTACTGCACCACTTTTTGACTCATGGTGGCCGCGTTCGGGTCTGACACCGGGATGACATCTACGTTGTCATAGTCAGACTTCTTCGCACTCGCCTTACCAACTTCAGGCTCGTACGAATATTCTTCCGGCGTGTTGTCTCGGATGATCCCAGCGAGGAGTTTGAACTCCTGTTTCATCGCGTAGTAGATGCGGGCCTGCACAGCCGACATCACTTTTAGAACTCTCTCTAGAATGGCTAGTGTGGTACCGACTGGCGCTTGGTTCGACATATCGCTGATCTTGAGATCAGACACCGCAGCAAAACGGCGTCCTTCTTCAACGATTTTGTCGAGCAGTATCGAGAGAGTCTGGCTGGGTTCTTTGTAAGGAAGCGGCAGAATATTGTCCCGCACGGCCCCACTCGGTACGTCTACATCTCGCCACTCTCCGGGTGCAATCGGCGTATCATCCCCCTTAATTCGGAGTCCTCGGGATTTGAGTCCGCCGGGGAGATTACTAAGGGTTCCCGCATCGACAAGTTGGCGAAGGAGCGACGTTGCAGCTTTACTGTGTCCCCCGATAAGGTGAATAAGTCCGAAGTAGTAAAATCCAAATCCCGGTATGTACCCGTAGTGGACAAAGTGCTGCCGCTTTTCTTTGAGGTCATCGTCTTCTCTCCAATTCCTCCTGATTGCTAGGACGGTGCCCGTCCCCTTCTCAATCGTTACCACATAGGGCAACGCGATCCCCGTTTCATTATTATCCTTATCGACATCCGGATATCCCGGCAGGTCGATGTTCACGTGCATCTCAAGCAACTGGAACCTATCGTCCATCGAAGCACTGAAGCCTTGATCTTCGGCTTTCTGCTTCTCGACTTCGTCCATCGTGCGAACTGGGTCGCCCAAATCTACGTCGCGGTAGAACCCAGCGTACTGTAGTTTGATCAGTTCATTCTTCGTTTTACGCATACGGTGCGTAACACGGTCTGCGGTCTCAAGATTTGCCGCGCCATACGGCACGATAATGTCTTCGGCTGGAATATAGACCGCCGTTTGACGATTCATTGCTGGATCAAAGTACACCTTCTTGAAGGCGTTACCCGCCAAGGCCATGCTGAGCAGCATCCGCTCGTGCTCCGGGCGGTACTCCTTCATCACCTCAGTCAACTGATAATTCATGTCATCAGCGACACGGATCGCAGAGTCTTTCTTCTCCTGCGTTTCCTTACCAATAATTTTGGTCTTGACCGGCCCCATCGCGGGGAAGGTTTCCATAATAGTCTCAGACTGGAACTTGACAGCCGACTCCATCAAGAGCGGGTGAAACACACCACACGCACCGGGCCACGGCTCAGTACGCTCTTCGTACCGAATACCAAGAATTTTCAAGCCTTTGACGTAAGTGTCGAGCCAGTCTTTACGAGAGGCAAGGTCTTGCTCATAACTTCCAAGCAATTCGGAAGCGAGGGATTGCAGTTCATTCTCGGACATGAAGTCTGCGAGGTTGGCATCAAAGTCTTCGGCGCGAGGCTCCTCCTTGCTCAACTCAATCATCATGCCATCAACGCCAATGCGAACCTCTTCCGGATCGACGATCTCAATCTCAATCGGCTCCATCTCCGCAGCCATGGCCGCGATGCCTTGGGGAGCCTCCATCAAACTTTTATCGACAGCCATCTAAATTCTCCTAGTAGTAGCCTTCACGCTTGCGCTTGAAGTAGCGCGTAGGCTCCGGTTCATCACTTGCCAGTCGCAAGAAGCCGCCCCGTCGATAGCGAAGCAACGCTTGGGTCATGGAGTCCACCAAATCGTCATGCTCACCAGAGGGAAAACTTGCCACTTCCTCGACCAGTTCTTCAGCCCAGTGAGTATTAGGAACCCAAACTCGTCCGGATGCAAACATGTCCGCAACCGCATTTAACCGTGCAATCTTGTCGTTTCCCTTGGAAGGGGTGAACTCCTGCACCGGTATGCCCATCGCCCGAAGTTCAAATATGAGGGGACTGCCCGCTGCTTTGGCTTCGATAATGATGCTGTCGGGGTTCCAATACTTAAATTCCTCGTACGCCGCTTCTTTTAACTCGGGAAACTCCATGCGTTTCTTAAATGCGTTGAGGAGAATGATATTACTCTGCATTTTTCCCGTATCGTCGGGGTGCTCAAACACGCCCCATGTGGTGCAGGCTGAGTAGTCGGCCCGCTCGGACTTGAGGAACGCCGTATCCCAAGACTGGATTGTGTAACTACAGAAAGGCGGGTTGTCTTTATCCCAAACTTGCCACCACTCGCGCTTGATGATGGCGGATACGTCAGAGGTCGGCTCCTGCTGATACTGAGCCATCCACTTGCTGTTGGGCAGTTCCTGCCGTAGCGCCTCAAGCTCCTCAATAGCCCAAAACTCAGGCCAAAGTGCCTTACCAGACGGCAAAATTGCAGGGAATTCAATAACTTCCCACTCTTCCCCACTGCGTTGGGCCGCTGCTTTAAGCACTTGCCCACTTAAATCTTTCTTTGACCAGCGAGTCATCACCACGACTATGGCTCCACCCGGCTGCAAACGCTGACGAGGCCCGGATGTGTACCACTCGTAAGTCTTGTCGTAGATCTCAGGGCTAGTCTCGGCTAGGGTTGCCTCTTGTTCCGAGTGAGGGTCGTCAATAATGAGCAGATCAGCGCCTTTACCCGTAACTGCACCGCCAACACCGATTGCAAAATACTCTCCTGCATAGTTAGTGGCCCATCTACCCGCTGCTTTTGAGTCCGCTTGCAGCGCAACTTGCGGAAATATGTCTTTATAGCGGTCGGAATCGACCAAATTACGTACTTTTCGACCAAATCCCACCGCTAATTCGGCTGTGTGGGAGGTCTGAATGACCTTTTTGTCCGGATATTTGCCTAAAAACCAACTCGGTAGCAGGTACGAAGCAAATTCCGACTTCGTGTGACGAGGTGGCATGTTGATAATCAGGCGTTTGCTCTCGCCAGATGCCACTTTTTCAAACGCACGGGCCATTTTCTCGTGGTGTCGGCCATTAATGAAGTTAGGCCACACATATTTCACGTAGGCCATGAAGTCTGTTTTGGCTTTTTCTTGAGTTCCGGCTTTTCTGGCTTCGGCTAAAAGTTGCCCAATCTTCTGTTGAAGCTCAGGGGCCATGGTAGGCAGCCGTTTTTCTACGTCACGGAGTAGGTTCTGGTCCATCTACCGTGCCTAGTTCTTCGTCAAGGTCTATTTCTGCAAGGCTTTTTGGCTTTTCTTCCTCAACCACTGCGTATTCCCCATCATAAAGCTCCAAGGTCTTACGCAATTCAGTCTCAATATCTTTGACCGTACGCTGGGTAATCGTGACATCTATGCGGTCTGAGAAAAGCCCAACCCCCGAGATCTTGCCAAGCATCTCCAAAGCTTTTAAGCGAGTACGAGAGTCGGTATCTGCAGAGTCAAGTATCAACTTGTTGGTAATGTAATTACGCAGCCTGCGGTGTACGTCAAGAACTTCCCGGTCAAACTCAGACAAAATAGCATTGACGTGCTTAACTGCACCGGGAGTAACTTCTTTTGCAGGGGGTAGTACCCCACTGGCCACCGCTAAATGGGACTCGATCCGGTCGCTGTCGGCCACTTCGACTTCGAGTCCATGCCTCTCCAACTCCTCAACCGTGCTGAGTAGAGCTTTGGCCTTTGCACGGAAGTCGTTTAGCTCTTCCGGAGTTGTATCAAATGGGAACGGAATCCCCAGTTCTGGCGTTGCAACAACCGGCATGGTCTTGCTCGTGATGTCGTTGCGCGAAATATACAGAACATTTTAAAAAATACAAATGTATATCCCATGGGTGTATGGGACCCAAACGAGATACCGGGGGGTGTTTATATATACAGGGGGTGGGGGTCTGCGTGCCAAAAATACGAAATCGGTTGTGCAGATCATAGAGCAATACAGGCGCGTGGGACTCCGAATGCACAGCGGGGGGCGGCGGGGGAGTGGGGTGCTCGGTTTCGTAAACAGGTGTTTATACTTACAAGGTCACAAATAGTTGACTTTTCTAGTAGAGTGTGAGACAATGTTTTCACGGTGAGCGATATAGATCGCGCCGAACTAGAGGGTAGGTTATGTGCAACAAATTGGTATCCGTTCAATTCCCGCGCTATGAGACGCGAGTAACTGCAACGCCATCAGGCAAAGTCAGAACCGAACAACATCAAGTAGGTTTCGATTGTGTAGAGGTGCGTTGCGGATATGCGCTAACAGAATCGGAAAAGGCTAGCGGATATCGTAGCGTAGACCCGTATGGGCGCGCTATTCGATGCACCGAGCATATCCATTTATAAACACTTGTTTACATTAAGAGGTACAGAGTATGTCGAAGTTAACAGTTATCCCTGAAATCTTTTCCGCTATCGGTGCGGCTATCGACGCCACTAACAAGGCGGAGGGAAAGTGGGCGGCACTCAAGGTGCCAGTCGCCAAGTACTACGCGACTCGCGAGGGTTTCGTAGCAGTTCGCGCACAGTTCATTACCGACTACATTCTCCCAAATATGGGAACCGACGCGACTACCGGAATGAAGTGTGTCGACCTCATGGCACTACAGTTGCCCCGCAAGGGCAATAAAGAGTACAACCAAAAGGTCGCGGAGAATGCCGCCTACGAAAAAGAACACGCCGCACTCCGCGCCGCCCGTGTAATCGTCAACGCGAAATCGGGAGAATATTGCACTCGCGTCGAAGAATACACTTTCGGGAAGGCCGAAAAACCCGCCGATGGCACTCCGCAAACCCCCGAAACAAAACAGTCCAAACTGCTGAAAGCGGTTTCGGCGCTACTCGAAAAAGTCCAAAAGGACGAGGAACCGACGTACAACCATAAAGAGGTTGTGCGGGGATTGCAGATTGCCGCTAAGGGTCTAGCCTAACCTAACCCGTCCTACTTACCCCGCAACGTGCTAGCACGTTGCGGGTTTTTTTTTGCCTTGTCAAGCCCCTTTCGGGGTTTTTTTATGCCCCGAACTATCATCGAAGCAAGGCACGGCAACCTTTGTTTCATTTGTTTCATATTGTTTCACCCGAGTGAAACAAGATTTTTTCACGCAAGTGCTTGATTTAGTTGCAGTTTTGCAGGGGGCTTATATAAATGTTTCATTGTTTCACTAATTTATACCCCCTACCGAAACGCAACACAATTCAGCCCCACACAACCGGATCAAGAGCGGCTTCTCGCGAGTCCGGTAAGACCATAAAAAACGTGAAACTTGGGAACAAACGACATTTAGCCTCGTAACACGTTGATCCATATAGCCCCTGCACGGAAATTGTCCTCAAAAACCCCCCGTAACTTCTGAAACAAAGGGGGGTAACCTACAAAACCTACGCCCACGTTGTCTCTTGTAAACACATGTTTATAGAAACGACAACATCAAAAACTCGGGGGAACGGAAGCCATCTTTTGTATAAGCATCTTTATGCAAGAGACAACAAGACCAGCGAGACCAGCCATAAAACAAAACTTTTCGCAAATCTTCTAAACACTTGACATTGTTGTAATAGTTTGGTATAATGTATCTACAATGGGAACTACGCGAGAGAGACTTGGACGTTGTGGGTATCGCGTAGCACTACATGAGGTTGAACGTCCTGCATCGCCCGTCTGCGTGGGGGCGGGTGTAAGAACAAGGTTAAGAGCCACCCACGCTTTTATAAACACCTGTTTACAGGAGTGCATCATGAGCGAGTTCTGCTGCATCAAGTGCAACGCACCAGTCAATCCCGCCCGTTGGGAACTGGGCTACAACATCTGTAAGCGTAAAGAGTGCGCGTACCCGCCACCGACCCGCACCATTATTGCCCCGCACAAACAGGGGTACATGGTGTACAGCAGCGACGCTGCGCGGGAACTGCTACCGCATCTGAACAAACGAGCCAATTCATAAACACCTGTTTACAGGAGAGTGCAAATGATCGTCATCTGCGACATAGACGGCACGATTGCCAACTGCGAACACCGTAAGCACTACGTCACCGAACGCCCGAAAAACCACGAAGCGTTTTATGCAGGGGTGAAGGATGACACGCCCATTTGGTCAGTCATCGGACTGGTTCAGACGCTGCTCGCCTACGAGGGAAAACAAATCGAGTTGGTGTTCGTGACGGGTAGACCCGAACGATGCCGAACCGATACGGTCGAGTGGCTGAAGCATACCCATCTGTATCCGAACGATTACACCTTGCTGATGCGTAAGAACAAGGACTACAGGCAGGACTACATCGTTAAGCAGGAGATTTTAGATACCCACATCGACAAGTCGCGGGTCTGGCTCGTACTGGATGACCGCAAACAAGTTGTGGATATGTGGCGGCGTAATGGGCTGACCTGTCTGCAAGTGGCAGACGGCGACTTCTGATGAAAACCATAACTCTGCCCCCTCGAACCAAGTTCTACGGATGGGATTACCGCAAGCAGCAGGAACTGCGAATGACTGGCAAGGAGTGGCATATCTATGCCAAGCGTGACGATTTCAAGACCGAACGAGGTTCAGACGCAGCATGGGGCAACCTGTGCGAGATATGGCTAGACGGTACAGATCAAGCCCATAAACAACCATAAACATCTGTTTACAGGAGACAAAAGTGCAAACTTTCCTACCTTATCCAAACTACGCGCAATCTGCGAAAGTCCTCGACTACAAACGGCTAGGCAAGCAGCGGGTAGAAACCAAACAAATCTTACTCGCCATGCCCAAGGCATCGGGCGGGTGGCGCAACCACCCTGCCACCAAGATGTGGCGCGGTTACGAGATCGAACTGTGCCGATATGGGTTCTCCATGTGCAAAGAGTGGGTGATGCGCGGCTACAACGACAACCTCGCCGTGTTCTTTATGACCGCGCTGCATGCATACAAATCGGATGGTTGCAACGACCGACCGCCCCCTTGGTTGGGTGCGGATGACATTCATGCTTCACACCGGAGCAACTTGCTCCGCAAAGATCCTGTTTTCTACGGCCAGTATGGATGGGTCGAACCGTCCGACATGCCGTATGTGTGGCCGGTGAGTTGAAACATAAACAACTGTTTATAGGAGTGCATCAAATGGCAACAGTAGATTGGGATGGCGATTACGACAACGAGTCTGGTCTGTACGAGCCAGACGATTACGAGATCCTACAAGAACTGTATACGCAAGAGCGAACTGCTAATGACTTCCTGATTGACAGGCTCAAGGCACTCGCAAGTGCGGAACCAGACGAAGCCCTGCAAGGCATCCGCGAGATCCTGCAAAACGGCTACATGTATTTCGATCAACAAATCTCATGGGACAGGCCAACCGTAAACAGCCTGATACCCATGCCTACACAACTTGATCTGTTTTAGGAGCGCACCATGCTACACACTATAACTTATAGCCAGATAAAGACCCAATACGAGAACACCAAGCCCATCCGAGGTCGCAGCGAGGATGTCAGACCTGCGGGAAAACGGCGGCGCGACTGGGAGCGCGTGGTCAAGACCGAGCAGGGCTACGCCTACCAAATGCATGGGACTAACTGCGTGGAGTTCACGGAGGGAAAACTAATACTTCGCTCAGGTGGATGGACGACAGTCGGGACGGGTAAGTTTATCAACGACTACGGGCCAGTCGCTTGTGGCAAAAGGTACAACGCACTCTGGGTGGGTCTGAATAAAACTTGGAACAACGCCCCGACGCACGACCACCCGACTGAACAATGGCTCTGGGTTCCCATCCCTGCCAAAGGCGAGGTCACATTCACATGGGACGAGACACGGCAGAGATACGTGCTGGATCCGCTCAAGATCCAAGTGAAAACAGTTAATAGAAAGAGGGCCAATGAATCCCGCAAACGGGTCAAACCCCTGCTCGACTACTGCAAAGCCATGTTGAAATTGAGCGAGGGAGAAATCCCAAGAGAAGCCATATACGCAAGCCGCCCCATGTCCCCCACGGAGTTAGTCAATGCACAGACTGATGAGGATATGGCAAATGCGTTTTATTGGCTGCTCCATGCTGCTCAAAGTTATAACTGGCAACGTGGGGTCTACGTATATCGGATCCCTGCCGTACAACGCACGCTATACAAAATCTACGACCAACTCACGCCGGAGATCTACGACTACAAGTGGGTAGACCCGAGCGGCAAGATGCCGACTAACCATGTCGGATATACTTGACATTGTTAGAAGAATTTGATATGATATAAGTAATGGGGCTAAGTAAGTTAGCCCACCGACGAGAGATCTATAAACAAGTGTTTACAAAACACAGGAGTGCAACATGCTAGGTACAAGTATTTCGCTTGAGGAATTTGCCCTGTCCGTTGCCACGGCAGGTGACAAGGTGTGCTTCATAGGCGAGGGCGAGATGGGCATTGGCAAGTCAGCCATGCTCTACAAAGTGGCAGAGATGAAGCCTACACATCTCCCTGCGTACATCGACTGTACGTTGCTCGATCTAGGTGACTTTGCGTTGCCGTTCACGGTCGAGGAGAACGGGATGAAGGTGACGCGCTTTGCTCCCAATGCGAGGTTCAGATTCCACGAGGGTAAGCCAGTCATCATCATGCTCGACGAGATCGGCAAGGCTATGAAGTCGGTCAAAAATGTGTTGCTCACTCTGATGAACGAGGGACGCATTGGCGATCATTACTTGCCTGACGGGTCGATTGTTTTTGGCACGACTAACCTCATGGGTGAGGGTGTTGGTGACTTGTTGGAGCGGCATGCCCGTAATCGTGTGTGCATGGTACGCATCCGCAAATCGACAGCCGACGAGTGGGTGGACAACTACGCTATCCCCAAAGGTCTACTGCCCGAGGTCATAGCATGGGTAAAGCAGTTTCCGCATTGCTTCATGGCATTCGACCATCCCGATGCGAAGGACAATCCGTATATCAACCATCCAACCAAGGCAGGGCAAGGTGCATGCGTTACTCCCCGTACATTGGAGAAAGCCTGTTACATCGCGCAGCATCGTGCGGTACTGGGTGCTAACGTGACCATCACTAACTTGGCCGGTGTTATTGGCGAGAGTGCAGCGCGTGATATGCAAGCGTTCTTCATGGTCGCAGACAAGTTGCCGACATGGGAAGCCATCACCACATCACCCGCCACGGCAAAACTTCCCGACGAAGCGATTGCAAAATGTATCTGTGTGTATGGCGCGATCACCAGAGTCGAGAAGGATACGTTGTCCAAGTGGATGACTTACTTGCAGCGCATGGACAAGGAGTGGCAAGCCCTGTTCGCCAAGTCTGTAATGCGATCACCCAAGCAATCGTTTTGTGTGATGAACAAAGAATTCAAGGACTGGGCGTTGGCTAACGAGTGGTTGTTCTGATCTATAAACACATGTTTACAGGAGTGCATTGTGAAACGCAAAAAGGAGAAAAACGGATGAACAAGTTAACAGTAGAACAACGAGTACAAAAGGCACACGTTGCCTTGATGAACGATCCGAAGTATTGCCTGTTCTCTGGCATCTTTATGATCGGCAAGGTCGAGATACGCGATGACGTGCCAACGGCATGTACTAACGGGCGCGATGTGCTCTACGGACGTAAGTTTGTGAACAAGTTGTCTGATTCAGAATTGCGTGGGCTGATCCTGCACGAGGCGAAGCACAAGGCATTTCGGCATCTGACGATCTGGAAACATCTGTACAAGCAGGACGCACGACGGGCAAACATGGCGTGTGATTATGTCATCAACCTACAGATCCACGACTCTGACCCCGAGGGTAAGTTCGTCAAGTTGCCAGACGGTGGGTGCTTTGACGAGCGGTTCCGAGGCATGGATGCGGGAACTGTGTTCAAGTTGTTGGAGAACAAGAGCGGTGGTAGAGGTGGAGATCAAGGCGACGGTGAATCGGGTGGTGGGTTCGACGAGCACAATTGGGATGGTGCGGATGAGATGACAGAGGTCGAGCGTGAGACTCTGGCTAATGATGTTGACCAAGCGTTGCGACAGGGCGCGATCCTTGCCGGACGTATGAAGGGCAACGTGCCGCGTGAGATCACCGATGCACTGACACCGAAGGTTGATTGGAGACAAGCGTTGCGGGACTTTGTTACGTCACATTGTGCCGAGCGTGATGAAAGCACTTGGCGCCGACCCGCACGTAGATGGATCGACCAAGATGTTTACATGCCATCAAGTATCTCTGATGCGTTGGGTCGCATCGTTGTCGGCATCGACATGTCGGGTTCGATTGGTACTAACGAGATCGGTCAGTTCCTTGGCGAGTTACGGGCTATCTGTGATTCGGTCAAGCCCGATGGCATCGACATTCTGTATTGGGATACCGAGGTGTGTAGGCACGAGCCATACGAGCGCGATCATATCGACAGCATCTTGCAGTCAACAAAACCTGCGGGTGGCGGCGGTACTGATCCGCAATGTATTCCTGACTACATCAAGGCCAAAGGTATCAAGGCCGAGTGTGCGGTGGTTCTGACCGATGGTCATGTGTGGCAATGGGGTGAAGGTTGGCCTGTGCCTGTGTTGTGGGGTATCACAACCGAAAACATCACGGCTCCGGTCGGCAAGTCGGTAACAATTCAATGATAACGACGAACAACATAAAAGAAGCGCCACTACGACGCATTTGGTATTTGGTGGAGACACCGAAAGATTGGCCTAGGAGTTACAACATCATGTCCGAGTATTCCATGAGGCATGATTTGTTGTCGTGTCAGAGAGTGATAAACAAAGAGCCACTAACAATGGCTGAAGCAAAAGCATTTAAGAAATTACTAACAGGAGTGCAATCATGATTCAGAACAGTGCTGTATTGGTTGACCTTCATATTAGCGTATGGACAGGTCGCAAGATGGACAAGCGTGTTTCCGAGCAAGTCGATGTGAGTAATAACACAAAGGCTCGCGCAGGGAATTACCACAAAAAGTTGCTCGCGGGTACGGAGGCATTGGATGGGCTGCATTCGGTAGTCAATGCCACGCGCCAATGGCATTACGAGAACACGCTACCGTGGGCAGACAACGGCCAGAGAGTGTTGCCGATGGCAAACTTCTTTGACTACAAGGCGATGACTGGGGACTTTCGCCGTCAGTTTGATGGGGCTGCGGAAAACTTCTACACCCAGTATCCCGACCTTGTATCTGCGGCTGCGTTCACGTTGGGTGACTTGTTCAATCCGAATGATTACCCGAGCGTTGATCAGATCAGATCGAAGAACAAGTTTCACATCGTGTTCAGTCCTGTGCCTGATGCCGGTGATTTTCGTGTAGATATTCCAAACGAATACCGTGAGGAATTACAGCGGATCTCCGATGAGCGCGTGAATTACGCCATGAAAGATGCTTGGGATAGGCTTCACGACTGTTTGGCCCGCATGTCTGAAAAGTTGGCGGGCGATGAGAAACAAGTATTTCGTGACTCGCTTGTGACTAACGCCATAGACCTGTGCGCTACGTTAAGTAAGTTGAACGTGACAAATGATTCCAAGTTGGAGGATGCGCGGCAGAAGTTGGAACGCGCCTTGCTTGGCGTCGATGCCAAGGAGTTACGCAAGAGCGACGACATCCGCAAGGATGTGAAGTCACGTGTCGATGAAATCTTGGGAATGTTTTAAGGAGGTGTGAGATGGATCTTGAGACGTTGATGTGGAAGGTGTATCGCCGTGGCGTTGTTCACGGTGGTGTGGTTGCCGTGCTCACGGCAGCGATCTACCTGATTATGTAAACACTGTTTATAAAAGGAGAACTAAAGTGATAACCGGAAATTTTGATGAGTTGAAAGTAACCGATACCCTCTTGCATATGATTGTGCAGGGGTTTGCGTCAGGGCATGTGTCCCGATTCCCGATGACGTTTGCTGTTAGTAACAGAACCAATTCGCCTTCTATTGACTTCTACGACTCGCGGTTCGGCAAACCCATTGCTAGTTTGTACACAGAAACGGATGTATTCGGCAATTTCAGCAAGTTCGTTGTCAGTTCCCCGCACATAGCAAACAACAAGTTTGCTAGTAACAGTTCGGGGTATCGGACACGCGCAACGGCCAAGTCCGAGGTAATGATCAGACTACTCAAGGAGTATGTACGTCTGGTTGCTCCCAATGATATCCATACGTTGACTGCACACACTGCTAACTCTCTGCATCGTAATTGGCAGAGGGCGTTCTC
>Ga0172367_10007141_pt1 | contig 12886 bp, 12 predicted proteins | sample Lak10m_FD_114542 | JGI IMG/M metagenome (GOLD analysis project Ga0172367, IMG submission 114542) | Freshwater microbial communities from Kabuno Bay, South-Kivu, Congo - kab_022012_10m | ecosystem: Environmental > Aquatic > Freshwater > Lake | place: Democratic Republic of the Congo: South-Kivu...
GACACCTTGCAACAGTTGCTCTTGAAAGGGATTCAAAATAAATGGTTCCAATTTATGAAACGGAATCAATCCTTTCGGCAAACTTCCCAATCCAAGTCCATTCTTTCCGATAATTTCCAGAATCAAATCATCCAACGTGAAATTCCCTTTTTCAACAGACGTTCGCAACTCAACAGGCAATTTCACATAAAATGCGAATTGGTCGATCGCATTCACAAATCGTTCAACAAGAGCTTGATTTTCCTCCTTAGGATCTGACAGGTATTGATAAAGAAATTGAAACATTCGAGAACCGGAACCTGAAGCAGGAATAAAGTACCCAACACCTAATGGCGAATCATTGAAACTTCTTCGATAATTTACCTTTTCTGATTCAGAACACGAAAGGATCCCTTCATTGATGCGACATGGGGATACCAATGAAATCATTGGGTCAGGGGCATGAAATCGGTCACGTTGCTGTTGGATTTTATCTTCAAGTGTAAGGTTCGTCATAATCGATCTAAAGATTGTACATTCGTCCTGTGAATATCGTCACCGAATATATAAAATATCGCTGGAATGCCAAAGAAAGACACGGAATTCACTCCCCTTTTGTTTATGATCTTTCCGATAAATGTTTGACATTGGAATTCCCAAAAGCGCTTCGTCAACAGCGAAATAATCTCCTTAAAAAACTACGTCATTCAAAAGAAATAATACGGGTAACCGATCTGGGAGCAGGCTCTATGAAAATGGATCAAAAAAGGCCTGTCCAGAAAATTCTTAAATACAGTTCATCTCAAGGAAAATGGGGTACTCTACTGTATAAACTATGCGCCTTTTACCAACCTCAAAACATATTGGAATTGGGTAGTTCTCTTGGAATTGGAACCTGGCATTTACACAAAGGAAATCCGACGGCAAGTCTGACGAGTATTGAAGGATGCCCTGAGACATGGCGGATTTTAAACACATATATCGGCAAGAGTCTGAATGACCAGGTAAAACTGATTAACTCCTCTTTCGATGAGTATCTTAAAAAATTAACTCCTCAAAACTTTGATCTCATCTTCATTGACGGTCATCACGATGGTGATGCTTTGAAGAGGTATGTCGAGCAACTAATGCCTTTCAGTCATGAAGAAACGCTCTTTTTACTGGACGATATTCGCTGGAGCCAATCAATGTTCAACGCTTGGAACACACTGAAGTCCGACCCGCAATTTCATGTCAGCATAGATCTTTTTCGAATGGGAATACTTGTAAAAAGACCTTTTCAGGAAAAAGAACACTTTACGCTAAAGTTCTGATCAGAAAGAGGCCGTGATCAATTCCAGGACATTTCCTTGACTGCTTGCAGGAACGGCATATTTCACTGCTTTTCTCCCTTGATAAATTCCATCCGGATGATCAGAAGTTTCTAATCGTTCATCATTGGCCATTTTGCTCACTGATGCCGGTGCAACTGACATCAACATCATCTCTGCGTCTTTATTTTCTTCGGATAATGTTTCGGGAGTACTTGAACCAGAAGTGGTATAACTGGATGCTTCAGCAGTTGAAAAAGGCACATCATTCAACACCACAGATTCAGGTGATCCGTGGCTGTTATTCCCTAAAGAAGTTTCACTTTTTGCTACTAAAACAGGTTTTGTTTCGACAACTTTATCTTGTTTTTTAACAACGTTCTTTTTTTCAGTCACTTTCGCGATATGCGTCGTTTTCAATTGCTCATTTTCTCCAAAAAAAGGAATTGCAATCAAGGCGATCAACCCAACGGCAGCAACCTGAACCAATGGACGCAACATGAAAGATTTATGCTCTGGATAAAGCACCTCGAAAATCCCAAACCGCTTATTTTTAGAATGCGTTGACGCAAAGAGATCATCCAAGGCAGCTTTTCGGCCCGCACTTGGCACAATGGCGGTTTTCACCCGAAGTCGTTCTGCCCCCTGAAAGACCAGCTTCAACTGCTCGAATTCTTCTTTGGTTGCGCACCAATCCGTTAGCGCCTCCAACTCTCTTTCAGAAAGCTGCTCAAACGACTTGGATTCGATAATAGTTACAAGTTCCTGTTCCATAATTACCTATTTAAAACTGGATCAAATTCTTTTAAACTTTCAGCCAGGTACTTTACCGCATAAAAGATCCTGGATTTGATGGTGCCCTCATTTGCATTCAAGGTTTCCGAGATCTCTTTGATAGATAACCCTTCTACATGTCTGAGAATAAAAGCCTCCCGGTGCTTTTGGTCGAGCTCGTCTAACGAACGCTCAAAAGCCTCCTGAAAAAATGCATCCTGTACCTCCCCCATCACATTGATACTTTTGTCACTTAAACTGTAATGATTGTCTAGCCCATTGACAGTTCCTTTTCTAACCTCCTGACGTTTATATTCATTCTTACACATATTATTAGCTACAGAATACACCCAAGTTTTAAAGGACCTCGTTGGATCGAAATAGTCGGGTTTTTGTATCAATTTTGTAAATAGATCATGAAGGAAATCCTCTGCTTTCTCGCGATCTTTCCACAGCATTCTCATGAAGTATGCAAGTAAAGGACCCGAATACCTTTTGTACAGTTCATCAAACGCAAGCTTGTCACCACTGCTCATTTTTTGCATGAGTAATTCGTCCGTTAAAGCGCTATGTTTGGAACCGAATAGCTTCATTTCTGTCCTTCCTTGATCTTTTCTATGGTCTCCATTTTCCCTGTAGCCTTTCCAATCTCCATCAACACTCTATCGATTTCCTGGATTCGATCCGTTTCATTCTTTTGAACATATACCTGCCGCAATTGCAGCAACATGGGGAGATAATTGGAAATCAACTGGCTTCCTGACTCGTTTTCACCGTGGTTTAATTCTTTTATTAGCTCTTTGGACAACTTGGTATTCCAAAGCATTTCATTCCTGTAAAAATTATCAAACTCAGAATGATCACTATATGCAAATGTTAATCCTACGGCATAAAGTCGATTAGAAATTCCATTTAAATATTCTCTGGGAATTGTCATCGCCAAAGAGGGTATCCTTTCTGCATTCAACGCACAAAATGCTTCCAGGTAACCAGGATCTATGAGCTCAGATTCAGGAAGTTTTACGCCTTTTGAAACCAAGGTTTTCCTGTATTGTTGACTTTGCAAGAGTTCCAGAGAAACGATCACAACATCCGGTCTGAACTTATTCTTATACTGCTGATAAAGTGCGCTGTAAGAATCATTCACGCCATGCAGGACAAGAATCCCATGATCTTCCACGGAGTTCAACACATCTTTAGCATAGATTAAATCTTTTTGATTCTTTTCAAGGCTCCTACCCCATTGATCAAGGTAGGTGGAGGCATTCACTACATCATTCATAGAAACGTAGTATGCCGAATACTGAATCAAGACATCTCTGTTTGATGGTTGCATAGCAGCAGCTTTCTCTAAAAAAGAAATTCGCGATACATCATAATTTCCGGAGATGTATGCGTAAAGGTTGTATTCAAAAGATTCAGGCGCCAACTGCTCCAGCAATCGAACATTTTTGTCCATTTTTAGCTGATCTTGTGCGCTTGGATTTCGTTGTGTACGTTGTTGAGCATTAGTAGCGCTAAGTGAAGCCAAATCATTGGCGATAGCTGTTGTTTGAAATTGCTGCTTTGCGTCCACTTTTCTTGTTTCGTTTTCTGCTCGGTAGACGGCTGCATTACTCTTTAATGCTATGGCATTAATTGTTGTTTGATTTATTTGTTCAATTGCTGGTGCAGACTCTTTTTTCAACGTGACTGTATCCGAAAAATCAGGAGCCGAAACAGATCGATAACTTGAGGTTGCACCATTGGCTTTGGAAGACCCTGAACCAGAACTTGCATCGACATCATACGCATCACATGCCTGGCGACTATGGCTACAAGCTGATATAAGAACAATGAGAAATGGAAAAATTCGCTTCATTTTGCAAAATATGGCACTTGTACAACCATCTTTTCGATTGGTTCAATCTTCTTGCCAAATTAGAATAAAAAAAGATGCGTTGATCAGATCGCGTCGGAAGCGAAGAGAAATTTGTTCGGCGAAACGAGATTCGTTTTCACGGCATACATGACAATTCCAGCGGTGTTTTTCACCCCAAGTTTCGCCATGATATTCTTACGATGCGTATTGATCGTGTGTGTACTTAAAAACAGCTGATCGGCAATCTGACCATTGGTCAAACCTTCTGCAATAAGAATGATGATCTCATTTTCCCTTTCAGAAAGCGAAACAGGTTCGCAAGTAAACGATTCAAAATCGATGTCATTCACATCAATCGACGCTCGCTGAATGGTTTCCAGGATTTGTCCACAGAAAAATTTATTCCCGCGCCAGGTTTCTTCAACAGCATTGATGATTTCAGCAAGATCACAATCCTTTTTGACATAACTTTGAACTCCGCTTCTCAAGGCATCCACTAATGTTTGTGCGGACTGTTCTGGTGTGATGGCAACGAACCTGAGATCTTTCCTGGACTGCAACAGTTTGTGAATAATGTCGATATCAAATCCCGGACTGGTGTAATCAATGAGAATGACAGAAACCTCAAAATTCTTTACTAATTCCTGAAGTTCTTTGTTGTTTCTGGCTTCACCAACAATTTTAAATCCACCGTGCGAGCCGAGAATAGTTCTCATTCCCACCCTTACGAGTTCGTTGCTATCTGCCAGAATAACGTGCATTCTTATTTAGAACAATTTTAAACAAAGGTAGCCAAGACTTCCAAATCAGCAAGTAATAGAATAAAAAAAACAGCCCTTTTCAGAGCTCTTTAAATTTATCTAGTGAACAACATCTCTCTGAACTTCGGCATTGGCCACAATTCATCTTCAATGAGTAATTCGAGCTTATCAGCATGGTAACGGATCTCTTCAAAGTGAATACGCACCTTATCACAATAAGCAAACGCTTTGTCTTCGGCGTGATGGATCTTATTCGCTGCTTTACGCTCCATGAGCATAGCATCGGCGGCTGCTTTCATTTTATTGGTATGAATAGCGATTCGCTGGATCAGTTCAATCTGGGTTTTCGCTGCTTCTTTTCCTGCCTTACTTCCAAGTACGTCAATTAATCCCTGAACATTCTGGATTAATTTATTCTGGTAATCTACCACTGCCGGGATGATCATTGAACTAACAACATCTCCCATAATGCGTGCTTCGATCTGAAGTTTAAGAATGTAGTTTTCAAATTCGATCTCTTTTCGTGCTTCCAATTCACGAGGTGACAACACTTTCATTTCATCAAATAAAGCAATGACTTTTTTGTCGCCCCATACCTGCAATGCTCTTGGTGTATCTTTCAGATTCTTCAGACCTCTTTTTTCAGCTTCTTTTACCCACTCTTCACCGTAACCATTGCCTTCAAATCGAATTCTTTTCGACTCTTTGATCAATTTTTGAAGTTCTTTCAAAATAGCCTCATCTTTGCCTTCTCCTTTCTTGATTCGGGCGTCCACAGACTTTTTAAATTCCTTCAACTGTTTTGCCATAATAGTATTCAATACGATCATAGCAGATGCACAGTTTGCAGAAGATCCTACGGCTCTGAATTCAAATTTATTTCCTGTGAAAGCAAAAGGAGAAGTACGGTTACGATCGGTATTGTCCAACATGATCTGAGGAATCTTACCGATATTCAATTTCAACTCTGTTTTATCTTGTGGAGTCATTTTTCCACCTTTTACATTCTTCTCAATGTCATCTAGTAAAGCAGACAATTGAGAACCAATGAACGTAGAAATAATCGCCGGTGGAGCTTCGTTTGCACCAAGACGGTGATCATTACCTGCACTCGCAATACATGCACGCAAAACATCGTCATAATCATGAATTGCTTTTATCGTATTTACGAAGAATGTAAGGAACTGAAGGTTTGATTTTGGATTCTTACCCGGAGCTAAAAGGTTTATGCCTGTGTTCGTACCAAGCGACCAGTTGTTGTGTTTTCCGGAACCGTTCACACCTGAGAAAGGCTTCTCATGCAACAATACGCGGAAATCGTGCTTGCGAGCGATCTTTTCCATCAGATCCATTAACAACAAGTTATGGTCATTGGCAAGGTTACATTCTTCAAAAATGGGTGCACATTCGAACTGGTTTGGTGCAACCTCATTATGGCGTGTAGTTACAGGAATACCCAGTTTTAGAGACTCCACTTCGTACTCACGCATGAATGCATTTACACGCTCAGGAATAGACCCAAAATAATGATCCTCCAACTGCTGACCTTTTGCAGGAGCATGACCAAACAAGGCACGACCAGTCATCATCAGATCCGGACGCGCATTGAATAAGGCCTGATCGATCAGGAAATACTCCTGCTCCCACCCCAACGTAGCATTGACTTTCGTTACGTTCTTATCGAAATACTGGCATACCGCAACCGCCGCTTCATCTACCACATGCAATGCTTTCAGCAAAGGCATTTTGTAGTCAAGTGATTCTCCGGTATATGAAATGAATATCGTTGGAATACAAAGCGTTTTTCCGATCACGAAGGCAGGAGATGATGGATCCCAAGCCGTATATCCTCTGGCTTCAAATGTATTTCTGATCCCTCCATTCGGGAAAGAAGAAGCATCCGGTTCTTGCTGCACCAACAGCTCTCCGTTAAACGACTCAATTGCTTTTCCCGGACCAACTGGCTTGAAGAATGCATCATGCTTTTCTGCCGTAGCGCCCGTCAATGGTTGAAACCAGTGCGTGTAGTGGGTAGCTCCTTTGGTCAGCGCCCAGTCTTTCATTGCAGAGGCAACCTGATCAGCCATTTTACGATCCAACTGCGTTCCGTTCTGGATCGTCTCCATCATGGATTTGAATGCATCAGAAGGAAGGTACTCACGCATCACTTCAATATGGAAGACACTTTCTCCAAAAAGTTCAGAGATCTTCCCATCCAATTCAATGTGTTTCGGAGTTCTTTTAAGCACATCCTGGTATGCTTGCTGTCTAATGGTTGCCATAATTTTAATTTTTTGGCAAAATTACATCTTTTTTAGGGGGTCATTCCAAATTTTTATACGTTTTAGTTATCAACACCCCTATTTTTAACAACCTTTTTATGAAAAAACTCATTTTTCAATGTAAAAAACAAAAAAAAGACTCCCTTTTGAGGAGTCTTTTCCGTTTAGACCGATCCGAACTCGTGAAAGTTGCCCGGGACCGCTCTAAACTTGTCTTCAATGATACGCTACTGCATTTTGGGTTTTCAGTAACGCTAACATTGAACACTGCTTCTAAACCTAAACTAATCTACTACTATAACCATTAAACTTGAAACGAAGGTAGCACAGGAATACGACGGCATACAACTTACTTCAATGAAGCGCTCAATTCCTTCAACGAATTTTAAAAAATACCCTGGAAAGCTCTTTTAGACTACCTCAAAAATGAGTTCGGAACAATTATCCGAAGAAAAATACATGTTGGCAATTTCAAGGATCTCCTCCGAAGTAAGCTTATCGATCCCTGCGTAGATTTCCTGGATGGTATCTATCTGATCAAAGAGTAATAAACTTTTTCCAAGGCCCAACATCAGTCCTGAATTACTGTCCATACCCAACGCAAGATGTCCTTTAAGTTGTTCTTTCGCTCGCGACAATTGAAGCACGCCGAGTTTCTTGTTGCGAAGTATTGCCAATTCTTTATAAACCAACTGAACAGCCTTGTCGAGATTCTTATTATCGGTACCCAGATACACATTCCAATAACCCGTATCTGCATAAGGGGTATAACTTGCCTCTACATTGTAAGCATAACCGTATTTCTCTCTTATCGAAAGTGTCAATCTGGAATTAAGTGCGGGACCACCTAAAATATTTGTCAATAAAGTCATTCCTCTTCTCGAATCGTGACTGTATCCCGGAGCAAAGCCACCGATGATGGCGTGAGACTGATAATTTGCTTCTTTCGATCTTACAGTGAATCTCTTTTCAGGAATGGATTGCTCATAATGGACATCCCCTTTCGATTTGGGACATTTTTCAAAATCACGTTCCAGTATTAGTTTAAGTTCTGGCAATTCGATATCCCCCACAAAGGAGATCACCATATTATCAGCCGTAAAACTTCGTTTCACAAATCCGAGCAAATCTTCTCTTGTAAAGGATCGGACAGTTTCTTGTGTGCCTAAGATATTATTCCCTAAAGAATGACCTTTGAACAAATATGCTTCGAAGTCATCAAAGATCTTATCAGAGGGACTATCCAGATACGAATTGATCTCATCGATGATGATCTCCTTTTCCTTATTGATCTCTTTGACTGGAAACGTAGAGTTCAAAACAAGATCTGCCAATAATTCTGACGCACGTTCAATATGCTCCTGTGTAAATGAAGCATACACGCACATTTCTTCTTTGGCCGTATAGGCATTTAATTCACCGCCAACAGAATCCAATCGGGACAGAATGTGAAAGGCTTTTCGTTTATGGGTCCCCTTGAAAATGCAATGTTCCAGAAAGTGCGCTAATCCTTCCTCTCCCCTTTTCTCGAACCGTGACCCGGCCAATAAAGTAATCCCCAAGTGTGAAACTTGAGCAGGAGCATGAAGGTAAACCACACGAATGCCGTTTTTCAACTTAAAAACCTGTGGTCGAAGCTCAAACATGATCAAGGATTTTTACGATAGATCTTCCACTCGTTTCCATACCATTCATAGATGATGCGGTCATGCAAGCGGGATGGCCGACCTTGCCAGAATTCAACCAGCAGCGGTGAAAGTTCATATCCTCCCCAATGCGGCGGACGAGGAACCTCTTTCGGGAATTTCTTCGCGTAGAATTCTACCTTTTTCTCAAGATCGGAACGATCGTTCAAAAATTCGGACTGACTGGATGCCCATGCACCAATCTGACTGCCTCTCGGTCGTGACTTGAAATACTCATCGCTCAGCTGGTCAGCCACCTTGTTCACAGTGCCTTCTACGCGCACCTGGCGCTGTAATCCCGGCCAGAAGAACAACATTGATGCTTTCGGATTAGATAACAGATCTGTACCTTTATGGCTGTTATAATTGGTGTAAAAGATAAATTTCTTCTCCAGCAATTCTTTGAGATAAAGCACTCTTGAACTCGGGGAATTATTCAGTCCGGAAGTAGAAAGCACAAAGGCATTCGGTTCAGGTTGCGAAATGAACGCATCCGAATACCATTGCGTGAAAAGGTCGAATGGTTCGTTTCCAAAATACCCTTCCAGATTTCCTTTGTCAAACTCGCGATGGTCGTCGCGCATTTGCCGGATAAATTCCTCCATCTTTATTCTTCGTCAGTGTATTCGTCTTCCAATTCGCTTTCATCCTCTTCAGTAAGCTCTTCTTCATCATCCATGTCACTTCCCGGAGCAGAGAAAACCTTACCTTTTGGAGCAACCGGTTCCTCTTCTTTATCCAAAGGTTTGCGCTCAATCTCGCGATCAAGATTTTCATGGAACGGGAAAATTTCGACGATTGGCGAAACTGAAATTGAAGGAATCTGGAAATCTACAAGTAAGGTAGAAAGAGACTCTTTGATGCGGTCGTAGGCATCTTTCACGGAATGCGCTGAAACAAGGAAATTCTGGCTGATCTTTTTCTTTTTCTCTTCCTCATCTCCCTCTGCCTCATAGGTAACTTTCACCTTGTACCAAACATCCGCATCATCGTAGGCAAAAATGTCATGCAATTCAGTTCGGGTAATTCCTACCACATTAAACTCCCCACGGATCACAGAACCCAGTTCTTCATAGATACGGGCTTCTGCATCTGTAAATGTCATGGCAGCAAGAAGATAGGGTTCGGAAACACGTTTAAATGTTCCGTTTTCCAGTTGTTTTGTATATTTCACCTTAACGGTAAACCAGCTATTCATACTATTGTTGTTTGTTAAATTGGGCTATAAAGATACAGCAGATAAGTTGAACCCAACGTGGTTTCTCCGCTCAAATTCAGAGAATATTTATCAAACAAAACTTTACGCTCAGGATCTGAATTCTCTTCCGTCTTTAAAGACGATATAGGACCTATTGAACAGCTTGACCAGCAACAAATTACCATAGATCTCATATTCACAATCGGGCTGATTGGAAACGTCATACACTTTTCCGTTCATCAACACGCTAACCCCTCCAAGAATATTCCTGAAAGCATAAACACCATTTTTCAGCAGGTAATCTTTTGGTGTGTAATTACTTGTCTGTACTTTTTGTCCATTCTGATAAGCGTAGACATACGAATTTTCACCCCATACTGCCACATCATCTTTTACCTCCCAGTAATTCGCTGAAAAATTTGATAATTGCTCCTTCTCCCCTGACCTGTAGAGCATGAGATTTCCATTCAGATCCTCATATGCAATGAATCCTCTGCCAGCCTTATATTTTTTCATCCAAAATGGCTCGACATCAACAAACCCACCATTTTCAAAAATGGCGAAAGTTCGAGTAGTAGGATCATTAAAACAAATAATGTCGGTTCCGGCCTGAAAATCGATTGTTCCATTCCACACACCGATATCATAGATCTGTCCTCTCCAGAAGATCTTATAAAAATTCCCATTATCTCTGAAAGCAATAATATTTTCACCAATAGCTTCAGGCATGGCGAGATCGCCTGTCATTCGATACAATTCAAATGTTTGCTTATTCCAATAGGCGTTGACGGTATTGAAGCGTGTGTCCTTGTAAATGACCACACTATCTTTTACCACATAGTCTGACGCGAAATAAGTCAGCGTTCGCAATTTACCTTCATCCCACAAATTAAGTGTTGGTCCGATGTTGTATGCCATAAGGTGGTCGGAAACCTGGTATTGAACATTCATGTTCGAGATATCCTGTCGATTCTCACCATCCCAAACTCTCAGATTACCTTTTGTATCGATATAAGCCACCAGATCATCGCCTGCCTTGTATTCTTTAATACGCTGAAATTCAAGTTGACGAAAATTATCTTTTTCGAAGGTTCGGAAGTAATAGTTGAAATCAACAAAAGGCACAACCTTCTGGGAAAGTGAGTATAGGGGTATAAAAAGTAAAATTGAAAGGACATTTTTCATTGAGACGAAGGTAGACAATTTTAATACCAAAAGACAATCAAAAAACCTGATCATCTCATTAAAAGACCATTAAAGAATTAAAATACACCGCATATCAACTTGGGTCATATGTTTGAAAAATTGTGCCTTTATTTGCAACCGATAAATAATCTACTTTTCAATGAAGAAAATCATCCTAGGTGGCACATTGCTTTGTTCAGCACTAACAAGCCACGCTCAAAAGAAGATCGATTTTGTGGAGTATGATCTACCCAATGGGCTACATGTCATTCTGCACGAGGAACATGCCACACCTATTGTAGCAGTTTCCATTCTTTACCATGTCGGATCTAAAAACGAAAACCCACAGCGCACGGGCTTTGCGCATTTTTTCGAGCATTTGCTGTTTGAAGGCTCTACAAATATCCCAAGGGGAGAATACAGCGAACTGGTGGAGAAAAATGGCGGGGCTTTAAACGCAAACACTTCACAAGACCGAACCTATTATTATGAGATTCTTCCTTCTAATCAGTTGGAGCTCGGTTTGTGGCTTGAAAGTGAGCGATTGTTACACGCTAAAGTAGATAATACAGGTATTGAAACTCAGCGAAGCGTTGTTAAGGAGGAAAAGAGACAACGTGTCGATAATCAACCTTACGCTTCTTTTCTGACAGAAATGTTCAGCCGCATGTTCACCGTACACCCCTACAATTGGGTTCCGATCGGGAGTATGGAACACCTGGATGCAGCACAGGAGGAAGACTACGTGAATTTTTACAAAACCTTCTATGTACCTGCCAATGCAACGCTTTCGATTGCAGGAGACCTGAACATCGAACAGACTAAAAAATGGATTGACAAATACTTTTCATCCATTCCAAAGGGTCAAGCCATCAATCTTTTCCGAGATCTTGAAACAATGAGTGATAGTGATTTCGAGAAACGTTATGGTATGTCCAAAAATAAATTTGATACGAAAGACTTCCTGAATCCAAAGGACCCAGGAGCAAAAAGACTTATCAATTCCCTTACAGCAAAGCCTATCGACATCCCACGGCCAAACAAAGATGCTGAAAAACTTACCAGTGTTAAAAAGGATGTCGTTTATGACAATATCCAGTTACCTGCCCTTTTCATGGGATATAAATTCCCGGCACAAACGGATGCGGATGCCTATGCACTTTCCATGATGAATGAAGTCCTTTCAGGAGGTTCCAGTTCCCGCATCAACAAAACGATCGTAGAGAAAAAAGAAATGGCCACTTTTGCGTTCTCCTTTAACTACGGTCTTGAAGATGCAGGTGTAGGGATTTTTGCGGCAATCGCTGCCAATGGGATTACACTCGATGACATACAGAAAGAATTCGATCTCCAAATCGAAAAGATCCAGAACGAACTTATCACTCAGGAGGAGTTTGAAAAGGTTCGGAATCAGTTTGAAAACAACTTTGTAAGCTCAAATTCCACAATTGCAGGAGTTGCAGAAAATCTGGCGGACAATCATGTTTATTATGGAAGTACTGACCGAGTAAATACGGAGCTGAATGCTTACATGAAAGTTACCCGTGAGGATATTCAGCGGGTCGCAAAGAAATATTTGACTCAGGATGCGCGAGTGATCCTGCATTACTTACCAAAAGAAACTAAATAATCGGACCGTTATGAAAAAGAACCTTATTCTCGCCGGCTTGTTTTTACCGGCAGTCGTATTTGGTCAGCTGGACCGATCAATTCGACCAACCGCAGCGAAAGCTCCGACCATAAACATCAAAGATTCAGAAGTTTTCACTACTTCCAATGGTATTACGGTTATCCTATCTGAAAATCACAAATTACCAACTGTATCGATAGATCTTGTCATGGGATCCGATC
>Ga0172367_10007142_pt1 | contig 12884 bp, 15 predicted proteins | sample Lak10m_FD_114542 | JGI IMG/M metagenome (GOLD analysis project Ga0172367, IMG submission 114542) | Freshwater microbial communities from Kabuno Bay, South-Kivu, Congo - kab_022012_10m | ecosystem: Environmental > Aquatic > Freshwater > Lake | place: Democratic Republic of the Congo: South-Kivu...
AAAAAATTTATTTTTATTTTTTTAATTTTAAAAAAAACCTCTCCCATAATTTTTGAAAAGTGAGCAATTTTGATTTTATGCTTAAATTTTAATTTTTAGTATGATTTTATTAAACCATATCAATAAGACAAAAATGAATAAAAATTTATGTTTTTGTTAAAAATGAAAAAGTGAGCAAATTAAAGAAAATGAGACCATTAATGATAATAGCTCAAATTCTCAATTTTGAATAAAAAATTCTCAATTTTGAACATTTTTATCCGCTGAGATTAGCAAAGTGAGCAAAAAGTGAGCACAGATGAAATCTGATAAGATAATTATCTTAAAATATAAATAAATTATTAAAAAATTATTTATATTTTGAATATTTATATAAAGATTAATAATTAACTTAACTTAATGTTTTATATATCTATAAATTTGAACGATTCTAAAATAAATAATAAAATAATAGTTGAAGAAAATAATTTTGAAATTAAACAAAGAAAAATTAAACAAAGAAAAAATATAAATAATTTTATAGAAGATTTTAAATTATTAATAAATAATAAAGAAATTACTATTTATAAAAATACAGAAATATTTCTTAATATTCCATTTATTAATATGATTAGTGAAGATTTTTTTAAAAAAATTATTGATAAATTTATTAAGTCAAATAATTTACAAAAAATTAAAGCTAATTTTATTGAACTTAATGATAATAAAATAAATATTATTTATAAAAATAATTATACTAATCAAAATTATAAAATAATAGTTGAAAAAAAAAATTTAACTGAACTAAAAGATAAGTTTAATTTTATATCTGAAATTGAAAATAACATTATTCATTTAAAATATAAAATAGATAAAAATGAATTTAAAGAATTAATGGAATATATAAAGCCAAATAAAAATATTTACTATTATATTTTTATTTGGCTTTATAAGAGAAAAATAATTTATAATAAATATAAATATGTATATAATATCCAAAAATTTCAATAAAACTTTAATTAAAGCATATTATCTAACTATTTTTATTTTTATAAGGAATTTATATAATTATTATAATTCAAATCATTTATAATCTTAAAAAATAAAAATAATTTATAAAAATTTAATTTTAAAAGATATTAAAAAATTTATTTTTATTTTTTTAATTTTAAAAAAAACCTCTCCCATAATTTTTGAAAAGTGAGCAATTTTGATTTTATGCTTAAATTTTAATATTTATTATGATTTTATTAAACCATATTAATAAGACAAAAATGAATAAAAATTTATGTTTTTGTTAAAAATGAAAAAGTGAGCAAATTTAAGAAAATGAGACCATTAATGATAATAGCTCAAATTCTCAATTTTGAATAAAAAATTTATCAATTTTGAACATTTTTATCCGCTGAGATTAGCAAAGTGAGCAAAAAGTGAGCACAGATGAAAACTGATAAGCTATTTATAATAAAACTTAATACAAAATGTATTAAAAATAAATGATTATTATTATAATAAAAAATTATGAATGAAAAACAAATATATAATTGTCAATATTGTTCATATACATCAGATAAAAAATATAATTTAACTAGACATATAACAAGACATGACCACATACAATTTATACCTGTTAAAACACAAGAAATAGTTATTGTAGCAAATAAATGTAATAATTGTTTAAAAGTTTTTTCAAATAAATATAATTTAGCAAGACATTTAAATATTTGTAAAGGAATTATTGCTAATAAGAAATGTTGTTTTTGTAATAAAGAGTTTAAACATTTATCATCAAAAAATATACATTTAAAAACTTGTTCATTTAAAAATAAGGTTATTGATGAAAATAATAGCCATACAAATATAAATATAAATATAGGAACTATAAATAATATAACAAACAATAATATAAATATTGTAGTTTTTAATCCAACAAAAATTGATGGAACTATGTTTAAAACAGATCATATTGATTTAAATTTCTTAAATTTAATTTTAAAATCTGAAGAAAATAATGCAGTTTCTTTATATACAAAAAAAATATTAGATAATCCAGAAAATCATTGTATAATAAAGAAGAATTTAAGGTCAATGGTAAGTGATGTATATACAGGAAAGAATATTTGGACTAAATATTATGATGTTGAATTATATCCTATGATTATTCGTGAAATATCAAATGGTTTTCAAACATGTATATCAAAACAACATGAAAATAATAAGGATTTAAAGAAATTTAATAAATTGATAGAATATTTGGATTATTTTAGCGAAGAAGGATATTGTAATAATGATACAATAAGTGCAAAAATAAAAAAAGAGTTTAAAGAACAAATACAAAAAACTAAATTAATATTTTATAATTTGTATAAAAATAATTTACAACAATAGATTTGTTAAATCGGATTTTTTAATTTCATCTTTATGATTTTTAAAGATTTCAGTTATATAATCATATGCATCATTAATTTGATTAAAAGAAATACCACCAGTAATTAAAACACTTCCACTTTCAAATATAGCAATAGTAATTTTTTTGCAACAATTATTTATTTTTCCATTATCTTTACCAAAACAATGTTCAGAACAATTACAAATACCATCTTGTATATCCTTATTTTTATTCCAGAAAAATTCAAGCTTAACACCGTGATATTTACCAGGCTCAAAACTACATTTATTATTATATAAATCACTGATTAAAATTTTATGGAGAATTTTGCGTCTAATTAAAAATTTTTCTTCATTTTTTTCATCAGTAAAAGTTTTAAAATCAGTATTAATCATTCTAATTTGAAAATTATAAAATCCAATTTTTTCTTCTAAATTATCAGTATTAGAAATATTAGGTTCAAATTCATGAATTCTTTTAATTTCTTCAATAACTAAATCAACAATACCTTTAACATCATCTTGATTTTTAACACCTGTTATTTGAATATTACCATTTTTAAAAATCTTTAAATTAGGATAATTATCACATTTATATAAAACTGTTACTTGATTATCAAATGATGTTTTTTTTGTAGTATTTTTTTTTGTATTTCTTTTTTTCTTTGGATACACGCCTCTTTTATTTTCTTTATCTGTTATTTTAGGATAATAAATCCATATAAATTTAGATTTATCATTTATCAAGAAATTTTCATATAATAAAACTAAATCTATATTAATACCTAAATTAACATTACATGTTATTGTGCTAACCTTGCATTTTGTAAAATAAATATTTTTACTAATTTCTTCTGACATTTTATATATAAAGGATTTTGTGTACGTATATATAAAACTTTTAAATTCTTATATCATTTTTTTTTATTATCTGAAATTTTATTTAAATAAGATGTATTTAAGATTTCAGTGCTTGCATTTATTGAAATCATAGGAGGTATATTTAAAATATAAGTTTTATCATTATTTAAATGTGCTTCTCTAAATTCTTCAATAGTCAAATTACCTCCAAACATTTTTAATAAATAACGAGATGGAGCAGGTCTAATAATATCAGTAAAACCATATTTTTTACCAAGCATTTGTATCCAACTATTAACTTCCCATACTTTATCACTTCCGCAATTAGTTGAAAAATTATAAGCATTTGCACATTGTAGAGAACAGAATGTATCTTTAATAAAATAAGTATCGTTTATTGTATCATAATTATATGGCATACCATAATAATTATTTTCAATACTATGACAACACCAAAAACAACAAGAATTATTTTTTTCCGCAAATGAATTATTATAATTATTGTGATAATATTCATTATCATATGAAATATTTTCAGCATCATTCATAAAATAAGAATTTGATTCATAAGGTGTTGGTTCAACTACTTTACCATCATTAGCTTCAGTATTTATAATAGAATTAATTTTATTTTGAGATATTTGTAATTGTAAAATTATATCATCCTCTTCATTTGTTTCATTCTCTTTAATCATACTATCAATTATATTTTTCTTAGCTGTCTTTTTAACAACAACATCTGATACAGTTTTTTTCCGAGGCATATTAATTATAATAAAATTATATTCTTAAATATATTATAAAAAATTCTTTGCATATTCTAATATATTTTTGAAATTATCTATTATTTTATTTTTATCAAAATTCTTATTGTTATTGCTATTGCTATTGCTATTGTTGCTATTGCTATTGTTATTGCTATTGTTATTGCTATTGTTGCTATTGCTGTTGCTATTGCTATTATTACTATTACAAGTCATAGAACAATTATTTGATAATAATTTTACATCATTTTGTAATTCACTAATAACTTGTATAAAATAATAAATAAAAAAAACAAAAATTATAATAACTATAAATAAAGTTAAATCCATTTATCTTATTATTTACTAAATATATTTTATTCCTGCAGTTCCACTATTAAATTCAATTACATTATAACTTTTAATATAATATTTAACTTCATAATTATAATTATAAGGTTGTTTATTAAATTTAATTAATTTTTCGTTGATTATATCATTATTTCCACCATTAACATATAAACATAAACTTGTACTTACTCTTGCGGCATTATAACTACCAGTAGGTTGCCATTTTTCAGGAAAAATTCCAAATGAATAACAATAAATACCTTGTTTTGGTATTGATGTATGATGTTGATAAGGTTGTAAGATATTATAATAATTTGCGTCTTTTTCTTCTAATCTATTTATATTTTTATTAAAATAGATTATAGCACTTTTTAAAATAGGTTTTTCTTTATTTTCAGGTATTAAATTAGTATAATTTAGATTAGTATTATATTTATGATAATCATCTCTTTTTAATGTCCAAAATATTTCTTTAATATGTGCATTAGCTCCCATTAATTCAATAGTACTAGAAGAACCATCACCTGCAGTTATTGAATAATTATTTGAAATAAAAGTTTGTTCTATTAATAAGCGTGTTATAACTTGTCCCATTAAAATCAATCTTTCATCATTATCTAAAAATACATAATTAGCTTCAATATAAGCATTTAAATTTCCATTTTTTATAAAAGTTTTAATATCAATTTTATCTGAAGAATATAAATCATTATAATATGTTGGACTAATATACATATCTAAATCTTTTGAATAAACTTGATATAAATTCTCAACATCTTCAAGTTCTAAATTAATATACGTTTCTTCTCCCTGCAATCTTAATAATTGCAGAGCTAAAGAAGGGTTTTTTGTAAACCAAAATGGCAATGGAATAATAACTTCTCTTTTATTTATTGATTTAATATCATATTCTTTACTTCCTTCAGGATAAAAAGTTTCAGCAAATTTATTATTATTAATTCTAATTATAGGTTTAGTTATTTTAGGTTCAATAAAATCAGCAACATTTCCTGTAAGATTATTATAATTATCTTTAGTCAATAATGATAATTCATTTAAAATTAACATAAATTCACCAGTTAAATTATCAATAACATTAGCACCTACAGTAATTGTTATTCTTTTAATTAATTGTGTTCCGATATTATCAACCCATTTAAAACGATATTTATCAGTCGAATATATATCAGGTAATGTAAAAATAAGATAAATATTAGAAAGTAAATCAGCAAGCCTATTTATTTTACATCTATAAATATTTTTATTATTTGTTATAATGGGAGCTGTATCAAAATATAGCTTAATACTTTCCATTGAAAAATTAGTATGTTTTTTATAAGCATACTTATAAAAACTAATATCTGGACATATATAAATAAATTCATCTAATTGACCTTTTAAAACTAATTGTGTTAATCCACCTCCCATTTAATAATATCTTATATTTATTTTAGTTTTATAATGATTCAACAGGTAATTTAGCTTCATCTGAATTATACATATCAAAGTTAATTCGGCTACCAATAGTATATTTAGTTGAACTGGTAGAAGATATTTTTTCCATTTGTTTATCATTAAAGCCTTTATTATAAAGACCAAATATTTCAGTAGGAGTTAGAGAATAATTATAATAATTTAAATCAGCAATTTTTAAAGGAGATGTTTGACCATATCCTTCACTTTCAATAAAAGTATTGATATTATCAACATAATCGGTATTTATATCTTTGAAATTTGATAAAGGATTTATATATAAATTAGCTGAATTCTTTTTCATAACAGTAGATATTATATTTGTTCCATTATCTACAATGTCATTATTATTAGTTGAACGATCTGAAACTAAACTTCCATTAAAATAAACTTTACAATTAGTTCTATTTGAAAATAAAACATCTTCATTATCAGGACTTTCTTGCATAACAATAGTTATCATATTGAAGGTTTTATTATACATTCGTGTATTTATATTTTTAATTCCAAGTTTATTTTTATTATTTTCATATATATTACTAATATTATTACATTGTAAAGGAACAGCACTTGAATTATAAGTATCTGGTGTATTTATATTATTATATTCAACAATTAATTCAGAACCATCATTATTAATTTTAACTAAAGGATTTTTAACTAAAATATATTTTTTAGCATTTTCATTTCTATCTTTAGTATCACAACTATATCCAAATTGATTATAAGGTATTAATTGTTTAACACCTTTATAGAATAAAACTATATATTTATTTCCTGAATTTTGATTTTCAACTATTAAATTATTTTTCATATTAAAATATAACCAAAAATTATAAGAATATTCAGCACCTCCTGATTGATTTAAAGAGGGATTAATGTCAAAATATGAAGGATCATCTTTATTCAAGGTTTCAACTCTAATATCTTTATCTGCAGAATAATCCATAACACCTTTAATTATTTTTGTTTCTTTTTTATTTGTATTAACTATTCTTATAGAGTTATAATATTCTTTATCATATACTGAGTAAGCAATAAATGCCATTATTAAAATAAGGAATATACCTAATATTATTTGAATAATAGTGTTTAACATTTCTATTTAATTATATATATTATAATTTATAAATTGGGCTTCTAACCCCATATTGACCTAATCCTAGTTTAGCTAATAAATTACCAATGGGACCAGCGTTATAATCGTCATAAACATCTTTTTGATTTAATTCATAATTGAATGTTGTTATTTTAGCTAATAAACCAGAAAAACCGGGACCTGTGCTTATATCATTATTATCTCCTCCAATATGTAAAACACCTGAAACATTAATATCAATATGATCTAATTTTTTAGTACTATTATCTAAGAAATTATCATTTTCATTATTGCTAGTTGTATTAACTAAATCACCGTCAACATATGCATAAATATAATTTTTATAAGAATTTGCATTACAAACAACTGCTATATGAACCCATCGTTGAAGTGGGATATAAGGAATAACAATACCTTGTTTCATAAAATCGCTTAAATTATTACTGGTTAAAGAAGAATAATTGGTAACAGAAGGAGCAACATCCGCTCCAACACTATCAGTAGCAAATCTTACATACATACGATTATTAGTCTTATCTAAAAATACGAATGGGGAAGCTTTTTTAATATTATCTAATTTTTTATCAGCAGCAATACAAAATACGTTTTTATACATATTAGCATATTTAGACATATCATGGATATAAATCCAAAAAGTATAACTGCGTCTATCGCCATTACCTGTTTTATCAACAACAAAATCTATTGCTCGTTTTTGAGTACATAAAATAGGTATTTTAGTTTCATCAGAAACTTGTTTAACATTTAAAAATATTTTTTTAGTTATAACATAATATAATCCATATGAAATAGCGACAGCAAGAACTATAACTATTAATAATCCAATAAATAAACCATTACCTCCAGAATAATCACTATACATTTGCTTTAAATTAGATGTAGCTGCAGAAACATTTTCAGATACTTGTGTTGATACATTATTTAAATTAGATGTAGCAAAAGGATTATTTTTTAATATTGAACTAAAATCTGAATTAGGAGTAGTATTATTCATTTTTTGTCTATCTATTATTAATAAATAAATTTTCTATTAATTAAATTTAAATGATAATTCCCAATTTGATTATATGGGAACGAAGATTTATTATAAATGCTTTTATTATTTTTTTTTTGTAAAGATAAATAACTTAAAATTTTTTTAAAATTATTTAAATTATGGTCTTTTTCTTTTTTTAAAGACATATTATATAATTCATAAATTATACTTATAAAAATATCTATTCCTATATCATTATTTTTATGCATAAATAAATCAAAGAAACAAAAATTTAATATAAATTTTTTATAAAATAAATCTTTATTTTTTTTAAGCCCTTTGCGATTATTTAACTCTATAATTAAATTTTCATGAAATTTTAAAGGTATAATCCATTGTTCTTTTAGTATAATTTTTTTAATTTTATTTCTATTAAAATCCGTAGTATATAAATCATCTGTTATTATATTTTCATCATTAGAATTATAATAAGTATTTGTTATAATTCTAATAGCATCATTTAAATTATATTCCGTTAATTTAATAATTTTAAGTGTTTCCTCAAATTCTATATCTGATTTATATGATTTTAATATATCATGAAATTCATTATCATTTAATAATGGATATTGCATTATTAAACATTTTTTTTTAATTTCACCTAATTTTTTAATTATTTCATTATTTATTATACATATAATAGGTATATGTTTAAGATTTGTATTATTAACGAGGAAATTATATAATCCTATATTTATAGTATTATCAAGTGCCATTAAAATATCAAAATCATCAATAATTATAATTTTCTTATCTGTATTATTTGTTAATGTTTGTATTAAAGATGATACAAATGATTTAAATAAAATGTCTGTTAATTGTGCAGAAGAAGAGCAATTAAAACTATTTAAATTAACTATAAAAAGTTTAAGTTCATTGCAAATTTTATTTATATTAAATGTTTTACCAATACCACTATAACCACTTATAAATAAACATGATTTTAACGATAATTTTTTATTATTTTCATAAGAATTAATAATCCAATTTTTAATATCATTCATTATTTTTTAATATTATAGTAAATTTTTATAACAAGAATTATATAATATGATAAAATTGCTAAAAATGGATATAAAATATCTAATGTTAATGCTGAATTAGCAGAATAATTTTTAATATTTCCATTATAATCAAACATAATAGAAGGTTTTAAGATAAATAGTAATAATAAAATTAATATATATGTTAATATAACTATGTAAATCATCACTTATATTCTATAAATTAAATATAATTTATAAATTATAGAATAAATGATTTTAAAATTAATATTAATGTTGTTTTTGATAATAATTTTTTATATAATTCTTTATAAACAAATTGAAGGTTTTTCAAATAAAAATTATACAAATACTAATGAAATATCACTTGAATATAATAAAATATATTCACAATTACCATATGATATAAAAATTAAAAATGAAAATTCATCATATTATGATTATGAAAATGATGAATTAAATGAAAGATTTAAACAAGTTTTTAAAATTGATTATAAAAAACAAATTAATTTAATTGATGGTATAACATGGTCTAAATGGAATGGTTATAATGAAATAGTACATAAGCAAATATTGAAAGATTTTTATGATAAAATTTTATCAGATTTTAAATTAGGGCTAAAAAATAAAAAGTTTAAATTACCTAATAACAATAATAATTTTGAAATAATTAAACATACATTAAATAGATATAAAATAGATTCCAATAATCTTGATAATTATTTATTAGATATAGATATTCTAATTTATAGAAAAAATAAACCTCTTGCGAGACATTTAAAAGTTTTAGCTGTTTGTAATAATATTTATGTTAATTTCTTAATGGTTAAAATAATTGGCGTTATTAATGAATGTCAGTTATATGATAATATAAAGACATTTGCGGATACTAGTAGTTTCTCTGAATTTATACCTGAAAAAAAGATTGTTTATGATATGAATAGTTTTATTTATGATACTAATGAACGATTAGTTCATTCAGAAATTGAATATAACTTATATAATAAAATACTTAAGGATTTGTGATAATTATAAAATAAAAAACATGTCTCATTTTGAATATACTTTTATTGGCGACCTTTCTCCTGAATATGAAGAGAAAACAAAACAAATTATTGGAATTGTAAATGGCAATAATTCACCATTTAAAATTAATAAATATTATGATGAAGAAATTGATGGAAAACAAACTAGAACTCTTATTCTAACATCTTTTTTTAATATGGTTCCACATATTCTTAATATGTTTAGCGGTTGTCCAAACATTAAAATGCAAGCATTTCATAAAATTTGTCTAATTTAAATTTTCAGTGATTTTAATAATATATCTGCTGTAGCTGGGTCATAATGTTTTGTTTCTGGAGATATAATATTATAACAATCTTCATAAGTATTAGAACCATAACGTCCTAACCAAGCCTCATAATAATATCTATCACTATCTTTAGTAGGTTCTTTACATTTTGCTAAATAAGATGATTTAACCCAAAAAAAATTAAACCAACCCCAACCTTCTTTACTGCATGCAATTGTAGCCTTATTTATATGTTTATTTTTTTCTAAAATATTAATAGTATTTTTCCAAGAATTTAATATATTGCGTGTCAATTGAACTTCAAATAATTGTCTTCCATTATTACCATGAAAAAACATGCCTTTAGTATGTAAATATAAACATATACTTTCAGGATGTTGACAGCCTCTTTTATATAATTGATATATACCTGGATATTCAACAAAATTATTATCAGTTGCAAATATAATATTATAATTTCTTATAGTATTTTGTATTAAAAAATTATCAATTGTTAATTTAGCCATAAGAACAGCATCATCGGAATGTGCTGATAAGACAATATCAATAATAACTTTATCATTATAAAGAATTTTACTAGCTAAAATATCTTGTAATTGTCCAATTAATATACTTTTCCAATCATTTGATGATTTAATAAATACATAATAAATAATAAAAATATCTGTATTCATATGTGTATTAATATTTATTTAATTCAATATTTTTATATAAAAATAACAAAAATAACATAAAGTTTCTTTAGAATGTTATCAAATCTTCAGTTTCATATATATAATCTTTTTTCTGAATTTAATGGAAAAAAATAGAACTATTATTCTAATATTTCAAAAAATATTTAAGAATTATTAATAATTAATTATTAAAATATAATGTCTAATTTTGAATATATTATTGAAGGTGAATATACACCTTTATTTGAAGAACAAACACAATCACTTATTGATATTGTTGCAAAAGGTATTTCACCATTTACTTTTCATAAATATATTGATAAAGAAGTTGATGGGAAAAAAATTAGAAATATTATTCTAACATCCTTAGTAAATATTCTTAAAGATATTCCAAAATCATTTGAAGGTTCTAAATTTACTATTCAAGCCTTTCATAAAACTTATTTAACAACTGGAAAAAACTATTATCCAATTCAAGAGAATAATCAAAAGTTTTCTTATTTTCAATATATTATTAGAGCAGAATTATGTTCTGAAATTGAAGAAAAATTTGAAAAAATTATAAATACAATTAATACTGATTATTCATCAGGATTGCTCGTTCAAGAATATTATGAAGATGAATATAAAAGAAAAAAAAATAAAATTATTGTATTATCATCTTTAATTAATAAAACTGAAGATGTTAATAAGATTTTTTCATATTATCCTGTAAATATAGAAGTATCATATAAAGTTTCTCTAATTTAAATTTCTTTAGAATTTTATCAAATCTTCAGTTTCATATATATAAATAAGCGATAAATCATTAATTTTAAATATTTTTAATTGTAATTTATCAATGTAATCGTTTAACTCTTTTTCATCTGTTATTTCATTTCTTTTTTTATCTATTAAATATTTTTTTAATTCATGGTTAAAATAATTAAATTTGAATAGGCTTTTATTTATTATATGCAAATGCGTTGAATTATAATCAAATCCATTTAATATAAATAGATTTAGCAAATATTCATTGATTATTTTATTTTCATTTTGCGTAATATCATCATGACTATCAATAATATTTGCTATTTTCCTTAAAGTAAATAGTTGCAATTCTATTTTTTTATTATATATTTCACTTTCTTCGCTATTCATTCTTTTATTAACTAAAATTAATATTATAAATAATAATAAAATATTTATTATATATAAAATTGGAATTATTTTAATTAATATTAAAATTATATTAAGACTTATTATTTTATTATGTATTAAATTATTATGTTGTTCATTATAAATATTATGACTAATATAAAAATATATAGTATAAATTATAATGCTTATAAATAATGTTAATAAAATAAACATTAATAAAAAGAATAAATTTATTAAACAATTTATTTTTTTATAATTATAATAAATAGTTTTTAATTCATATTTTTTACATATACAATTTATTAAAAATATTTTATTTTTATTTATATTATAATTATTTTTAATATAATTATAATATTTATTTAAATATGTTAATATTATACATGATATTATATATATTATACAATTAAATAATCCAAATATTCGTATTATTATAGATATTATATTTAATAAAATCAATATCTTTGCAAATAAAGCAACTATGCCTAAATAATATAAATAATGTTGCATTTTAAATTAAAAATTAAAAAATAACATAAATCATTTTTTATACAATATAGTTTAAAGAAAGATTATTAATTTTAAATATTTTAATTTGTAATTTTTCTACATAATCATTATATTCTTCAATGCAATTAATATTTGTTTCTTCATTCAATTCTATTTTTAAATTTATTTCTTTTTTTTTGTTTATTATCATATAATTTTTAACTTTTATGTTAATATAATTAAATTTGAATAAACTTTTATTTAAAACTTCTAAATTATAATCATAATTTTCTATTGAACTTATATATATT
>Ga0172367_10007143_pt1 | contig 12883 bp, 10 predicted proteins | sample Lak10m_FD_114542 | JGI IMG/M metagenome (GOLD analysis project Ga0172367, IMG submission 114542) | Freshwater microbial communities from Kabuno Bay, South-Kivu, Congo - kab_022012_10m | ecosystem: Environmental > Aquatic > Freshwater > Lake | place: Democratic Republic of the Congo: South-Kivu...
CGGCGAACATCTCCCCCAAAACCGTGGTTTGAGGCCTTCCGGCGCTGTTTCGGGGCGGCTTCAGCGGCCCCGCTGTGTTACATTTTCCCCGCCGGGAGGAGTGGCAAATGAAGCTGGCCAATGGGCCACGGGAACGCCTGCGCCTGGCCGGGCCCCGCGCCCTGGACTTGGGAGAGCTGCTGGCCCTGGTGCTGGTGAGCGGCTCCCGGCGTGAATCGGTCTTTGATTTGAGCGAACGCCTGCTGCGGGAGTGCGGCGCACCGGCGCTGGGCAGCTTTCACGGCGTGGAAGAGACCATGCGCATCTACGGGTTGGGCCAGAGCAAGGCCAGCCAGCTGGTGGCCGCGCTGGAACTGGGCCGTCGCCTGCACGACCCCGGCGCGCGGGAGTTTCCGCTGCTGGTGCAGCCCAGCGCCGTGGCGCGCTATCTGGCGCCCATGGGCCGTCTCATGCGCGAGCAGTTCCGCTGCCTCTACCTGGACACGGCCGGGCGGCTCATCCGCGACGAGGTGGTGTCCATCGGCGGGCTCAATGCCGCCCTGGTGCATCCCAGGGAGGTCTTCCTCTTCGCCGTGCAGTACAGCGCCGCCTCGGTGATCCTGGCGCACAACCATCCCTCGGGCAGTCTGGAGCCCAGCCAGGAGGATCTGGCCCTCACCCGCCAATTGACCCAGGCGGGCGACATCATGGGCATTCGCGTGGTGGATCACATGATCATTTCATCCAGCGGCTGGTTCAGCTTCCACGAGCACGGCTTGCTGAAAGGGACGGGATAGGGGCGAGATGCGCTCCTTGACCACAAGCCTGTGCCTTTTGCCGAGGGCGAGGCTCGAGTGCGGGAACAAGGACGAGATGGGAGAATGGGTGGGGGATATGTTCATCGATTCCCACGCGCATCTTGATGGACCGGATTACGATCTGGATCGCGCCCTTGTGCTGGAGCGCGCCCGCCAGGCTGGCGTGACGGACATCCTGCAGATCGGCTACAACCGCGAGACCATCGAGCGCGGCATGGCCCTCTTCGCCGGCCATCCCATGGTCCACTTCAGCGTGGGCCTGCATCCCCACGACAGCATGGACTGGACGCCTGCGCTGGAGGCCTGGATCGAGGAGCGGAGCGAGGCGCCCGGAGTGGTGGCCATCGGCGAGGTGGGCCTGGACTGGTTCCGGGATTACGCGCCACGCGAGACCCAGCTGCACGCCTTTCGCCGCATGATCCACCTGGCCCGTCGGCGCGGATTGCCGCTCATCGTGCACTCTCGCGCGGCGGAGGAGGACACGCTTCAGATCCTGGAGGAGGAGAGAGCCGGTGATGTGGGCGGCGTCATGCACTGCTACGCCTACGGGTTGGAGACCGCCGCCCGCCTGCGCGCCCTGGGCTTCCTGGTGAGTTTTCCCTGCAGCGTCACTTATCCCAAGCGCAACCAGCGCGATGTGATCGCCGGCCTGCAGGTGGAGCAGATGCTGCTGGAGACGGACTCGCCCTTCCTGCCGCCCCAGCGCCTGCGCGGCCAGCGCAACGAGAGCGCCTTCGTGGTGGAAGCCGCCCAGGTCATCGCCGATGTGAAAGGCCTCAGCGTGGCCGATGTGGCGCGCATCACCACGCGCAATGCCCGTCAGCTCTTCCGACTGGGGGTGGAGGATGGCCGCGTGCTGGCTTATCCCATCCGCCGCAGTCTCTATCTGAACCTCACCAACCGCTGCACGGCGGATTGCGTGTTCTGCACCCGCCTGACGCGCCCGGTGGTGAAGGGCCACAACCTGGCCCTGCGCCGGGAGCAGGAGGCCGACGCGGCGGAGATGATCGCCGCCATCCAGGCCCAGGGCGGAGCGGGTGCCTGGGAGGAGTTTGTCTTCTGCGGTTATGGCGAGCCCATCATGCGCCTGGATGTGTTGAAGGAGACCGCCGCCTGGCTGAAAGCCGCCGGGGCAAAGGTGAGGTTGAACACCAACGGCCACGGCGACCTGTGGCACAAGCGCCCGGTGGCCCACGAACTGGCGGGCCTGGTGGATGTGGTGAGCATTTCGCTCAACGCCGACAACGCGGCCCAGTACACGGCGCTGGTGAAGCCCGCCTGGGGCGAGCGCAGTTTCCAGGCCATGCTGGATTTCGCCCGGGACGCGGCCCGGGTGGTGCCCGAGGTGGTGTTCACCGTGGTGGATGACGGCACCCTCGATCTGGATGGCTGCCGCAGGCTGGCGGAGAGTCAGGGCGCCACCTTGCGCGTTCGCATCCTGGACGAGACGGGCTGAGGCATGGGATTTCCGCCCCCCGTCGGAAGTGGAAGGGGCGACGGGATGCATGGGATGGCGACAGGTTCATCGAAGTGTGCAGCGGGGTGCTCGTGGCAAAATCCTATCGCTCCCTCGATCCCAAGAAATCGCTGGGGCAGAACTTCCTCAGCGATCCCTGGTGGATCACGCGCATCGCCGACGCCCTGGCCATCGGGGACGAGGACTGCGTGCTGGAGATCGGCCCCGGCAAGGGGGCGCTGACCCGTGAGCTCTTGCCGCGCACCCGGGATCTGGTTGCGGTGGAGATCGACAGCCGCATGGTGGAGCACCTGCAGGCCGAGCTGGGCCACCACGCCAACCTGCGCATCGTGCAGGCCGACTTCCTGCGCTACAACCTCAGCCGCGAGCTGGGCGGTCGTCGGCTGCGCATCATGGGCAATCTGCCCTACCATGTCACCAGCGCCATTCTCATGCGCGTGCTGGACGAGATTCGCCGGGGCCACGAGGACGGCCAGGCCGCCCAGATCACCGACTTCAGCATCATGATCCAGAAGGAGGTGGCCCAGCGCATCCTGGCGGGGCCGGGCAACCGCACCTACGGCATCCTCTCGGTCTTCACCGCCCTTTTGTGCACGGGCGAGATCCTGCTCGATGTGCCGCCCAACGCCTTCTTCCCTAAACCGAAGGTCACCAGTGCGGTGATCCGCCTGCGCCCCCTGGCCAAGCCTGCGGCGGTGGTGGAGGACTGGGACTTCTTCCGCCGCGTTGTGCGCGCGGCCTTCAACCAGCGCCGCAAGATGTTGCGCCGCTCCCTGGCGGGGGTGCCCGGCCTGCCCGAGCCCGAGGGCCTGTGCGACGATGTGCTGCTGGCGCGCCGCCCGGAATCCCTGACGGTGGCGGAGTTCGCCGATTTGGCCGCCCGTCTGGGCGCCCTGCCGCGTCCACAGCCCGTGGAGGCCGCATGAGCCACGAGCGCCTCACCCCCGATCAGCTGCCGGAAGACCTGAACGAGCTGCGGGACTTCTTCCATGACGCCCACCCCGCCGACATCGCCGAGCTGATGGCCCATGTGGACGAGGATGCCGCCCTGGCCCTCTTCCTCAGCATCGAGGCCGAGCAGCAGGCGGAGATCCTGCCCGAGCTGGGGGAGTCCCTGCGCGAGCACATCCTGGAGCGCATGACCAAGGAGGACCTGGTCCCCGTCCTGAATGAGATGGAGTCGGACGACGCCGCCGACATGGTGCAGGACCTTCAGGATCTGGACGAGGAGCGCGCCGAGGGTGTGCTGGCGGAGCTGGACCAGGAGCTGCGCGAGGACCTGGACGAGCTGCTGGAACACGAGGACGACACCGCCGGCGGCGTGATGGCCAGGGAGTTCGTGGCCGTGTCCCAGCTGGTCACGGTGGACGAGGCCATTGGCGAGGTGCGCCGCCTGGCGGAGGACCGCGAGGTGGAGGACATCTACGCCGTTTTCGTGCTGGACGGGAACGAGCGCCTGGTGGGCGCGGTGAGCCTGCAGCGCCTGCTCCTGGCCCGCCGTGGCCAGCGCATGGGCGAGATCATGGACCCGGAAGTAATCAGCGTGGCCGCCGACATGGACCAGGAGGAAGTGGCGGCCGTGGCACGCAAGTACGACCTGGCCTCCATTCCCGTGGTGGACGCCGATGGCCGCCTGCTGGGCCGCGTCACCATGGACGATGTGTACGACATCGCGCTGGAGGAGGCCACGGAGGACATCAGCCGCCTGGCCGGCACAGTGGAGGAGGTGCTGGAGCGCAGCAGCCTGGTGGTGGTGCGCCAGCGCACGCCCTGGCTGATGGTGGGCCTGGCTGGCGGACTGGTGAACGCCCTGGTGATGAGCCGCTTCGAGGCGGATCTGCAGGCCCTGCTCAGCGCCAGTTTCTTCGTGCCCGTGGTGATGGGCATGGGGGGCAATGTGGCCAACCAGAGTGCCACCATCGTGGTGCGCGGTCTGGCCACGGGCGAGCTGCAGGTGCGGGACCTCCTGCCACGACTGTGGAAGGAATCCAAGGTGGGCCTGGCCCTGGGCCTGGCCTGCAGCCTGATCATGCTGGGTGTTGTGTGGGCCTGGCTGGGCCAGATGCAGACGGCCGGCGTCATCGCCCTGGCCATGGCCTGCGTCATCATGCAGGCCACGGTGGTGGGCGCTTTCGTGCCGCTGGTGCTCAAGCGCCTGGGCACGGATCCCGCCATGGCCAGCGGGCCCTTCCTTTCCACCACCAACGACATCCTTGGCCTCACCGTCTACCTGATGCTCATCAGCAAGCTGCTCATTTGAGCGCCGAACGCCGCGTGCAGGCGCTCGTCTTGCGGCGCATCCCCTATGGCGACACCAGCCTGGTCTTCCATGTGTTCAGCCGTGAGGCGGGGCGACTGGGATTGATGGCCAAGGGCGTGCGGCGGCCCAAGTCCCGCCTGGATCCCGTGCTGCAGACGGGTCACCTGGCCGAGTTGCAGCTGCTGGTGCGCGAGGGCCGCGAGCTTCAGCTGGTGAAGGACGCCGATCTGCTGGAGGACTTCCGCGGCCTGCGGGAGGATTACGCCCGCCTCATCAGTGGGCTGACGGTGGTGGAGGCGCTGGAGCGCACCCAACTCCCGGAGCAGGCGGATCCCGCGCTCTTCGACACGGCGGTGGCGGTGATGGGCCTCATGGCGGGCCCCAGCCCGCATCCGCAGAACCTCGTCTATTGGTTCCTCCTCTTCCTCTTGACACATTCCGGCTACGGACTGGACCTGGCGGCCTGCTCGGTGTGCGGACGCCCCTGGGAGGACTTCCGGCAGCGCGACGGCGGCGGGCTTGATCCGCGCGAAGGCCGTGCCCGCTGCCCGGACTGCCGTCCCGGCCGGGAGGAGACGGGCCTGCCTCCCGCCCTATGGCGCGTGCTGCACTTCCTCCTGCACGCCACGCCCGAGGAGGTGGGGCGCAGGGAGATCACGCCGGCCACGCGCCACCTGCTGGGCACCCTGCTGGATCTCCTGCTCAAGGCGCACCTGTCGCCGCAACTGGAGTTGCAGGGCCTGCGCCAGGCGGAAGAACTGGAAACGACACTCAACACGCGGGAGAAGCATGGACGCGAAGCCCACTGATGTGATGGAAAAACTGGTGAGCCTGTGCAAGCGGCGCGGCTTCATCTTCCAGTCGAGCGAGATCTACGGCGGCCTCGCCTCCTGCTGGGATTACGGCCCCCTGGGCGTTGAGCTGAAGAACAACCTGCAGCGCGCCTGGTGGACGGAGATGACCCGCCGCCACGAGAACATCGTGGGGCTGGACGCCAGCATTCTGATGCGGCCGGAGGTGTGGAAGGCCTCGGGCCATGTGGACGGTTTTGTGGATCCGCTGGTGGACTGCAAGGAGTGCCGCTCGCGTTTCCGCGCCGACCAGATCGACGCCACCCAGCCCTGCCCCAATTGCGGCGGCCAGCTGACGGAGCCGCGCCAGTTCAACCTCATGTTCAAGACCAATCTGGGTCCTTTGGAGGACACCTCCAGCCAGATCTACATCCGCCCGGAGACGGCCCAGGGCATTTATGTGGACTACCTGCTGGTGCAGAACAGTGCCCGACTGCAGGTGCCCTTCGGCATTGCCCAGGTGGGGAAGGCTTTCCGCAACGAGATCAAGCCCGGCAACTTCATCTTCCGCACCTGCGAGTTCGAGCAGATGGAGATGCAGTTCTTCGTGAAGCCCGGCACCGACGACGAATGGATGGCCCACTGGAAAGAGAAGCGCATGGACTACTACCGGCGCATGGGCATCCGGCCGGAGAACCTGCGCTTCCACCAGCACGGCGATGGCGAACTTGCCCACTACGCCCGTGAGGCCTGGGATGTGGAGTACCAATTCCCCTTTGGCTGGCAGGAGGTGGAGGGCATCCACAACCGCACCGACTTCGACCTGAAGGCCCACCAGGGCATGTCCGGCAAGAAGATGGACTACATCGACAGCGGGAAGGGCGAACGCTACCTGCCCTACATCATCGAGACCAGCAGTGGCCTCAACCGCACCCTGCTCATGTTCCTGTGCGACGCCTACCGCGAGGATGTGGTGGACGAGGAGCCCCGCGTGATGCTGGCCCTGCCCCCCAAGGTGGCGCCCATCACCTTTGCCGTGTTGCCGCTGGTGAAGAAGGACGGCGTGGGCGACTTGGCGCGGCAGCTCTTCGAGGACTTGAGCGGCCGCTGGAATGGTTTCTACGATCACGCTGGCGCCATTGGCCGCCGCTACCGCCGCATGGACGAGGTGGGCACGCCCTGGTGCATCACCGTGGACTACGAATCCAAGGAGCAGGGCACGGTGACCATCCGCCACCGGGACGACTGCCGTCAGGAGCGCGTGAAGATGGATCAGCTGAAGAGCTGGATTTTCGAGCGCATGGACGCCTGATTCCAGGTCAACACAGGATTGCGGAAAGTGGGGCTCCAGGGAGCCCCATTTTCGTTCACCCCCTGCATCGGTTCACTTTCACGACCCTTGACGAGGTGTAGGGATTTCAACAGGGGATTGTTAATCTTTCTCGCGCTCTTTGGCTGAACGGCGTTCGTTTCACCCATGGGCTTTGGCCGCTTGGCCAGTTCCCCATGTTCGTGGCTTGTGCGCAGGGTCCGAGGCGCATTCCCCGGGCTGCCCCAGCTTGGCGCGCCCTGGATCACGGGAAGTGCGCGGTGATTTTGCTCCGCGGCATTCTTCAAAAAGCAGCAAGGTCTTGGAAAAGACCTATCAATGAATTAACAAGTTGTTATGTTCTCCTTGAGCTGCGCTTTGCGTCCATTCGAAGGATGAAAGAGCTCAGGAGCGCCCGAATCTGACAACCGTTTCAGCAGGGGGAGATCCCCATGTCCGATGACGCCATCTTCCGCAACATTCCCCAGTTCACGGTGCTGCGCTTTGCGCGCTACCTGAACTTTCTTGTCAACCTGCCCGATGTGGTGGAGGAGATTTCCTCCAGCGAGATGGCCGGCATCATCGGCATCAAACCCACACAACTCCGGCAGGACTTCTTCACCCTGGGCGGCTTCGGGCGCCAGGGCAGGAAGTACAATGTGCGCTTCCTCATCCAGCGCCTGGGCGAGGTGCTGGCCTTGCAGCAGCCCCAGGACATGGTGTTGGCGGGCGTGGGCCACCTGGGGCAAGCCATTGCCAACTACCAGGGCTTCGAGCGCTTCAATCTGGTGCTGAAGGGCATCTTCGATGTGAACCCCAAAATGGTGGGCCTGAGCATCCGGGACATTCCCGTGCGCGACCTGGACGAGATGACCGCCTTCATCCAGCAGCACAAAGTGCGCATCGGCGTCATCTGCACGCCCCACCACGCCGCCCAGAATGTGTGTGACCAGATGGTCGAGGCGGGCGTGCGCGCCATCTGGAACTTCAGCCCCGAGAATGTCACCGTGCCCGATGATGTGGTGGTGCAGAACGAGAATCTCAGCGTGGGCATCATGAACCTCAGTTACCGGCTCAACCGCGAATTGCCCTGAGCCGCTGAAGCAGCCAATTCCAAAGCGCGAGGCGCGGCCAGGAGGCTTCGCCTCGCGTTCTGCTCCAGGCGGTGCCGGCGCTATATTCCCCACGAAAACAACCCGGGAGAGCACATGGACTTCGTGAACAATAGCCTGGGCCGCATGGTGCCCACCCATGTCAACGGACGCGCGGTGACACCCTTCGCCGGCTGCGGCCAGACTCCACCCCAGGGCCGCAAGGTGGGGCCGCCCATCCGCCACGGCGCGGACTACGGGCAGAAGCTCCTCGGCAGCCTGGAGGCGGCGGTGGAGGCGGCGGGGCTGCGCAACGGCAGCGTGGTCTCCTTCCACCACCACCTGCGCAACGGCGACTTCATCCTCAACCAGGTGCTGGACATCATCGCGCGCATGGGCCTGCGGGACATTGTGGTGGCGCCAAGCGCCCTTTTCCCCTGCCACGAGGCTCTGTGCGAACACATCCGCAGCGGCGTGGTGAGCCACATTGAGGGCAGCATGAACGGGCCGGTGGGCAAGCTTTGCAGCACGGGAGGCTTCGCCAAGACGGCCATCCTGCGCAGCCACGGCGGACGCTATCGCGCCATCCAGGACGGCGACCTCCACATCGATGCCGCTTTCATCACCGCTCCCACGGCTGATCCCCACGGCAATGCCACCGGAGATCGTGGTCGCAGCGCCTGCGGCCCCTTGGGATTCGCCCTGGCCGACAGCCTCTACGCCGACTGGGTGACGGTGGTCACCGACAACCTGGAGCCCTTTCCCGTGTACCCGTGGATGATCGAGGGCGGCAATGTGGACCGCGTGGTGCAGGTGGAGGCCATCGGCGATCCGGCGCAGATTGTGAGCGGCACCACCCGCGTGGCCGAAGAGCCGGACCGCGTGATGATCGCCGAACTGGCCGCCAAAGTGGTGCGGGCTTCCGGCGTGATGGAGCAGCCTGACTTCAGTTTCCAGGCTGGCGCTGGCGGCATGAGCTTGAAGTTCGTGGAGTTCGTGGGCCGCTACATGCGCGAGCAGGGGGTGAAGGCCAGCTTCGCCCGGGGCGGCAGCACCCAGCTTCTGGTGGACCTCTTGAAGGAAGGTCTGGTGGGCTGCATCCTTGACGGGCAGAGTTTCGATTTGGCGGGCGTGCGCAGCCTGCGGGAGAACCCGCGTCACCTGGCGACCAACCCCTTCGTCTCCTACAACTACCACACCAAGGGATGCTTCGCGCCCCGGGTGAAGGCCAGTGTGCTGGGGGCCACGGAAATCGACTTCGACTTCAATGTGAATGTGAACACCCACAGCGACGGCTGGCTGCTGCACGGCATCGGCGGCTTCACCGACGCGGCGGACGCGGAGATCACCATCATCACCGCGCCCTTGACGCGCAAGGTTCACAGCATCGTGGTGCCCCGGGTGCACACCGTCACCGCGCCGGGGGAGACCATCGATGTGCTGGTCACCGATCACGGCGTGGCGGTGAACCCGCGCCGCCGGGACCTGCTGGAGCGTTTGAAGGGCAAGGATCTGCCGCTGGTGACGATGGAGGACCTGCACCGCAAGGCCATGGAGCTCACCGGCGGGCACCAGACGAGGGCGGAGACCACCGACGAGGTGGTGGCCGTCATTGAATACCGCGACGGCACCATCATTGATACGATGCGAAAGGTGATGGTGTAGCTCCTGCCCCACGCACTCGCGTCTCCTGCTCGTGGCACGCAGCGAAACTCAGGGGCGAGATCTAGGGCGATGGAATGTGTGAATTGAAAAGGCCCGCCAGATGGCGGGCCTTTTTGTGTGCTTCGAGTCTCGAGTCCAAGGCTCGACGGCGAGCGCGGCTTTAGCGGGAATAGTACTCCACCACCAGCTGCTCGTTGAATTCGCCCGGGAAAGGCACTTCGTGCTTCTCCGGGAAGTGCAGGAGCTTGCCGCAGAACTCGTCCTGATTCACTTCCACATAGCTCGGGGGCGTGCCCTTGGAGCCGAGGAACTGATGGAAGATCATGGGGATCTTGCGGCTCTTCTCGCGCACGCCCACCACATCGCCGGGCATCACACGGGCGCTGGGGATGTTGCAGCGCTTGCCGTTGACGGTGATGTGGCCGTGGGTGACAACCTGCCGCGCCGCCCAGATGTTCGGGGCGAAATTCATGCGCAGCGCCATGACATCCAGACGGGACTCCAGCAGACCCACGAAGACTTCGCCAGTGACGCCGGCGCGCATGCGACGGGCCTTCTCGAAGGTCTTGCGGAACTGCGCCTCGGAAATCATTCCGTAGTAGGCGCGGAACTTCTGCTTGGCGTCCAGATGGATGCCGTACTCGCTCTTCTTGGCCCGACGGTTCTGACCGTGCTGGCCGGGAGCGAACCCTTTGCGGTCCATGGGATTGCGCTTGGCGCCGAAGAGATTGGTCTCAAAGCGGCGGGACAGGCGATCCTTTGGTCCACGGTAACGAGACATTGTGCTCCTCCAAGTGATTGGATCACAGGAGCCCCGGCATCACTTCCGCCCTGTGGCGGACCCGCAGCGCGGGCGCCGGGGAGCTACCTCCCTTGTGAAAATTGAACCCCGAGGGTAGCGCTTGCGGGGCAATGATCCAAGCCCCCCTTCGGCCTGGCTTCCAGACTCCCCTGCTTCACCCGCTTCCTCTGCGCCATGTGCGCGGGGCTTGACGCCTGCCTGTCCTCGCTGGGCTTTCCGTTCCGATTCTGGAAAGGCACCCGGGGAAGCGGGTGGGTGGCTTGGTTAAATCATTGATTGTCAAGCGGAAAGCAATTGGCACGCCCCTTGCCAAAGTTCTCTTCGAGGTTGGAGCTGTTCGGGACGAACGGCCCGGGCCGGTGGCCCCTGCACCGGCCATTTGCCCACCACCATTGAAGATAGAGGGCATGGAAATGTTGGACAATCGCGGCCCTCCGCTTCTGGCTTCATCGAGGTCAGGACAGGGCGGGGCGGGCAACCGCCCCTTTTCACACACAAGGAGGAAATCATGCGACGCTGGATGTGGTTGCTCGTGCTCTGGCAGGTGGCGGAAGCCCAGGGGGCCATCCGTTTCAACGAGGTCTGTTACGACCCGGCCGGAACCGATGCGGATCAAGAATGGATCGAACTGATCAACACGGGTCAGGATGCGGAGAATCTCGAGGGCTGGATGCTGGACTGCAACGGCCCCAATCTGGTGCTGCCGGCCCTGGTTTTGGGGCCGGGCCAGGTGCTGGTGATCCACGGCAACGCCACGGTGGCGCAGGAGCCGGTGGGCCTCGAGCTGTGGTTTGCGGCCACCAGCCTGAACAATTCCCACGGCTTTCTTGGCCTGTGGCGCAATGCCAACCAGAATGTGGAAGGCTTGGTGGACTACATGGAGTATGGAAACGCCGGACACTCCTGGGAGGGCGTGGCCATCGAGGCCGGCGTGTGGCCCCTTGGTGGCTATCTGCCCGATGTGGAACAAGGTCACTCCCTGCGCCATCGCGGACAGGGGGAAGGCCCGGCCGCCTGGCTGGACGATGCGGAGCCGGAGCCCGGACAGGGCAGCACCACCGTGGAAGTGGGCGACGCGTCCACCCAGGCGCAGGGCCTTTCCTTGCGGGCGTGGCCCAATCCCTTCAATCCTGGCACATCCGTCTCCTTTCAACTGGCGCAGACGGAGCGCGTGCGCCTGGAAGTGCTGGATGTGCTGGGTCGTCAGGTGCAAGTGTTGGCCAGCGGCGTCTACGGCCCGGGGCTTCACACCGTGGCCCTGGCTTTGGGTCAATCACCGGCGGGTCCCTACTTCATCCGTCTTGAAGCGGGTGGGCAGCGCGAGGTGCACAAAGTGCTCTTGGTCAAATAGCGGCGGCCATCAGCGGGTCAGGCTGCTTCCGCCCTGGGGCCGGAGCGGCCTTTCCTCGTGGGACTTGGTTGTGCCGGGCCGGCTTTTTCCATAAGCTGGCAGCGGAAACACAAGCCCATGAAGATGATCGCCAAAGAACTCATCCACCTCATCCGCTTCGCCCTGCTGGGTGTGATCCTCGCGGTACTTCTGCCGGGATCCGCTCTTGTGTGGGCCCAGGCCTCTCTTTCCGCGGATGCGCCACGCCTGGCCCTGGTGCTCAGCGGTGGTGGCGGCCGCGGCTTCGCCCATGTGGGCGTGTTGCGCGCTCTGGAAGAGGAGGGCATTCCTCTCTATTGCGTGGTGGGCACCTCCATGGGCGCCGTGGTGGGCGGCCTTTACGCCAGCGGTTATTCCCCCGACGAAATCGACAGCCTTTTGGGGCGCTACTCCTGGGACGACATGTTCCGGGACAGCCCCGATCGTCCGTTGATGTACACGGGACGCAAGGATGTCAGCGACCGCCACTTGATTGAGTTCCGTCTTCAGGGTCTGAAGCCGCGCTGGGCGCGCAGCCTGTCCACCGGCCAGCGGGTGAGCCAGGCCTTGGCGGAAATGGTGTGGCGTGCTCCCGTTCAGGGGTTCGGTGACTTCGACCGCCTGCGCATGCGCTATCGCGCGGTGGCAACGGATTTGGAGAGCGGCATGCGCGTGGAGCTGGGCGGCGGGGATCTGGCCGAGGCCATGCGCGCCTCAATGTCCGTGCCGCTGCTGCTGCAACCTGTGGAAATGGACGGGCGCCTGCTGGTGGACGGCGGCATCTGTTCCAACATCCCGGTGGAGACCGCGCGCAAACTGGGTGCGGATGTGGTGCTCGCGGTGGATGTCACCAGTCCCTTGCGCGCCCGACACAACCTGCGCGAGGTGTGGGAGCTGGCAGACCAGGTGGTGAGCATCATGCAGACGGCGCCGAACCAGCAGTCCAGGGAGCAGGCGGACATCCTGCTGAAACCGGAACTGCCGCCGGATCCCATGAATGTGGTGCCTCCCCGCCAGCTGCAGATCCACGCCGGTGAACAGGCCCTGCGTCGCGAAGTGGCGCGCTTGCGCCGACTGCTCCGCCCTTCAATTGCTCAACCTGTTGCCGAACAATGGGATGCATCTCCCTGCTCGCTAAGGGTGGAAGTGCCTCTGGGGGAGGACTGGCAGGAGTTGCACGCCTCCGATCCCGGCGCTTTGCGCCACTGCCACACGCTGCAGGAGGCCTTGGCCAAGGCGGCGTGGAAGGAAGAGGACCTGACCCACTTGTGTCAGGATCTGCGCCGTTGCGGTTGTTTTGCGCAGGTGCAAAGCCGGGCGAC
>Ga0172367_10007145_pt1 | contig 12881 bp, 18 predicted proteins | sample Lak10m_FD_114542 | JGI IMG/M metagenome (GOLD analysis project Ga0172367, IMG submission 114542) | Freshwater microbial communities from Kabuno Bay, South-Kivu, Congo - kab_022012_10m | ecosystem: Environmental > Aquatic > Freshwater > Lake | place: Democratic Republic of the Congo: South-Kivu...
TCCATCATCAGAGTTTGCACAAATATAATATGTCTCATTGGATGATGGTAGTATCCAACCTTCGTATTTTACAATGACTCCATCGGATCTGCCACTATCTAATACTTGTCCTCCACCCCAACTATGTGCTATCCATAATACGGTTCCAGTTGATAATGGAGAAGAGTTTGCATTTGGCATTGCGGGTGACCCACCACCAGCTGCATAAGTTGAGTATGCTAACCCAGGTAAAACTTCTATTGCACTAACTGGTGGAACAAAAGATAATAATCCCACTAAAAATGGCATAAATCTAAGTACTATTGATATAAATTTCCGCATAATTCAAACTCCCATCCTTTCTTTAATAGTAAGACTAAAGCCTTTAATTAAAGAGTATAATAACTGGATGACGGAGATAAAATGTGTTACTATTATTATATAAAGCGCTTAATTTATCTATGTTTATAGAGGTTTTTAATGGCCAATACTGTTCTAATTAAAAATTCAAGTACATCTACGTCTGTACCCTCTAGTTTAACTCATGGTGAAATAGCTATAAATTATAATGATGGTAAACTTTTTTATAAAAATGCAGCTAATACAATTGTTGGCGCAAAATTAATTACAGGCATTTCTGGTACAGCAAATCAAATAACTGTTACTGAAACATCTGGTTCTTTTGCAATAAGTCTTCCTAGTTCTGTTTATATTTCCAGTTTATTTGTAGACAACATAGAAATAGATACAACAGGGGCAACAACAAATCAAGCACTAATATTTAATGGAACTAAGTTTGCTCCAAGTAGCGCAATAGGTCCCCAAGGCGCACAGGGAGCACAGGGTGCTACTGGTGCTCAAGGGGCAACTGGTGCTCAGGGTGCTACAGGTGCCCAAGGTCCCCAAGGCGACACTGGAGCACAGGGTGCACAGGGAGCGACTGGAGCCCAGGGTACAACAGGCGCACAAGGAGCGACCGGTCCTCAGGGAGATGTTGGTCCACAGGGTGCCACTGGTCCACAAGGGGCAACTGGTGCTCAGGGTGCTACAGGTGCCCAAGGTCCCCAAGGCGACACTGGAGCACAGGGTGCACAGGGAGCGACTGGAGCCCAGGGTGCGACCGGTGCCCAGGGACCAACCGGTCCTCAGGGTGATACGGGTCCACAAGGCTCAACTGGAGCACAGGGAGCAACAGGCTCACAAGGTCCACAGGGTGCCCAAGGAAACTTTGGCGGAGTTACCGTTGAATACCTGTTTTCAACTACAACAACGATGTCGGACCCCGGTGATAATTATGTGAGGTTTGACAACGCAACATATTCTTCGATAACACATATAGCAATTGATGACAACCCAAATAATGCCAATATTGACTTGTCATCATTCCTGCAAACAATTGATGATTCAACAAGCACAATCAAGGGTCATGTAAAAGTTTCAAATAAAGCCGATGCTTCCATATTCGCTTTGTTCACTATTTCTGGTCTTGTTGATTCTTCACCGAACTGGTTTGATGTAAGTGTTGCGTATGTATCTGGTAATGGAACATTTTCTAATGATGAGGCAATTCTTCTTACATTTGCTCGAACTGGAGATGTTGGCGCACAGGGAGCACAGGGCGCACAAGGTGCGACTGGTGCTCAAGGGGCAAATGGTGCTCAAGGTGCAACGGGCGCACAAGGTCCACAAGGAGACGCTGGTGCTACTGGGGCACAGGGGGCAACCGGAGCAACGGGTGCTCAGGGACCACAAGGTGACACGGGGGCGCAAGGGGCAACTGGCGCAACTGGCGCACAAGGACCACAAGGAGCAACTGGTCCACAGGGAGCAACTGGCGCTCAGGGTGCGACGGGAGCAACAGGCGCTCAAGGTGCAACGGGAGCAACGGGCAATACTGGACCTCAAGGAGCAACCGGACCACAAGGAGCAACTGGTCCGCAGGGAGCAACTGGGGCCCAAGGCGCCACAGGACCTCAAGGTGCAACTGGCGCAACTGGTTCTCAAGGAGCAACTGGAGCAACTGGACCACAAGGGGCGACAGGAACAACCGGATCACAAGGGGCCACCGGACCACAGGGCGCAACAGGAGCGCAGGGAGCAACTGGAGCCCAAGGCGCCCAAGGTCCAAGTGGTCCAACTGGACCGTTAGATGATCTATCTGATGTTACTATAACTTCTGCAGCAAATGGTGACCATTTAATGTATAATGGATCTATATGGATTAATTCGCAACAGGTACGAAATAATATGATTAAATTTATTATGGAGGTTTTATAATGCCATTAACGCAAAAGCGTTTATCTGGTCCCGACAATTTTGCTGTAGCTGATACAGCAGAGGATTTATATACTGTCCCAAGAAACACTGGATATACTACAACTACTGTTATTAAAGAAATTATATTATGCAATACAGCGGCGTCTGCAGCTACTGTTACTCTTTGGTTGAAACCAAAAAATGTTGCTGTCGCCACCGATCATGTTTTTATAAATGCTCTTACCTTAGCGGCAAATGAAACAGTTACTTTATCAACATCTCTTGTATTAACCAATAGCGATAATACAGCTGGTGATACCTATTCGGATAAAATTCGCGGTAAAGCAAGTGCAACTACAGTTAATTACATGATAAATGGCTTTGAAGAGTACTGATATCTATGGGAAAGTTTATTAGGGCAAATAATACTACAACAGGAATTAGTTTTGTTGGTAGTACTTCGTCCACATATTCTGACCTACTTACCATGGCTAACTTAGTGGACGTTCCTGACTCAATCTATGGATCTGCGGCAGATGGATCAGTAACATTTGATGGCTCAAGCACTATTTTATCAATGGTTCCATCTTCTTCGGTCTATACAATGACTAGAGATATATATTGTTATAATTTAACTTTATCGGCAAACGTACGTTTAAATCCAGCTGGTTATAGAATTTTTGTACAAAATTTATTAACATTCGGCAGTGATTCTATCATTGGTTTTACTACAGGTTTTTCTACGGCTGGATCCATACAGCAAGGTGGGGCGACGTCAACTGCTGTAACACATAGTCTTGGTGGAGCTAGCGCTTCACAGACAGCAACTGCTCCGACAGCAGCAACTGGTGGAACAGTTTATTATAAACAGCCATTCCAATCAGTAAAAGGATATTCTATTACCGGCACATCAACAACGCCAACTTTTTTAAAAGGCGGTGCTGGAGGTACCGCTGGAGCTGGAGGCGGAGTTGTAATATTAACAGCTAGATTTATTGGTGTTTCTAGTGGTACTGGATACATTAAAGCTCCTGGCACAACAGGTGCGGGCGGCGGTGGTGGTGGTGTTATTATTGTCATTTCATCCGCAGCAACATTAAATTCTGGAGTGTCAACTGATGTTGTCGGCGGAACTAGCTGCGCTGCTGGAACAGTCATTTATTCACAGGTGGCATAATTATGGCTGGTAGAATCAGAAGGATAAATAAAACAATTGCACAACGTGACGATTCAATTTTTGGAGAGGGCACTGATGGTGCTGTAACAATATCTAGTGGCACCACATATCTAACTAAAGATATGTACTACACAAATCTAACAATAAACTTTGGAGCAACATTATTTACAAATGGTTTTAGAGTTTTTGTTAACGGAACGTTAACTAATAATGGAACATTGGGAATGCCAACAGCTTCTTCTGCGACTGTTGTCGATGGTTCTGGTACAGTAGCTGGAAGACAAAATGCATTAAACCCAGCAAAAGCGTGGGGCACAAGCACTGACGCCTTATCTGCGACAGACATGTACGATATGGACGACGCTGTATCGGGGTGGTTTATTACTTCAGCCGGCACAATAACAAAAATAGGCGCAGGCTCACTTGGAGTAGCTGGTTCAAGTGGAAATGTTACGGCCGCAACTGCTGGTAATTATCCCGGTCATTCCAATACAGTCGGTGCCGCTGGTGGAACTGGCAATGCAGCTACAGCTGGAACTGGTGGGGCTGGTGGTCTTGGTGGTGGACTGGTTATTGTTTTAGCCAAAAATATATCTGGCACAGGAACTATAGTTAGTTATGGATTTGCTGGAAGCGCAGGAAATCCAGCTACACAAGGAAATCCTGCACCAAATATCACAGGATATCATACTAGTGGATTCTATCATCATGCTAGTGGTGGACACATAATAAATCCTGCTAACAGTAGTCAAAATAGCCCCCATCATAACGCCGGAAATCATAACCATGGCGCCGAAACCCTTCCTGGAAATCCAACAAATGCAACAGGAGTAGTCAATGCTGGGCATCATCCAGCATCTCAAAATCACGCACACGCCTCACATGGTACAAATCATAATAGTGCCAGCAATTTTAGCAATACCACAGGTCCTTATGTAGCATTCGTATTAGGGCATGATGGTGGGACAAATCATAACTCCGGTAACGGTCATCATCATCATCCAGCTAATGGAAGCAGGCCTTCTCCTCATCAAGCAAATTCAAACGCTGTGCATCATAGCCATGGTTCACATACGCATACTCCAGTTCATGTTTTTGGACACGCGACATCAAACCATAATGGATCTCATTCTTGTGACTGTAATCATGGAAATCATCATCACAATCCTGGACATGGTCATCACTCCGGTAATCATAACTCTGGAAATCACCCTTATCCACACGGGGTAGGGGGGCATGGATCTGGGACTAATCCAACGGGACACAACGCCCACGCTGTAACTCATCCTGGTCATGGCCATCATCATACGCCAGCAACACCACATGGTACATCTAGTCCTCACCCATATGGTGCAACAAAAAATGTACCTGCCGCAGCTCTTGCTTTAGGCCACGTTGGTGGAAACAATCCACATACAGCTGGAAGCCACCCTCATGCAGCTGGAACCCACGGGCCAAACCCTCATGCAAATATAACTGCAGGCAGCCACAACGCAGGGAACCATACACACACCGCTGCTAATGTAGATCACGGTAGCGGGAATGTTACCAGTAATAGAACAGCTGCTCCAACTCACAACGCCACAAATGCCAACTATACTGGTGGGTCTGGAGGTACAGCAAATCCGGGTAATACTGGTGTAACAGGAAGTACTGGTGGTATAATTGTCGTTACAAGAAACGCCGGAAATGCCGCTAATCAACTAGGGCACTCTAATTACTCTAAGATACTAGATATATAAAAATAATATGATATAATTGTATAAACTTAAGGAGAAAAAATGTCATTTTTTAATTCAATTAGTTCAGAAAGAAAACTTCAAATTGTTGAAGCAAGAATATCTTCATTAAAAGAACAACTATGGACACTTTTAATCGACGCAGAAATTGACCCAGACACATTAGATGTGAATACTTTTGATCCAGCTATTGATATAGCTGAAAAGTTTTCTTATTTAAGAGAACAGTATGTCAATTTAACATCTATTATTGAAAAAATGGAACAAGTAAAATTAGGATTAGAATAATTTATGAAATTTAAAGAACACGCTACGTGTGTAGTTGAATATGAAAATGTTTTTGACGCACAAAAATTTGTAAATCTTCTAGAAGAAGAATGCAATGAATCATGGGGATATTTGTCTTGGCAAAGATCCACTGTTGGCACCGGTAAAGTTTCTGATATTAGAACATCTTTAAGTTGTGAGCTAGAACCAATCAATAGCAAAGATATTCAAATAGAGCGAGTAAAACCACTCGCCGCTGAATGGCTTTCTATGTGGGAAAAACTAGATCCCGTAGTATGGGATTATAGAAACTACTTTGAGTTAGACCTCGACGCTGACGAAGGATATAGGGTGTTAAAATATTCTGCAGGAGCGGAATATGGTATTCATCATGATCATGCTCCAATGAACGCAAGAACGTTAAGTTTAGTTGCCTTTTTGAATGATGATTATACTGGAGGCAATTTAGTATTTCCTAAGTTTAACATTTCAATTAAGCCAAAAGCTGGAAGTGTTATTCTTTTTCCATCCAACTTTCCATACGCTCACATTGCAGAACCAGTAGGTGAAGTTGATGGTACAACTAAATATTCATTAGTTACATGGTTTAGATAATTGAGGAAATAATGGGATATAATCTGCAAAAAGATTTTGAATATGTACAAAGTGAACTGTGTGAAATAATAATTTTTATTGGTGGCGAAACTGACGCAATTTCTTCTTATGATATTAATACATTATTGCAGATGTGTGTAGATGTATATGGCCAAAACAACTACAACGACGCAGAATTGCTTAGCTTACAACAGAGCCTTAGAAGACTTTGGTATATGTATACTATATTAAAATGGAGATTAGAAAATGTCTGAAAATTATGCTAATCCAGAAATATCTAATATTTATTCAAAAACCAAAAGTTTTGAGCTATCGCACGATGATTTAAGACAATCTTTTTTAAACGTCCTTGATAGTGAAATACAGACTGGGGTAGACACAAGTAACGATGCAAGAGGCATGTCTCAGCAGCTCAACTGGCATTCAGCGGTGCTTGGAAACTTGTGTCATGACAACAGTTCTGGATTAGACGCTGAGTTGTTTGTTAGATCTTTGGCTGAGTTTGTAACTAGATTAAAAAATCCAAATACAGCTTTGTGTGGGACAATATGCCATTTGGTTATGGCAGAGATAAAAAAAATTGTTCCAAATATTGACTATATAAATACAGTGCATTTAGATTATTTGGAAAAATATTTAAATGAGTCTATCGATAGTGACAACATCATCCTCATGCAGGATATTGAAACTTCTTCGTTAGATAAGTTTTATGATCTTATTTTTATAGACTTTGAAATATTTAGTCATGATCTGTCTTTAATAGATAATCTTTGGGCAAGAATAGCTCCAAATGGCTTAATGTGTTTATGGAATGTTAATGATTTTCACAAAGTTTACCAAAGAGGCCCCGGACATGCCTGGACTCAATACCTAATGTCATTAACTGAGCGCGAAGACATGTACACTTTGCACATTCCAATTCTAACAGGATTTACATTGGTTATTAAAAGATGAATCAAAAAAAAATTATAATAGTAGGTTCAGGAACGGCTGGGCTTGTGACTGGATTAATTATTAAATCTTATTTTAAAGATTATAGTGTAATCAATATATCTTCTAGTAAGCGTGGTATCATTGGAGTAGGAGAAGGCTCAACTGAGCATTGGCGCATATTTCAAGATATGGTCGGAATTCATCCTCATGACATGATTAAAAATGTAGATATTACCCATAAGTATGGAATTAGATATGAAAATTGGACAAATCATACTCCTGATTATTTTCATAGTGTTGGTGGTACTGGAGTTCATTTTGGTAGCTTTTGGGCTGGATATGCAACTGCGCTAGAGAACAATAGGTTGTTAACAAATACCTATTCTTGGCGCGGAATAATAGAAGATAAGATTGTTGATCTTGGTGAAAAAACACATTATGGATCTAATCAATATCATTTTGATACATTTAAGCTAAATGAGTATCTAATTAAATTGTCTAAAGAAAAAGGAATTATTTTTATAGACGATGATGTAATTGATATTTTTGTATCAGAAAATGGATACATCGAAAGTGTACTTACTAAACAAAATAATCAAAATATATCTGCAGATTTTTTTGTCGATGCAACTGGATTTCATAGAGAGGTTTTAAGCAGAATTGCCGATCAAACATTTATTCCATATAGAAAATATTTACCGTGCGATAAAGCAATAGCTTTTCCTACAGAAGCTGATCCATCAGGAAGAATACGTCCATATACTAGAGCACGAGCGCTAAAAAATGGTTGGATGTGGGAAATACCAACATTGAGCCGTAGGGGAAATGGGTATGTATTTTCTTCTGATTTTTGTTCAACTGAACAAGCTATCAAAGAGGCTTCTGAAATTCATGAATTTGAAGTTACTCCAGCAAAAGTTATAGATTTTACTTCTGGATATTTTAAAGAGACATGGAAGAATAATTGTATTGCTGTCGGACTTGCTGCAGGGTTTGTTGAACCATTAGAGGCTACTTCAATTTCTACAACAATTCAACAAGCGAGAGTTCTATGTTCATATCTTCCAACATTCTCAGAGAATAGAACATATGGGATAAAAGAATATCATAGAATAATGGATTCCATTATGAATAATATTCTATGTATGATCTCTCTGCATTATATTTCAGATAGATCAGATACAGAAATGTGGAAAGCTCAACAGTCAGCAGAAAAACCAGAATTACTACAACATCTGATTGAGTTGTGGAATATACGCTGTCCAGAAACGCACGATGTACCATCTACAGGATATGAATTATTTGGCGCACCACATTTATGGCATGTTGCTCAGGGGCAAGGTGTGTTAAACTCAGATATTGCATCAATCCAATTGGATGCCTACGGCGCTAGATCATCTGGAATTGAAAATATAAAAAATATAGCTAAAGAATTTTTATCTCATAAATTGGTGGATCATGGTGAAGAACTCAGAAAAATTAAAAATAGTTAACCCAAAAGTGTTCAATGACATTCCAAAAATAAAAGAAGGTCAAGTATTTCTTTCTCCTCAAATCATGCAATTGATGGACGATGATTGTAGACCTTATGTTAATCTTGGTAATTGGCCAGATTGGTGGAAAGAATTAAGTGGAAGCGAGGGCAGCCTGAAGAGATGTTCTGGCACATCGGATTATCTTGCTACAGGATTTACGATCCCTTTATGGGCTAAGACAATGTTTAGACCATCGGTTGATTATAAGTCGTGGGAAGCACAGTTTGATCTATCTAATGATATTGGAAATTTTGGTATAGAGAGCTTCAACTATGGACAAACCGGAGAATGTCCGGTAACAAAAGTTAGAAAAATTCAAAAAGCTAATTATGTAAAAATAATAAATCCATGGTTAACTAAAACAGCACCGGGATGGTCGTGCCTATTCTTGCCACCATTATGGGATCCTAACCCAAACTACACAATGTTACCAGCCGTAGTAAATACTGATTACTATCATAATGCCCACATGGTCATCAATATTTTAACAGATCAACCATTTGAATTAGAAATCGGCAGACCAATGTGGCATGTAATTCCATTTAAAAGAACAAAGTCTTTAGAGGCTATTTGGGGAGACGAGTCTGCATATAACCTATTGAGATATAGGGGTTTCGGTGGGCCTTTTTCCCCAAAAAGACAAAAAAGTAAATATAAAAAACTTCAAAGAGAAATAGATGAATCTATTGTTTTTGAAAAGAAAAAATTATTAAATAAAATTTTTAATAAAAATAGGAGTTGAAATGGACTTCATATTATCTGACAATGAAAAAATGGCACTTAAGTCAAGTGCTCGTAAAAAATTAGAACTAGAAATATATTCAGCTGCTATAATGGTAGGAATAGATCCAGAGGAATTGGAGATGGTTGATGGGAAATTTACATGGAAACCAGTTTTTTCCGGAAATGAAGTAATCGGAGACTCTTGGAAAACTATTACTGAAAAACGTTTAAAGCAAGTTCTAAATGCATATGAAAAATTGATAGGTTCCTGATAATAAGGATTGATATGGATCAAGCTAGTTTCTATTGGCCAGCTGGCACAGCTTCTGCAATAATGGTTGCAGATAATATTCTTGATAAAGAAATATGTGATTTAACTTTAAGTGAGTTAAAAAAATATTATAGTCAAGTTGCCTCACCAGGCCCAACCATTAGTGGGTTAATGCCATCTATTAAAAATAGTATGGATATAAACTGGTCACATCAAGCAATGGTTTCTCAAAATATTCCAACTGATAAATTGGATATATGTGAAGTTCATATTGTTGAAAAACTATTTCTCTGCATTGCTAAGTATAGGGAACAGTTTAAGTGGCTATGGGACTGGAATGATATATCTGATACAGGATTTAGAGTGCAAGAATACAAAAAAGGTGTTGGATATTACAGAGAACACATAGATGGTGGTATGGGTGATAAGACTTATACCAGAGACAGAATCCTTGCTGCTATAATATATCTAAATGATGTTGAAATGGGCGGGGAAACATACTTTAGGGAGCATGAGTTGAGAGTTCCAGCAAAAGCTGGTTCGATATGTTTATTCCCAACACATTGGACATACCCGCATCAAGGATGTCTTCCAATATCAAATGACAAGTGGATCATATCAACCTTTATACAAACACAAGCTAATGATATAGTTGAACCCCCCGATGCACAAGAGCAAAAAGAAATTGTATTATCTTCTACGAAAATGCCAAAAAATGACAAGTAAAACCGTATACGATTATTTTACTGGTAGACTATTGACAGTTAGACCAGACCCATTTGTGTTAGATGATGTATTTTGTGAAGAAGATTTCAATAATCTTAGGCGTGATATTGAATTAGAAAAAAATAACTCAAACTTAAACTATGATCGCACCATGGGTAGATTCACTATTTCTGATGAAAAATTATTTCAAAAAGAAAAAGAAAAACTTACCAGCGTTGCTAGAAAAATATTTAACTCAGAAACATTAATTCCATCATATTGTTTGTACGCTATTTATAGAGGGCACCGGGCAAATTTACCTCACCACATAGATGATAATGCCTGCACATATACTATTGATTTATGCGTTTCATACAAAACGCAGTGGCCTATTTATGTAAACGATATTGAGTTTAAATTAGAGCCAAATCAAGCGGTGTGCTATTATGGGGAAGATCAGTATCATTGGAGAAATAAATTTCCTGATCCAGCAAACAACGAAGTTGAAATGATTTTTTTTCATTTTATTGAACCAGATCATTGGTCAATAATAAATGGTCAAGAATATAGAAAAGAAATATTAGACAACTGTATTCAACATCAAAAAAAGGTTTTAAAATATTTACTTAATAGCCCGAAAGTCAATAGTGATGGTAGATAATATTAAAATATTTTTCGACAAAGTCACAGATGCCATAAAACAAATGTCAAATAAATCTTATTGGAATAAACCTAACTCTGTTGAAGCTTGGGGTTTTGCTACAAAAATAGCTATTATTTTCCCAGGGCTTTTATTTGGCAAACAATGGTGGTGGTTATATATTTTTGCTATTGTGTCAAGCCTAAGTTTGATATGGTCTTCTACTAAAAAAACACTGCCAACAATTATATTATTTAATGTTCTATGGGTTTTTCTGGCAAGCGCAGCAATAGTTAAGCATTTTGTATGATATCAATAATAACACCCACGTATAACACAGATAAAAATGTACTTGCTCGTACATGGGCTTCTCTAAAAGGTCAAACATTTAAAGATTGGGAATGGATCATAATAGATGATTCAACCAATGACAATGTTTGGCATCAAGTCTATGGTTTTGCTTCTGATGAAAGATATAAAATTCAGATGCACAAAAGTCATGTTCATTCTGGAAATATAGGTCGCAATAAAAGACGTGGATTTATGCTTGCAGAGGGAGATATACTTGTTGAGCTGGATCATGATGATGAACTGACTGTAGACGCTCTAGCAGAGATTTACGGGGCATTCCAAGCCAATCCTGAGGTGGGTTTCGTGTACTCAGATTGGTGCGAGATTTTACCCGATGGACAGTCAGGTGTATATCCTAAGGGTTGGGCATTTGGATATGGTTCGGAATATTGGTCGCAAGAATATGGAGTATGGGTTATGTCTTCGCCGGAAATAAACCCTACAACTATGAAGCATATTGTTTCTGCGCCAAATCATGTTAGAGCATGGAGATCTGATGTATATCATCAACTCAATGGACATAATCCAGACTACGAAATTGCTGATGACTACGAGTTAGTTGTTAGAACATTTTTAAATACAAAGTTTTATCATATTAAGAAGCTACTGTATAAACAGTATATTAGCCCAGCTACGGCACAAAGACAAAAGAACAATTTGATACAAAAGTGTGTAGCGGAAATATCAGCTAAATATTCAAATGATATAGATAAAAGATTTAATCTTTCTTCTTCGAATATTTAATAACAAATTGCTCTACAGCTTTATTAATTTTTTCTGTTAAATTATCTACTGGTGTGACCATTTCTGAGTAGTCAACACCATAATATTCTTGAGCGCTATTAGCGTACGGATCTGAGCAGTACAGTGTACCTTGGTTCATTTTATTCCTTTTCCAAAAATTAAACTTTTTTCAAAAATGAAAATGGGCCTCAAAATTTTTTTCCAATTTTACCCTATATAGGGTTTCAATCCATGGGTGGTCTGCGAATTTGTAGAGAACTACTGCGACCACCCATTCCAAAAAGACCTCTATTAGTATCTGTTCTTAAAAAGCCTGGGTTATCATAAGTTGTAGTGGACCCAAACATTCCTCCACGACCACGTGGCGTCCTTGTCATCATGGTATTGGGGCTTATGGGGGTTCTAGGCATTTTACGGGATTGCCCGGCTGTTTGACTTAAGAAGTCGTTGATAGCGCTTCCGCCACGACCTCCAGGTGACATTGTATCCTGAAAAGCGCCCAACATTCTCATTCCAGCTCTTGATAATATACTATTTCCGAAACCAGGCATTGTTTTTCTCCTAAATCAATATTTACTCACACTATGATCTATAGTAACGAGATTTCCGTCATTAAACATAGCATAGAAGTCTACAAAATATATTTCATCATCAATTTTATGTGTTGCGTAAAAGTTTAACATACCGTGAAATTCCATATCTTTATAATTTTCGCATAAAATTAAGGATTCATCTCTTCTCGCTAATTCCATATATTTAAGCCTTCTATCTGAAGATATAATATAGCTGTCCAATAAACATAAAAGATCTTTTGTTTGGAATTCTTTATTTGAGCCAAAGGAAATAACGTTATATTCATTGACTCTGATAGGTCTTAATTTTATTTGGCAGTAAAGCGAATCATACATTCCCATATTGGGGCCCCGATCTAAGGTCTATTTTTTAA
>Ga0172367_10007147_pt1 | contig 12877 bp, 11 predicted proteins | sample Lak10m_FD_114542 | JGI IMG/M metagenome (GOLD analysis project Ga0172367, IMG submission 114542) | Freshwater microbial communities from Kabuno Bay, South-Kivu, Congo - kab_022012_10m | ecosystem: Environmental > Aquatic > Freshwater > Lake | place: Democratic Republic of the Congo: South-Kivu...
CACTTACCATCTGTCAGGGAACAACCGTTACTTCAGCACAACTTTTTGCAGCACTGACAGGAACGCCTGATGCGGGAGGAACATGGTCACCGGCATTGGCAGGTGCAGGAACGTATACCTACACTGTGACGGCTACAGCACCATGCGCCACAGATGCGATAGCAACAGTAACAGTTACCGAACAAGCACAACCAAACGCAGGAACGAACGGTACATTGGACATCTGCGCAGGAACAACGGTAACCTCAGCTGATCTTTTTGCATCGCTCAATGGTACTCCTTCAGTAGGAGGTACATGGTCACCGGCACTGGCAGGAGCAGGAACGTATACCTACACAGTTACGGCAACAGCGCCATGCGCCACAGATGCTACGGCACAGATTATATTGTCGGTATCCCCTTGTGAGGTGATTATCCCGACAGGGTTTACGCCTAACGGAGATGGTGTAAATGAGACTTGGGAGATTATAGGCTTGGATGATCAGCATCCCAACAATAAGGTTTATATCTACAACCGATGGGGGAATCTGATCTATGAATCGACTCAGGGAGATTACTCCAGTAATCCGTGGGATGGAACGTATGAAGGAAAGGCCTTACCTGTAAGTTCATTCTACTACATAATTTTTACAGATCCTGATAATGATGGGGAAATAATGAAAGGAACACTCAGTCTACTAAAGAAATAATTTGATTTTGTTTAATTTTTAACTGATTATTGGTTCGCTAAATTTCATCTTTCATTATTTCGTTGTAAATTAGCGCCGATTTTAATTTAGCCTTACTCACTCGGATTCTTGTGTTCAGGTCATTTTAACAAAAATTGATATACAGATGAAGAAACTACTCACTGTCACTGCTGTACTCTCGTTGTCAAGTGTTTTTGGACAACAAAATCCTCAGTATAGCCAATATTTACGAAACCAATACATGGTAAATCCAGCCGCTGCTGGTGTATACAATTTTGTTGACGTTACGATGAGTGGACGTTGGCAATGGACGGGTTTTGATGATAGTCCTAGAACGGCATACCTGGGAGGTACTGTTGTGTTGGGTAAGCGTAATAAGGAACGTTACAATCCAGCATTTAGAACTGGTAGTGGTCCTGTGCAAAACCCTGAGATCAAAACTGGAACTTTGAAGCACGCAGTTGGTGGTCAGTTGATCGCAGATCAATACGGTGCATTTAGAAAGATGAGTTTTAATGCAACTTATGCAATTCATTTACCTGTATCACAAAACTTTAATTTGTCTTTCGGTGCAAAAGCAGGATTGTCAAATAATACATTTCTTCAAGATAAGGCAGTTGTATTGAATAGTTCAGATCCTTATGCAGCTTATGCAGGAGGTGATGCCGAATATGATTCTTACGTGGCGAATGGTTCCTCTAAAATGATTTTAGACATTGGTGCTGGGATGTATCTGTACTCTAAAAAGATGTTTTTTGGTATTTCTGCTGACAACCTTTCCAGAGATTTTGTTGAATTTGGTTCAGGTACCGCTAATTTCAATACACAAATGCATTTCAATGCAACGGGTGGTGTTAAATTGAAATTGAATGATAATTTAACGCTAATGCCAGCTGTTTTGGCAAAATTCATGCTGCCAGCGCCACCTTCTATTGAAGGATCTCTATTAGTTGAGTACAAAGAATGGCTTTGGGCGGGATTATCTTATCGTCATACGGATGCCATTGTTCCTATGGTAGGTTTGAATGTGAACAATAAATTTAAATTTGGATATTCTTACGATTATTCAATTTCACGCTTCAATACGGTTTCATCAGGCGGTCACGAGATCGTACTTGGATTTATGTTGGGCCGTCAATAAATTAATTTTATAAAACCACTAATGAATAAGCTCACCTTAATTTTTTTCTGTTTCACATTTGCATTTGGTTCAACCGCCCAAATTTGGGATTTTGATGCCGTTCAGAAACTCCCTGGAACGGTAAATACAGAAAAAATTGAAAGTATACCTGTGTTTTCTCATGACAGCGTTGTATTGTTCTTCATCCGTTCTTTGGAACCAACCAATAAAGGAGGGGAGCTTGATCAGGATATCTGGGTTGCTAAAAAACAAGCCGACGGATCATACACAGATTCAAAATCACTTTCTGGGTTGAATACAAAATACAACAATGGCGTCGTAGGGATTAGTAGAGACGGAAATACGCTCTATCTTCTTGATACCTATGAAGGTAAAAAAGATTTGGTTAAGGGTATTGCAGCTGCAAAGAAAAAGGGTGATGAGTGGGAAACTCCTGTTCGAATTGACATTCCAACGCTTGATATCGAAGGTGATTTCTATGGTTTTCATGTGAGTGAAGATGAAACAGTGATGTTAATTTCTTACAAAGGTCCTGCGACAATCGGTGAAGAAGATCTCTATGTGAGTACTAAATCTGGTGCTGGCTGGTCTGCTCCTGTAAATTTAGGGGCTGAAATCAATTCAACGGGCTTTGAAATGTCTCCTTTCTTGTCAAAAAATAAGGACACCTTGTACTTCTCGTCGAATGGATGGGGTGGTCAAGGTGATGCTGATATTTTTTATGCGGTTAGAAAAGACTCATCGTCTTGGACGAACTGGAATAAACCGGTGAATTTAGGTCCTAAGATCAACTCACCAAAATTTGACGCTTGTTTTTCTTGCAACGGAAACAAGTTGTACTGGTCAAGTAATCGCGATGCTGATTACAGTGATATTTATACGGCGCTTTTTGTTTATCCTCCACCATTGGTGGTGTCTTGTAGTGCAATCGACGCAACAAAATTCGAAGGTGCTGATGGTTCTGTAACAGCGACTATTCAGGGTGGTGCCGAACCATATACTTATAATTGGAGCAACGGTTCTAGTGAAAAGGATATCTACAATGTTACCAAGGGAGATTACACCTTGACTGTAACTGATTCCAGAGGAAAATCTGCCTCAACATCTTGTACAGTGAACGAACCTGCACCGCTTGAGCTTCCTGTGATCACTGCTACAACTTTCAAAAATCTGGAGTTCATGCATTACTTTGATTACAACAAAAACAAGTTGTTCGCTGATAAAGGTGAGTTGAAGAAGTTTGTAAAAGAAGTTGAGAAGCAGTTAAAAGAAGGTCGTCCAACTGTGACTATAAACGTATACTCGTCAGCTTCTAAAGTTCCGACGAAAACTTATGAAACAAATGAAAAGCTGACACAAATTCGTGCTGAGAACATGAAGTATGATTTGTCTACTCATTTCGAAAGTAAAGAAGAATTCAAAGGAAAGGTGAACGTTGTAATTGTTACAGCTGTGGTTGATGGTCCTGACTACGTAGAGGATGCTAAAAACCTTAAGAAGTACCGTCCTTATCAGTTTGTAGCTTTGAAGACAGAATAATAGAAAATAAGATTCATAAAAAAGGGGCTCGAAATTTCGAGCCCCTTTTTTATTACCAAGATTTGCTTTTAGAAGATCTCGTTTGAAGAGAAATGGAATTTTCCTTCGATCTCAGCATTTTCATCTGAATCAGAACCGTGCACAGCATTTCTTCCTTTTGATTCTGCATAATATTTACGAATCGTTCCTTCTGCTGCTTCTGCCGGATCAGTAGCTCCGATAAGCGCTCTGAAATCTGCAACTGCATTATCTTTCTCAAGGATGGCAGCAACGATTGGTCCTGAAGTCATGTACTCAACAAGTTCGCCATAGAACGGACGCTCGGAGTGAACTTCATAGAATTTTTTCGCCTGATCAGTTGTAAGTTTGGTGTACTTCATTGCTTTGATAGTAAAACCTGCCTGAATGATCATATCCAGGATCTTCCCCATGTGACCATTTTCGATCGCATCAGGCTTTAGCATTGTAAATGTTCTGTTCGTTGCCATTATTAATTTGATTCTTAGTTAACGGCGGCAAAGATAATCATATTTTAACGTCTGTATCCTGTGCAAGTGCATACCAGCGAAGAGGATTATCTATTTGAGGGAAATGGTAGTGCTGTTTTTCCGCAACGTTCCCCTGTTTTAGCGCCTCATGTGCCAATTTCGATGCGTATTTAAAGTAAGCCTTACGCTTAATTCGTTTGTGCCAATTACTCCCGACGATTGGCTTATGTGAAGTTTTGTTCAAGATATCCTTCAACGAGTGTAATTGAACTTCATGGGTGTGCTTATACTTCCAGATGCCAACACGATCATCAAAAACATATTCTGTCATGAGTTTCCAACCGTGTTCAGAAATCCATTCAATAGAAGAGAGCAAGTATTCGAATTCGTCTTCCGGGATGAAGTAGTTGAAATTGAGACGCACCCAACCCGGTTTAATTCCAACATTTCCTGTGCTAAGTTCAACCATGTACTCACATGATTTTTCATCATTTAATTGAAGGAGATCATGTCCGTAAGGTCCTGCGCAACTGCATCCGCCACGTGATTGTATTCCGAAGAGATCATTGAGGAGTGCCACCACAAAGTTGTGATGTAAAAAACGACCTTTGTAACGAATGTGAAAAGCAAGAAAACCGAGACGTTTAGCAGAAGTATCACCTAAAATGTAAATATTCTTATTGCTTTCTAATCGTTTTATCGCTCTGCGAATGAAGTGTTCCTCGCGCTCTTCAATCGTTTTTGATCCAACCTTATCTTTGAGTTGAAAAGCAAGTCCTGCCCGAATAGATTCAATAATGGCGGGTGTTCCACCTTCTTCGCGAGTTTCCAGATCCTCGAAATAACGTTGTTGTGATTTTGTAACGAAATGAACAGTTCCTCCGCCCGTTACCACGGGTAATCCCTTCTCGAAAAGATCCTTTTTAACAATCAGAATTCCTGGAGATCCAGGACCGCCGATCAATTTATGTGTCGAAATGAACAAGGCGTCCTTTCCATGCTCATCTGTTGGGTTCATATCGATAGGCATATACGGGGCGCCACCAGCGTAATCCCAAAAAGACAACGCATCATATTTTTTAAGCAGTGCAACGATTTCTGCAACAGGTGATATGATTCCGGTAACATTGGATGCTGCGGAGAAACTGCCAATTAACGGTTTTTTACCGTGCCTCTCATTTAGTTCACGTTCGAGGTGTTGCAGATCAATACTACCTTGTTCTGTCATGCCAATTTCGACCAGTTCAAAGTCGCCTTCTCGCCAAGGTAGGATGTTGGAATGATGTTCATACGGACCTATAAAAATCGTAGGTTTAATGGCTTTGTCTTGATAGAATTGTTGTAATTTTCTATTCAAGAGGTCAATGGCTCCTGTTGAACCCGAACCAGTGAAAATCAAAATATCCTTTTCAGAGGCATTAACGGATTTTTTGATCAATGCTCTCGCTTCTTCACGAAAATGACCGCTTTGTCTCCCAGTGAAAGAGGATTCTGTATGCGTATTTGCGTAAGTTGGACGCACCTTATTGTCAATGAATTCCTCAATGAATCTCAAAGGCTGACCTGAGGCAATATAATCTGCATAGGTAAGGTACCGTTTACCAAATGGACCTTCTATGAGGACATTTGCGCTATACTGCGAGGAATAGATTTCCTGGATTAGGTTCGTGGATTTCATTAAAAGCAATAATTGTTCATTCAAAATTAGTTTTAAACTTGAAAAGCACAGAATGGATTATCCTAAAATCCTTGTAATCCTAAATTGCCTTGAATGATCTTTTCGTGTTATTTTTGTGAAAGATGAACGGACTATTTGAATTTTTCAAGGATCTTGATCCGGTGATGGCCGCTTTGATTGCCACAACGTTTACCTGGTTGGTAACAGCAGCCGGGGCGGCACTCGTCTTCTTTTTTAAAACACTCCACAGAGGTGTATTGGATGGAATGCTTGGATTTACAGGAGGGGTCATGGTGGCTGCGAGTTTTTGGTCTCTTTTGAATCCATCCATCGAAATGTCGGAAACATTATATCCCAGTGTTCCCTGGATGCCTGCCGCTGTTGGATTCTTTCTGGGTGCGGTATTTCTCTTTGTTCTGGATAAAAAACTCCCGCACTTACACATCAATTTTAAGGAAAACGAATCAGAAGGGGTCAAAACGCAATTGCATAAAACGGTTTTACTTGTTCTGGCAATTACCTTGCATAATATTCCGGAAGGACTTGCCGTTGGAGTACTTTTTGGTGCAGCAGCGACGGGAATGCATGGGGCAACCATCGCAGGTGCTGTTGCTTTAGCCATTGGAATTGGGATCCAGAACTTTCCTGAAGGATTTGCAGTGGCCATGCCTTTGAGAAGGGCAGGGGCGAGTCGATGGAAAAGTTTCTGGTATGGTCAGCTTTCCGCAATTGTAGAGCCTATCGCAGGTGTAATTGGAGCAGTAGCAGTCATTTACATGGAACCGATTTTGCCTTTTGCACTGGCATTCGCGGCAGGTGCGATGATCTTTGTTGTTGTGGAAGAAGTTATTCCTGAAACGCAGCGCGACAAGTATACAGATGTCGCTGTATTAGGGTTTATAGGTGGTTTTCTGGTGATGATGGTGCTTGATGTTGCGCTCGGTTAGACGGAAAAATAAAAAAAAAATAAATTTTATTTGGTGGATTAGAAAAAAGACTTACCTTTGTCGTGTTCAAAGATACAACATCACGTTGTAGTTTTGGGTTTTATAGTTTTAGCATGGTTTAGCAGAAAGAGCAACAAGTTTCAATAGAATTTGTTGCTCTTTTTGCTTTTAGTTAAATTCATAGTCTAAAATATTCCGAAACCATGAAGATAAGTCAGCTTTTCACATTCCTGTTTTTATTTCCGTCAATTGTATTTTCCCAAAGTCAAGGCATCGCTTATACTGCTGTAGGCAAAGGGGTTGCAACGACTTTTGTAAATGATTACCAATCACTTGGAATCAATTCTTCAGCACTTGGTTGGGGGCCTGAGTACAAAGACAAGCATTTTACCATGGGTTCCACTGAATTTGGGATGGGGATCTATTCGGATTCCATGAACGTGGATAAATTGAGGAGTTTATTCAAAACAGTGAAACAACAGGCATCCGGACAAAATCCAGACAAAGCTACCTGGATGCAACAGCGTCAATATGCGGCCGATTATCTCAATGCCGGCGTAAGTATGTTCGCAGACTTTAACTGGGGAGGATTTGCGTATCAAAGTAAACGCTTCGGTGGGATTGCCTTCAACGTCCGTGAAAGCTATCAATGGTACTCTCGAATGAACTCACAATTGACGGATATTCTTTTTAAGGGGAAATTGTCAAATTACTTCGATTCGCTTACGATTCGCGATGCTGCAGGTAATGTGCAGGTAATCCCAAATAGCAGTAATATTTCACAGGACACGTTGGATATGGTTGTGAAGGGTACTATTTCGGTGCCCTTGCATATCAAAGATCTTTCCCAGGGTTCCCAGATCCGGTTCCAATGGAACAGGTATTACAATTTCGGTTACGGTAGAAAAATTTTTGGTAAGGATTCCATTTTCGAGGTCTATGCGGGCATAGGAGGTCGCTATATTCAGTCGATGGCGATGTTTGATATGCGCTCAGATGCCGATGGTTTTTATGTGTATTCCTCTGTTTCGCCCAATTTTAATATCAATTATGATTCTATTGTGGCTTCGCTGAATCCCTCGAATTACACGAAAAAAGGTCAGGTGCTGCCTTCTGTCGTAGGTTCCGGATACGGTGTGGATCTCTCTGCGAGCGTGATTTTTTTTGGTCGCTTAAAAGTGGCAGCAGCTGTTAATAATATCGGTTCGGTGACTTATAAACGCAATGTGTACCGTGTGCAAGATACGCTTGTTGGTAGTCTGGAAGTGAATGGACTGGATGAATACAACATCACCAAAGCAGTGGATAAATTCATGCAGGATGGTGGCTTATTCAAATTAGTTGGACAAGATAAACATACGGTGATAAATGCCTCTAATTTTCGCCTTGGTGCAAGTTTAAATCTCGGAAAAATCGCAAAAATAGGTGTGGATTTCGTCGCTCCTTTCAATAGAGCTTTACCCGGAAGTATGGCGAATGCCGTATTGTCTGCGGGGGGAGAGGTAAAGATCCTCAAATGGCTCGCGTTGAGTGCCGGTTATTTTGGAGGTGGAATTTACCGAAACAATATTCCACTGGGAGTTAATTTCAGTATTGGTGAAGGAAAATACGAATTTGGTGCTTCCTCCTATGATGCGCTTTCATTTTTTAGAAATTCGTCCAACAGTATTTCCGGAGCTTTTGGTTTTGCCCGCGTTCATTTTTAACGAAGCAACAAGTAACGAAGCTCATTGAGGATCAAGGCAGTTGCGCCCCAGATCTCTTTGTCATTTCTCCGGAAACAAGGTACATTGCGATAGATCAATCCTTCCTTCGATCGCACGTCCATAGTGGATTTCGCATGCTCGCTGCATAAAAAGTCGATTGGTAATGGTATGACTTCGCGTACCTCTCTTTCATCGCGTCGAATTTCCATGACATTTTCGTGAAAATAGACATAGGGCTGTACGATGAAACGACTAACCGGAATGTACACATCCGTTAAACCTCCGATCAGTGTATCTCTGTTGAGTTGCAAGCCGATCTCTTCCAGGCATTCTCTTCGTGCGGTGTGCTCCAGGTCATCGTCGTCATTTTCTTTTTTGCCTCCTGGAAAACTGATCTGTCCACTGTGCGCGCCATCGTATTCATTTCTTTGCGTGAGTATCACTGAAAGTCCATCATCCACTTGTGCAATGACCACTGCGACAGCTGAAAGCCTTGCTTGGGTTCTTTCAGGAAAATTACCTGAAGGACGCTTCATTGGTGACATTTCGGCATGGGCAATTTCACCGGGAAGTCCGAGGTTCATCGATGTGCGTAGTTTTGAAAGGAGTTCTTCCATCGTTAATGAACAGATCTTATGACGTCCTGAAAATCATCATGGAGATATGAAATCCCTTTTTCTGAGCCATAAAGCTGAAAGAAATAATACTGTCCGTTCAGTTGGACAAGAGCAAGATCGTAGGTCTCTAAAACTTTTCCATATGCATCTCTACCTTCAGAAATCGCATTGACAATAGCCAAATTCTTCCTTCTTTCAGATTTAGGAATGGAAGATGAATGATAGGTCATTGATAATTGCCTGATTTGCAAAAGAGCATCAAATACCTCATTAATGGTTGCATTTTCGGAGATCGATATATCTTTTAAGTGAAGGTGTTCCGCAGACAGCCAGACATTGATATCGCTGATCCAAAAAACCTTTCCTTTAGGCGATAATAACATTTCTGGATTCTTTATTTCTTCAAATAGATCTGAACATCGAAACCGAATGCCTCCGACAGCAAACATTTTCTGAAGTGGCAGGTCGAAATGATTTTCCCTCAAAAGCGCCCTCACATTTTGTTTCGTGCGGCTTCCATTCCGACACGAGGAGATCGAAAATGATAAGATCGAAAAGAAAATGATCGTTCTGAACATCATTCAAAGATAAAGAAATAGATTTTGTCCTTCTTTGGAAATCGGCTACCTTTGTCACACTTTTTATTTAAAACAACATAGCATGCAACTGTGGAATACGTTAAATAAGGAGGAATTGGAGGCCAAATGGCGTGCGAGCGGGTTTAAGTTTGTGACGATCTCGTTTTACCAATACGCTCATATTTCCAATCCTCGACTTTTCAGAGATCATTTATTTCAGATGTGGACCGCGATAGACGTCGTGGGTCGGACCTATGTCGCGAAAGAGGGTATTAACGCGCAAATTGCCGTTCCGCTTCAATATCTTGACCGTTTTCGGGATGAATTGTATCAGATCGATTTCCTGAATGGCATTCGATTGAACATCGCCGTAGACGAAGCGGAAGCAGAATTTTCCTTTTTAAAATTGAAGATAAAGGTCCGGGATAAAATTCTCGCCGATGGCCTGAATGATGAAACATTCGATGTGACGAATAAAGGAAAGCACCTCAATGCTGAAGAGTTCAATGAACTCACGTCAGACCCGAATACGATCCTTATCGATTTTAGAAATCATTATGAATCAGAAGTAGGCCATTTTAAAGGGGCGATCCTTCCGGATGTGGACACTTTCCGCGAATCTTTACCCTTTATTGAAGAGGAATACCTCAAAGGACAAGAAGATAAGAACCTGGTGATGTACTGCACGGGTGGTATTCGTTGCGAAAAAGCGTCTGCCTGGTTCAGACATCGTGGATTTAAGAATGTACATCAACTTGAAGGTGGGATCATCAAGTATGCGAATGATTGTCGCGAGAAAGGTCTTGAAAATAAGTTCATTGGAAAGAATTTTGTTTTTGACGAGCGTAGGGGAGAACGAATCTCCGATGATATCATTTCCGTTTGTCATCAGTGCGGTAATCCTGCAGATACACATACGAATTGTGTGAATGATGCGTGCCATTTGCTGTTTATTCAATGTGAGGAGTGTAAGGAAAAAATGGAAAATTGTTGTTCAGACGAATGTCAGCATACCATCCATCTTTCAGAAGAAGAGCAAAAAGAACTGCGTAAAGGGAAGAATATGAGCAACAAGATCTTCAAGAAGGGTCGCTCAGAGAAATTGCCTTTTCAGCTTCATAAGGAAAAACCGCTATCTTTGGTTGCCATCAAAAATCAAGGTACAACGTGATCAATGTAATCAACTGGGATGTTAGTTCCGAACTGATCGAAGGATATCGAACGCCCAATCTGTATGGTCTTCTCTTCGTTACAGGGATGATCATTGGCTATTTTGTCGTTCGACGAATGTTCCAAAAAGAACAAATCGATGACAAAGAGCTCGACAAACTTGTTTTTTACATGGTCTTTGCCACCATCGTCGGAGCTCGCCTCGGTCACGTATTCTTTTACGGCCCATACTGGGACACTGTTTCCGCGGATCGGGTAGTGCTCGAGCGTGGGTATTTCAGTCATCCGGGTGATATCATCAAAGTGTGGGAAGGCGGCTTAGCGAGTCATGGCGCTGCGGTTGTTATTTTGATTGCCCTCTATCTGTTTTCACGTAAAGTTGTCCATAAACCGTATTTATGGATTCTTGATCGCATTTCGGCTCCCATTGCCATTGGAGGTGCGTTTATCCGTTTAGGAAATCTTGTGAATCATGAAATGGTGGGAGATCCGACAAGTGTTCCCTGGGCGTTCAGTTTCAAACAATTCTACAACGAAGCTTTAGGGACATTCGACCCGACTCCTCGACATCCGGCGCAGTTGTATGAATCCATTTGTTATTTCATCGCCTTTGGCATCTTGATGTTCCTCTATTGGAAAAAAGAACATTGGCGTAAACCAGGGGTAGTGTTCGGAGCCTTCCTTGTTCTGATTTTTGGCGCCCGCTTTATGGTGGAATTTGTCAAGTTGGGTCAAACAGCTCGTGACGAATACCTCTGGCTGAATACAGGTCAGATCTTGTCAATTCCGCTTGTACTTGCCGGAATTTTCCTGCTTTGGAAGGGGCTTACGAAGAAGGAAACGTTGTAGGAAATATTGATTTAAAATCCTCAGTCTGGCTGAAAATTTCTCATCAAAACAACTCCTGTAATTCTGTCTTCAGGTATTCGACCGTAATTTCCGTGGGTAATTGTCCAATTTCAGCTACCAACTCAAAGATTTTTGCCGAAAGATCCATGCCATTTGAGGTCGCCAGCATTTGATTTCCTGCAATATTGATGATCTTGATCGTTTCTTCCTTGGAATTTTTAACCATTTGCCATCCTTGCGGAGACACGAACAGTTGCTGCGCCACATTGTGGTCATACTCTTCACGGATTGCTTTCAGGAAATCTGCTTGCAATGCTTTTGCGGGTAAACCCGGATTGTGCAAACGCATTACCAGACTGTTCGGATGGATACGTTCCATAAGCAACACCGCACGCTGATAGGCTTCCACACGTGAAGGAAGAAAGTACTCCTGACGCTGTTTCTTTAATTCTGCTTTCATATTCATCACCTCTTTCGAGGCTTCGCGACGAAGAAAAAAGATCGTTGTTAACAATACGGCTCCTGATGGCAGAAGGATCAAAGCGATTTGAAGAAGAATATCCATGGTGTTCAATTTGAGACAAAGATAAAATTACCTTTGACAAAAAAGTAACAAGTCTTGTTTGATCGAAATAACCTTCACTCAGAAAATGTTAATTTCAACATCAAATTGATCCTATGAATCCGTTGATTGTTCCAGGCGTATTGTTGCTGTATTTTGCTGTATTGGTGCTCATTGCCTGGCTGACTTCCAGAAATGCAGACGCCGAGGCATTCTATGCGGGAAATAAGCAAAGTCCTTGGTATTTAGTGGCTTTCGGAATGATTGGGACATCCCTCTCCGGCGTAACATTTATATCTGTACCGGGAACTGTTGGGGCGAACGGATGGTTCTATTACCAGTTGGTTCTTGGATTTTTCATCGGATATTTTGTCGTAGCCTACGTCCTTTTGCCGTTGTATTATAAGCACAATCTCACGTCGATCTACCGCTATCTGGAATTTCGACTCGGTTTCAAAGCGTATAAATGGGGTGCAGGTTACTTTATTTTATCCAGAACGCTTGGGGCAACAGTTCGCTTGTATCTCGTTATCAACGTATTGCAATTGTTTGTTTTTGATGAGATTGGTATTCCATTTTGGGTAACGACACTGATCATTATGGCTATGATCGTTCTGTACACATTAAAGGGTGGCGTGAAAACGATCGTCTGGACCGATACATTGCAAACGGTATTCATGCTATTGGCCCTGATTGTTTGTATTTTCTCCTTGAAAGAAATGCTAAACTTGGATTGGTCGTCTTTGTGGTCTGAAATGGGAAAACAAGAAATGACCAAATTCTGGAGTTGGGATCCGGATCGTAAGGATTTCTTCCTGAAAGCAATTATTGGCGGAGCATTTATTACCATCACAATGACGGGACTTGATCAGGAAATGATGCAGAAGAATATCTCTGTCAAATCGTTGAAAGA
>Ga0172367_10007149_pt1 | contig 12875 bp, 7 predicted proteins | sample Lak10m_FD_114542 | JGI IMG/M metagenome (GOLD analysis project Ga0172367, IMG submission 114542) | Freshwater microbial communities from Kabuno Bay, South-Kivu, Congo - kab_022012_10m | ecosystem: Environmental > Aquatic > Freshwater > Lake | place: Democratic Republic of the Congo: South-Kivu...
GCGTCGAGCAAGGCTTGGCCCGCGTGAAATTGCGCCAGCTGGTTGAGGGCGAAAGGTTCTTGGGTTTCATCGATCTCCTCGACGGTGTCGAGCCGGACTTGCAGGCGCGACTTGAAGAACACCTCGACCGGCTGGCGCAGCAGTTGGCGCAGATCGGCCAGGCTCAGGCGGCTCGGTGCCGCAACCGGACCTTGAGCCGTCGTCGCGGGCGAAGCGTGGCGATCGATGTTTTCGGTCGGCATGGACGGCTTCATGTCGCTCGCCATGCCAGGCCGTTCATGCAAGGGTGCGGGGTCGGCGTTGCCGTGCACCCGCGCCCAATCGGCGGCGTAAGTCTGAAAGCCTGAATTCTGCAAGAAATAGGCCTCGGAAAATGCCTGCAGCGGTTGCTCGCGAACCTTTGGCGCGGCTTGCCAGCCGGCCTTAAGGTGGTCGATCAGCTGCGCCACCAGCACCGACGGTGGCTGCTCGGCGTTGTCGGTGGCGCTGTGGCCCTGCCAGCTGATGTAGAGCTTTTGCCGTGCCGACAGCAGGGCTTCCAGAAACAGGTAGCGGTCGTCCTCGCGGCGCGATCGGTCGCCCACGCGCCAGCTCATACCCATGAGGTCGAAGTCGCGCGGGGCCTGTTGGCGCGGATAGTCGCCGTCGTTCATGCCGAGCAGGCAAATCACTTTGAACGGAATCGCGCGCATTGGCATCAAGGTGCCGAACTGCACGCCGCCACCAAAAAAGCGCTGGTGCAGGCTGGGCTCTTCGATCTGTGATAACCAATGCTCGCGCACCACGTCCAGCGGTAACGGGGTCTCCAGAGCGGCCGCGTCGCAGGCTTGCAGCCACTGCTCCAGCGCTGCCAGGCAGCGCTGGATGAGGCGCTCATCGGCATCGTCGCTGGCCACAAAAAAGCGCGCCACAAGTGTGCTCAGGATCGACCCCCATTGCGCAGGAGTCTTGTCACCGCTGAGTTCGTGCAGGGTGGTGCTGGTGGCTTCCAGCCAGTCGAGCAGGGCGCTGATCAGTGGCGCGTCGAGCCCGCCCAACGCGGCCTGTGGCAGCGTGTCGCCCCAAGGCGCACCAGCACCCACGGCATAGCCGAGCAACAGACGGCGCAGCCCAAAGGCCCAGGTGTTCTGATCCAGACCTGCCACACCTGCGGGCACACCCCAGGCCTTGCGGTGGTCGGCGTCCAGGCCCCAGCGCACGCCGGACTGTGCCAGCCAGTCGTGCAGTTGCGCCACATCAGCCTCACGCACTGCAAATCGCTGGCGCACTGCCGCCACTTCAAACAGACCGAGCCAGTCGGCCAGCGTCAAGCGGGAGGTCGGCAGCGCCAGCAGCTGCGCCAGCGCCTGCACCAGGGGCGACTGGCGCGGCGTGGTGTCGGCCAGCGCATACGGAATGTGCCGCGCCTGACCCGGCAGGAAGCGGCCGAACACGGCCTGGATGTGCGGTGCAAAGCCGGCCATGTCGGGCACCATGACCATCACGTCGCGCGGCTGCAGTCCGGGGTCGGCATCGAACCAGGCCAACAACTGGTCGTGCAGCACCTCGACTTCGCGCTGCGCCGAGTGACAACTGACCAGGCTGATCGACGCGTCCGGCGCCAGCGCGCGCGGCGCGTCCGGCAATGGCACCAGATTCAGCATGTCGGACTGGAGCTGGTGCAACAGACTCTGTTGAGGCTCGCCAGCTGCCGGATCGACAAACACATCGACGCGCTTGAGCAGCTGCCGGTAGCGTTCAGGCTGGTCGAAACCGTCGAGCAAATGCAGGTAGTCGCGCCCCTGCTTGCCCCACGATGCCAGCAAGGGGTGGCCGCTGGCAGGCAGCGGCCTGGGGTTGTGCCGGTGGCGCACCTGGGCGCGCAGCAACTCATGACCGGCCACGATGTCGCCCCAGTAATACTGACACGGGTTGTGCACCAGCATCAGCACCTGGCAGAACTCGCCGAGGCGCGCCAACGCCTCGACCGTCTGCATCGGCAGCGAGGAGATGCCAAACACCACCAGGCGCTGCGGCAAACCCGCCGGGCGTTGGCCCCGCAATGCGGCCATGAAGCGGGCGTGCACGCCCGCGCGCGAGGCATCGGCCAGCGCGCTGCCGACGTCGGCACGCAGGTCGCGCCACAGTTGGGCTTGCCAGGCGTGGTTGTCGGCCAATGCGTCGGGTTGGCCCATGTGATTGCGCAGCACGTCGTGGTTGCTCGACCAATCGGCCAGCCAATCGGCGCGGTAGCTTTGGTAGGCATCAAAAACGTCGGCCACCTGCAATGCCAGTTGGTACAGCTTGCGGCCATCGGCGTCACGCGCCAGATAGCGCTGCAACGGCGCATAAACGGGGTTGTTGTCCACCAGCTGGGGCAACAGTCGCACCAGCCGCCAGAGCAGATGGCCTTTGTCAAAAGGCATTTGCGGCGGCACGGCATTCGTGCCGAGCACGCTGCGATAGACCTGCCACAGGTAGCCGCTCGGGAGTTCCAGCCGGGTGGCGGCGCAAATGCCCCGGGCGTCGGCCAGCGCCATCTCGAGCCAGTGCTTCATGCCGTTGCTTTGCACCAGGATCACCTCGGGCATCAAGGGCGGCAGCGGGTGGGCGCGCAGGAACCCGGTGAGCAGGTCGCGCAGGTCTTCCAGGCGGTTGCTGTGCAACACCATGAAGCCCGGTTTGAAAACGGGGGCTGCGCTGCCTGGTGAAGCGGTGTTCATGCTTTGGCGCCGCTGCACGACAGGGCGTTGACGATGGTTTTGGCCAGCAGCGGCCCGAAGTGTTCGATTTCGGCCTGTGGCGCGTAGCCGTAGCCAATGATCAGACCGCGCAAATGGGTTTGCCGCAGGCAGTAGCTCGACAACGGGCGCACCGTCAGCCCGAGCTTGGCAATGCGCCTCGCCAGCGCTTTGTCGTCGAGCGTGTCGGGCAGGCGCAGGCACAGGTGCAGGCCTTGCTCGGCGCCGGTGATGCGGGCCAATGGCCCCAGGCAGGGCTGCAACGCGGCCAGCAGGCTGGCGCGGCGCTGGGCGTAGCTTTGCCGCGCCTTGCGCAAGGCGCTCGCGAAATGCCCCATTTCGATGAATTCGGCCAGTGCGGCCTGCAGCGGCATCTGGCCCGGGCGATTCAGGTCGTAATGGGCGCGCTTGAAAGCCGCGGCCAGTCCCTTGGGAACCACCATGTAGCCGAGCTTGAGCCCGGGATAGAGCACCTTGGAAAACGAGCCCAGATAGATCACGCGCTGGTCGGTGTCGAGCCCGGCCAGCGACGCGATGGGCGGGCCGCTGAAGCGGAATTCGCTGTCGTAATCGTCTTCCAGTATCCAGGCCTGATGCTGGCGTGCCAGCGTGAGCAGCTGCTGTCTGCGGGCCAGCGACATCACGGCCCCGGTGGGGTATTGGTGCGATGGTGTCACGTAGATCAGCCGTGGCGGCATTCTGTCTTCAGCGGGCGGCGGCGCGATGCCGTGCTCGTCCACCGGCACCGCAAGCAGCGTCAGTCCGGTGGCCATGAAGGCCTTGACCGCACCCCAGTAGGCCGGGTCTTCGAGCCAGACCGCGTCATTCTGGTTGGCCAGCAACTGGGCGCACAGCACCAGCGACTCCTGCGTGCCGCTGGTGATGATGACCTGCTCCAGGTCGAGCGGCACGCTGCGAAACACCCGCAGGTAGTCGGCCACCGCGCGGCGCAACGGGGCGTAGCCGCCCGAGCTGCTGTAGTCGAGCATGTCGGGGTAGGTCATGCGCCAGTGCTTGTTTTGCAGGCGTTGCCACAAACCCACCGGGAACGCGCTGAAGTCGGCAATGCCCGGGGTGAATGGCTGAATCTCGAGGTCGGTGGCGCAAAACGTGCTGCTCAAGGCGACGCCGCGCGCCGACAGGCTGGCGTGGCGGCCGGGTGCGCTGCGTAGCGGCTGCGCAGGCATGCGCGGCACGTTGTCGCTGACAAAGGTACCACTGCCGATTCGGCTGACCAGGTAGCCCTCCACAGTGAGTTGGTTGATGGCGGCCACGACGGTGTTGCGTGACAACTGCAGGTCTTGCGTGAGGTCCCGGCTCGAGGGCAGGCGTTCGCCGGCGGCCAGCTTGCCGTCCAGAATGGCACGGCGTAGCGCTTCGTAGAGCTGGCGGTGCAGCGGCAGCTTGGTAGGCTGGTTCAGTCGGCCGATTTCGGTGAGGAGCAGTTCCGAGAGCATGGGGTTGCGAAAGTGGCACCATGGCCGAGGTTTAAATGGCTCCGATTGTGAACCAATTTTGCCCTCACAATCGTCTGCACAACAACGCGCAAAATGGGTGTCACGATTCACCCTGGAGCAAACCATGAATGCCAAGAAGTCGATGAGTTTCAACGAGCTGGAGCAATGGCTCAACGAGCGCCGCGTGACCGAGGTGGAGTGTCTGGTGCCCGACCTGACCGGCGTCGCCCGCGGCAAGATTCTGCCGCGTGGCAAGTTCACCGAAGACCGCGGCATGCGTCTGCCACAGTCGGTGGTGGCGATGGGCGTCACAGGCGAATTCCCCGAGAGCGGGCCCTATTACGACGTCATCGACCCGACCGACCGGGACATGCAGCTGCGCCCTGACCCCAGCACGGTGCGCATCGTGCCGTGGGCCACCGACCCCACTGCGCAGGTCATTCACGACTGCTTTGACCACCATGGCAACCTGGTGCCGTTTGCGCCGCGCAGCGTGTTGCGCCGCGTCTGCAATCTGTTTTCCGCCGAAGGCCTCAATCCCATCGTGGCCCCCGAACTGGAGTTTTACCTGACCGCGCGCAACACCGACCCCAACACCCTGCTGAAGGCGCCGATCGGTCGCAGCGGCCGCAATGAAACCTCGCGGCAGGCCTACAGCATCGACGCGGTCAATGAATTTGACCCGCTGTTCGAAGAGATCTACGACTACTGCGACAAGATGGAGCTCAACGTCGACACGCTGATCCATGAAATCGGCGCGGGGCAGATGGAGATCAACTTCTTTCACGCCGAGCCGCTGGGGCTGGCCGACGAGGTTTTTTTCTTCAAACGTACGGTGCGCGAGGCGGCGCTGCGCAAGGACATGTACGCCACCTTCATGGCCAAGCCCATTGAAGGCGAGCCGGGCAGCGCCATGCACGTGCACCAAAGTCTGGTTGACAAGGTGACCGGCAAGAACATTTTCAGCAACGATGACGGCACGCCGTCAGACGCCTTCATGCATTACATCGGCGGCTTGCAACGCTACATCCCTGCGGCGATGGTGCTGGTGGCACCCTACGTGAACAGCTACCGGCGCCTGAGCCGCAACACGGCCGCGCCGATCAACATCGAGTGGGGCTACGACAACCGCACCGTGGGCATCCGCTCGCCCATTTCGGCGCCCGCCGCGCGCCGGGTGGAAAACCGCGTGATCGGCGCCGACGCCAACCCCTATGTGGCGCTGGCCATGACGCTGGCGTGCGGCTACCTGGGCCTCAAAAACAAGATCAAGCCCAAGGCTGAAATGAAGGGCGACGCCTACCTGTCGCCCTACGCCTTGCCGCGTAGTCTGGGTGAGGCGCTCGACTGGCTGCGCCGCGAATCCGAATTGCACGACGTGCTGGGCAAGGAGTTCATCACCGTGTACTCCGAGATCAAGGAGCTCGAGTTCGACGAGTTCATGAAAGTGATCTCGCCATGGGAACGCGAGCACCTGCTGCTGCACGTCTGACCCGCCACTGCGCATCGATCACCTCTCTTTTTGACTGACACCAGGAGCGCCCCATGAACGCCTTGACATCTTCCAAAGTTCTGTCCACGCCCGAGATCCAGGCGCTCGACAGCGCGCATTTCATCCACCCGTTCACCGACCACGGCGACCTGGCCACCCGTGGTGCGCGCGTGATTGTCAAATCCGAGGGCATTTACGTCTGGGATTCCGAGGGCGAGAAGATGCTCGACGCGATGAGCGGCCTGTGGTGCGTCAACGTCGGTTACGGCCGCAAGGCATTGGCGCAGGCCGCCTATGACCAGATGATGACGCTACCGTTCTACAACAGCTTTTTTCAGACCACCAATGTACCTGCGGTGAAGCTGGCCACGCGACTGGCCGCGCTGGCGCCCAAGGTTGGCGACCGCAGCTTCGAGCATGTGTTCTATTCGAGCAGCGGCAGCGAGAGCAACGATTCCAATGTGCGCATGGTGCGCCGTTATTGGGACCTGCTGGGCCAGCCGCAGCGCAAGGTCATCATCAGCCGCAAAAACGCCTACCACGGCAGCACCATGGCCGGGGCGTCGCTTGGCGGCATGAGCGGGATGCACGCGCAGGGCGACCTGCCCATTCCGAACATCACGCACATCGAGCAGCCGTACTTTTTCGAGAACGCGCTGCCTGGCGAGAGTCCTGACGAATTCGGCGTGCGCGCCGCAGGCTGGCTCGAGGAGAAAATTCTGGCCCTCGGTGCCGACAAGGTGGCGGCCTTCATTGCCGAGCCGATCCAGGGCGCTGGCGGTGTCATCATCCCGCCGGCCACTTACTGGCCCGAGATTCAGCGCATCGTCGACAAATACGGCATCTTGCTGATCAGCGACGAAGTGATTTGCGCCTTCGGCCGCCTCGGCCACTGGTTTGCCTACGAAAAATTCGGCTACAAGCCCGACCTGGTGACCTTTGCCAAAGCCGTCACCAGCGGCTACATCCCGCTGGGCGGCGTCATGGTGGGCAACCGTGTCGCGCAGGTGCTGATCGAGAAGGGCGGCGAGTTCAACCACGGCTACACCTACGGCGGCCACCCGGTGGCGTGCGCCGTGGCGCTGGCCAACCTCGACATCATGGAGCGCGAACAACTGCCGCAGCGGGTGCGCGACGACATTGGCCCCTACCTTGCCAAATGTTTTGAATCGATTGCCGCGCATCCGCTGGTGGGTGTGGCCGAAACCTGCGGCCTGACTGCTGGCCTGGTGCTGGTCAGGAACAAGGCAACGCGTGAGCGTTTCGCCGAGGACCTGGCGGTCGGCATGATCTGCCGTCGCCATTGTTTCCAGAACGGTCTGGTCATGCGCGCCGTGGGCGATCGCATGATCATTGCACCACCACTGACCATGACCCATGCCGACATCGACGAGATGATGCGCCTGATTCGTCAGGCTTTGGATTTGACGCAACAGGAATTGACCCAAAAAGGCCTGATTTGAGCGCCGGGCGCAAGATTTTTCTGGTCCGGTTTTTGCTAGGCTTAAACTAGCTTTTTCTTCCATTTTTTAACTCGGAGTGTTTTTATGATGAAAAAATACCTTTGGTCGTTTGCGCTCTCTGCCATCGTGCTGGCCGGTTGTGGCAAGAAGGAAGAGCCGCCGGCGCCCGCTGCGCCTGCGCCGGCCCCGGTTGCAACTGCGCCCGCCGCTGCGCCCGTCAACACCGAAGAAAAGGTGCTCAACATCTACAACTGGCCCGACTACATTCCCGAAGGCATGATTGCCGCGTTCGAGAAGGAAACCGGCATCAAGGTCAATTACGACACCTTTGAGACCAACGAGGCGCTGCACGCCAAGCTGGTGGCGGGCAACACCGGCTACGACATCGTGGTGCCCGGCAGCGTGTTTGCCAAGCCGCAGATCGAAGGCGGCATGTTCCAGCCGCTCGACAAAGCCCAGGTCAAGAATCTGGAGAACCTGGATCCGGCCATCATGGCCACCCTGGCCAAATACACCGACCCCGACAACAAGTACCTGGTGCCATGGGCCTGGGGCTTTACCACCGTTGGTATCAACAAGACCAAGGTCGCCAAGGCGCTCGGCAAGACGCCCATGCCTGAAAACGCCTGGGATCTGGTGTTCAAACCCGAGTACACCAGCAAGCTGAAATCCTGCGGCATTGCCTATCTGGATTCGCCCACCGAAATCATTCCGGTCGCGCTGCACTACATCGGCAAGGACGCTTATTCCAACGACCCGGCCGACTACAAGGCCGCTACCGAAATGCTGGCCAAGGTGCGCAAGGACGTGCGTATTTTCAGCTCGACCATGATCGACGACATCGCCGGCGGCAAGGCCTGTGTGGCCATCGGCTGGTCGGGTGACATCAACATTGCGGCTGATCGCGCCAAGGAAAACAAGTCCAAGGACGAGATCGAGGCGCTGTTGCCCAGCACCGGCGCGCTGATCTTCTTCGACACCATGGCCATCACCAAGGACGCCAAGCACCCGAACAACGCCATGGCGTTCATCGACTTCTACCTGCGTGCCGAGAACGCGGCCCTGATGTCCAACGAGATGAACTACCCCACAGCCAACAAGGCCGCGATGGGTCAGATCAATCCTGAAATTGCCGGCAACAAGACGATCTTCGTCGAGGGCGATTATTTTGCCAAGATGATTGCGCCCAGCAGCTTCACCAACGAAGCCCGCGAAGCCATGGCCACGGCTTACAACAGCTTCAAAAAAGGCAAGTAAAGCGCTCCTGCGATGACGCCACTGGGCTGTTTGTACGCATGGTATGAACAGCCCTTTTTTATTCGAAGTGATGTGCTGAAGCAAAGGCTTGACCATGGCAGATGTAGGTTCCAGAAAAGACTATCTCGTCACCGAGAAGCTGGTCAAGCGCTTTGACGAGGCGGTGGCGGTTGACGAGGTGAATCTGTCCATCAGCCAGGGCGAGATTTTTGCCCTGCTGGGTAGTTCGGGTTGCGGCAAATCGACCTTGTTGCGCATGCTCGCGGGATTCGAGACACCCACTTCCGGGCGAATCCTGTTGGGCGGCCAGGATGTGGCGAAACTTGTGCCGCACGAGCGCCCGTTCAACATGATGTTCCAGTCCTACGCGCTGTTCCCGCACCTGGATATCTGGGAGAACATTGCTTTTGGTCTCAAGCGTGAAGGTTTGCCAAAAGGCGAGATCAAGCAACGCGTGGGTGAGATGCTCGACCTGGTGCAACTTGGCGCTTATGCCAAGCGCAAGCCGCACCAGTTGTCGGGCGGCCAGCAGCAGCGGGTTGCGCTGGCGCGCAGCCTGGCCAAACGGCCCAAGGTACTGTTGCTCGACGAACCACTGGGCGCGCTGGACAAAAAACTGCGTGAGCAAACGCAGTTCGAACTCGTCAACATCATCGAAAAGGTGGGCGTGACCTGTGTCATGGTGACGCATGACCAGGAAGAAGCCATGACCATGGCCGGGCGCATTGCGGTCATGAGCAAGGGCAGGGTGCTGCAGGTGGGCTCGCCCGAAGAGGTTTATGAGCACCCCGCCAACCGTTTCGTGGCGGACTTCATCGGCAACGTCAACCTGTTCGACGGCAAGCTCAGCATCGACCAGCCCGACCGTTGCGCGGTGCAGACGGCCATTGGTGAGATTCATGTGAACCACGGCGTCAGCGGCGCGCTGAACATGCCGGTGGCGATTGCCGTACGGCCGGAAAAAATAGAGATCAGCCGGGAAAAACCGGACGTTTCCCACAACCTGTTCAGCGGCAAGGTCAAGGAGATTGCCTACTTCGGTGCGCACAACACCTATATCGTCATCGCTTCGGACGGCACCAAGGTCAAGATCACCGAGGCTAACACCTCGCGCCACGAGCTCAGCAACATCACCTGGGAAGACGATGTCTTTTTCTGGTGGCACGCGGGTGCCGGCATTGTGCTGCGCGATTGAGGAACTGCCATGGCGATCCCAACGTTGACGATGCCCGGCAAACGCTTTGTGATCGGCGTGCCCTTTGTCTGGCTGATCGTTTTCTTCCTGTTCCCATTCCTGATTCTGCTGTACATCAGCTTTGTCGATATGGGCAACGACATTTCGCCGTTCAAGCCGATCTGGGATTCCGGCACCGGCTTGCTGCACCTCAAATACGAAAACTACTGGACGATCTTTCGCAGCGGCGACGATGGGGTGCTGTTTCAGACCCTGTACATCGAAGCCTATGTGCGCTCGCTTTGGTACGCCTTGTGCACGGCTCTGCTGTGCCTGGTTGTCGGTTACCCGTTTTCCTATTTCATCGCGCGCGCCAAACCCAGCGTGCGCCCGGCGCTGCTGATGATGGTGATGCTGCCGTTCTGGACCTCCTTCTTGCTGCGGGTCTACGCCTGGAAGGGCATTCTGGCAGACCAGGGCGTACTGAACCAGATGTTCATGGCGCTGGGTCTGACCCATGAACCGCTGCAGATGCTTTATACCGATGTGTCGATGCTGGTCGGCATGACCTACGTCTATTTGCCCTTCATGGTGCTGCCCTTGTATGCCAACCTGGTCAAGATGGACTTTCGCCTGCTGGAAGCCGCCTACGACCTCGGTGCCTCGCCGTTCAAGGCTTTCTGGCTGGTCACCGTGCCGCTGTCCAAGGCGGGCATCATCGCCGGCTTCATGTTGGTGTTCATTCCCTGCGTGGGTGAGTTCGTGATCCCGTCGCTGCTCGGCGGCCCCGAGAACATCATGATCGGCCGCGTGGTCTGGGACGAAATGTTCAGCAGCAACAACTGGCCGCGCGCCACCGCGCTGGCCGTGGTGATGATCGGTTTGATCGTGGTGCCACTGGCCATTTACTACCACTACACCGGCGATGCGGCCGAATCCAAAAATTGAGGCCGGCACCATGAAGCAATTTTTGAATCATCATTTTGGCAAGTTCTGGCTCGGGATCACTTTCCTGTTCTTGTACCTGCCGCTGTTTTTCATGATCGTGTTTTCGTTCAACAGCACGCGCCAGGATGCGGTGTTTACCGGCTTTTCGCTGCGCTGGTACGAGGCGCTCACGCGCGACACCAAGATCGTCGATGGTTTCTGGCTCTCGATCCAGGTGGCCACGGCCGCCGGCGTCGCCTCCGCGGTGCTGGCCACCTTTGCCGCCTTCGTGCTGGTGCGCTACCGTCGCTTCCCCGGACGCACGCTGTTTTCGGGAATGGTCAATGCGCCGTTGGTGATGCCCGAGGTGGTGATCGGACTGTCGCTGCTGCTGCTCATGGTGGGTGTGCAAAACGCCTTTGGATGGCCGCAGCGCGGCATGCTGACGATTGTTCTCGGTCACACCCTGCTCGGCATGGCCTACGGCATGGTGGTGATCCAGTCGCGGCTGCTGGAAATGGACCGCGCCATCGAAGAAGCCGCCATGGACCTCGGTGCCAAGCCGTCACAGGTGTTTTTCCTGATCACCATGCCCAATATCCTGCAGGCCATCTTCGCTGCCTATCTGCTGGCCTTCACGCTCTCGTTCGACGACGTGGTGATTGCCGAGTTTTTGTCGGGCCCTGGTGTCAATACGCTGCCGCAGGTGATCTTTGGTTACGCCCGCCGCGGCATCAATCCGACCATTTACGCGGCAGCCACGCTGCTGATCGTGTCGGTGACGCTGGTGGTGGTGGGCTACAGCGTCTGGGTGGCGCGCCAGACACGGCGCCGTGAGCGCGAAATTGCCGCTGCGACGCGGGCCGAACTGGCTGCACTGCAGACGCAGTAACGACTTTGGGTGCTTTGCCTTCAAGCCGCAGGCGCCTTTTTCTTCGAGGTTTTTGACATGACAACACAGATTTATGACGGCCGCGCCGTAATCAATGGGGCGCGTGTCAACGCGCGTGACGGGCAAACTTTCGACTGTATTTCGCCGGTCGATGGCCGCCTGCTCACCACGGTGGCGCGTTGCGGCCAGTCGGATGTCGATGCTGCGGTGGCTGCCGCGCGCAATGCATTCGAAGACCGCCGCTGGTGCGGCCTGGCCCCCGCAGTGCGCAAGCGCGTCATGATCAAGTTTGCCGACCAGTTGCTGGCCCACGCCGATGAGCTCGCGCGAATGGAAACGCTCGACATGGGCAAACCGATCCAGTACGCCCGTGGCGTCGACGTCAACAGCGCGGCCAACTGCATCCGCTGGTATGGCGAGGCGGTCGACAAGATCTACGACGAGATTGCCCCGACCCCCAGTACCGCGCTGGCGCTGATCCAGCGCGAACCGATGGGCGTGGTGGGTGTGATCGTTCCCTGGAATTACCCCATGATCATGGCCGCGTGGAAGATAGCCCCGGCGCTGGCTGCCGGCAATTCGGTAGTGCTCAAACCCAGCGAAAAGTCCCCGCTGACGGCGCTGCGCTTGGCCGAACTGGCGCTGGAGGCCGGCATTCCACCGGGTGTGTTCAACGTGGTGCCGGGCTACGGCCCCGAGGCGGGCAGCCCGCTGGCGCTGCACATGGATGTCGATTGCATTGCCTTTACCGGCTCGACGCGCGTGGGCAAGCAGATTCATGTAATGGCCGGGCAAAGCAACCTCAAGCGCGCATGGACCGAGCTCGGCGGCAAGTCGCCCAACATCGTGTTTGCCGATTGCCCCGATCTGGACCGTGCGGTGCAGGCTGCCGTCGGCAGCATCTTTTTCAACCAGGGCGAAAGCTGCAACGCCCCGTCGCGCCTGTTTGTCGAGGCCGGCGTGCGCGACCAGTTTCTCGAGAAAGCGTTGGCGCTGGTGCCTGGCTACGCGCCTGCTAATCCGCTGGCGCCCGACACCGTCATGGGCGCCATCGTCGACCAGACCCAAATGAAGTCGGTGTTGCGCTACATCGAACTCGGCAGGCAGGAGGGTGCGGAACTGCTGGCGGGGGGCGAACAGGCGCTCATTGATTCGGGTGGTTGCTATGTGCAGCCCACCATTTTTGCCGGTGTGACACCTGCGATGACCATCGCCCGCGAGGAGATCTTTGGCCCGGTGCTCTCGGTGCTGTCGTTCAGTGACGTGGCAGATGTCGTGCGTCAGGCCAACGCCAGTGTGTATGGCCTGCAGGCGGCGGTGTGGAGCCGTGACATCAACAAGGCGCTCGGCGTTGCGCGCGCGCTGCGCGCCGGTACGGTGCATGTCAACCAGTATGACGAAGACGACATCACGGTTCCCTTTGGCGGCTACAAGCAGAGCGGGGTAGGGCGCGACAAGTCGCTGCACGCCTTCGACAAATACACCGAAACCAA
>Ga0172367_10007150_pt1 | contig 12875 bp, 9 predicted proteins | sample Lak10m_FD_114542 | JGI IMG/M metagenome (GOLD analysis project Ga0172367, IMG submission 114542) | Freshwater microbial communities from Kabuno Bay, South-Kivu, Congo - kab_022012_10m | ecosystem: Environmental > Aquatic > Freshwater > Lake | place: Democratic Republic of the Congo: South-Kivu...
GATTTCTCATCCCCCCCACCGGTTTTGAAGACCGGGCAGCCCTCCAGCGACTGATGTACTTCCATTCACCTTATTCATTTTTCAAATATAGTCAGTTATACCCAAACTGCACACTATCATACAAGAAATATTATCACCGTTTTTATCCACAACGGGGAGAGCAGCACCTTAAAAAACGCTTTGTATCTTTGAAAAACCTCAAAAAAATCTTGTATTTTTCAAACTCCTGCAATGGGACATTCTAAAAAAAACAGCAATTACAGAGTGATAACCGTGTCCGCCTCTTTCATCTGATTAATGATTTCAAGCATATTAGTGACCACGCCAACCTCAATTTTGTCGAGAATATGAAAAAAAGCGAGGCAAGCTCCGCATGCGCTTATCTGAACACCAGCGCCCTCCAATTCCTGCAGCAGAGGAATAGCTTCAGAGCCATCTGCAGTAAAATTGACACCGCTGTTTACAAAAGCTATTCGCCACAGTTCGGGGAGCATTTCTTTCAAGGTTTTCAGAAAATTAAACATCAGCATGTCACCTAATCCGTCATCACCATGCCCCATGCGGGAACTGGTAATCAGCACCATAATCTTTTTTCGTCCCATGTTTTGCAATTTATTTGATGTTATTGGAGGAAGTGATTCTTTAGCTGTTACCCCTTCTTTAAGTGTGCCGATAACACGAAAATCATCACCACACAATTCAGATTTTACCTGATAATTATTATGTTCCAGAAGGCGGGAAACATTCTGACGTGCCGCATCATTATCAACCAAAACGCTTACCAATACGGGAGTTCCACTTTCCAAAACATTTCGCACCTGAAGGACAGGAGCTGGGCAATTCATCCCACGACAATCAACTTCATTTGCCATGCTGGTTTCCTTTCTTTTACAAATCATTCAACTATTATCATATCAACCGGATTCAGAACCACTTCACCAACAATTGCTGCACATTCAATCCCTCGCCGTTTGAGTGCCTCCAACATAGATTCAGCCTGATTATGTTCTACAGCAATCAAGAGACCTCCAGATGTTTGTGGATCAAAAAGCAGATCCTGCATTTTCCGGGTAATAGAATGGTCAAATTCTACAAATTTCCCACGGAATTCTCTGTTAGAGTAGGCAGCCGCAGGAATCAGACCCATATCAGCCAAATTCAGGGCTTCCAGATAGTGCGGTATAGCTGATGATTTAATTTTGGCACCACACCCAGAGTCTACGACCATCTCTGCCAGATGACCAAGGAACCCGAATCCTGTAATATCAGTGCAAGCGTGTGCTGTGAAATCAGCCATGACCTCGGCTGCATCACGATTCAATGTTGACATTGCGCTAATAACCCTTTCCACAACCTCCTCCCCGGCAAGCCCGGCTTTGATTGCAGTGGTTATTATGCCAGTACCGAGCGGCTTGGTAAGAATAAGGGAATCACCGGGGTGCAGATTGCGCTTGGTCAGGATTTTTGAAGGGTTTATGAAACCGGTGACAGAAAGCCCGTATTTAAGCTCATTATCCTCAACCGTATGCCCGCCGACAAGAACAACACCAGCCTCCTTCAGTACAGACAAACCTCCTTCAAGAATTGTCCTCAAAACTGAAATATCCATACTTTTTGCGGGAAACGCCACAATGTTCATGGCGGTTTTTGGCACTCCACCCATGGCATAAATATCGCTTAAGGCATTACAAGTGGCAATTTTCCCAAAACTGAATGGATCATCAACCATAGGAGGAAAGAAATCTAGGGTCTGCACCAATGCAAGATCATCTGATATTTTATAAACTCCGGCATCATCTGCACGTTCAAGCCCTACAAGGAGATCCGGATCAACCGGGAGATCAAGTCCACAAAGAGCTTTATCGAGAATCCCCGGGGCTATTTTTGCGGCGCACCCTCCCCCCTTGACAGTTTGCGTAAGTCGAATCGGCTCATTTAACATAGTTGCGTATCCATTCTTAAACAATAAAAGTTACATAGTTTTCATCAGGAGTTTTCGGATTGAAACTATCTGGATTTATCTGCACAGTGAACGTATATAGGGAGTAATTGTAAAACAAGTCAAATTGATATATTAGATAAATACTGTAACTATTATTGCATTTATAAATAGCTTCCATCCGGAAACTACGGATGTGAAACTGATATGGTGGTAGATATGAATATAAAAAAGCTCGAACTTTTCCTGGCAATAGCCAGATACGGCAGTTTTTCAAAAGGAGCCGAATCTGTCTGCATAACCCAATCTACAGCGAGCCAACACATTGCCTCACTGGAGGAACGATGCGGTGTACGCTTGCTTGACCGCACAGGAAACGGCGTGAAACCTACGGAGGCGGGCAAAATACTGCAGCTTCACGCTCAACGAGTCATCAAATCGCTGCAGGAGACAGAACAGGCGATAATTCGATTTCGGCAAGCGGATGGTATTGAACTGCTGGTCGGCGGTAGCAGTATACCAGGGACATATCTACTGCCGCAGGTCGTCGCAAGACTACATGGCATAAGCCCCGGCATTCGCGTAACAGTTCAGACAGGCGATAGCCAGGAAACAGTTGCAAGACTCCTTGCAGAGGAGGTCGAAATAGGGATTGTCGGCAAAACTGTCGATGAGTCGCTATTTAACGCTCAAACGTTAGGGGACGACCGAATTATCCTTGTGGCTAAAGCTGGTCATAGCTGGTGCAATAAGAAATATATAACCGAGACCGAATTATACAACGAACCATATATCATGCGAGAGAGCGGTTCCGGCACCAATGATGTGGTTGAGACTGTACTTAAAGAAAATGGTATGCGTCTGAAAAATCTTAAGGTCTGTGCAACATTCACAAGCAGTGAGTCCGTAAAGCAGGCTGTATTGGCAGGGTGCGGCGTAGCATTTATATCCGAAATGGCTATAGGTGAAGAGTTGAAACAAAAAAAACTGGTTGCAGTTAAACTACCCGGAATAACAATTACACGCAGTTTTTTTCTGTTGCAGCGAAAGGGAAGGAGCATGTCTCCAGCGGCTGAATCCTTTAGCACCATATTACGTCAGGTTTGCCATGAACAGTGCTTCTTGCCTGCAATTGATTGAACTGATATAAGTTCATATATCAGTTTGGCTTCAAGCAAAGTTCCCTATCTTCGCCACCCTGGATAATAAACGGATTAGCAATCAAATACATTGGAGAAAACTGTGCCAAAAAATATATGCTGCATACCAAAAGTTGATAAAGTTCTCTCCATTTCCTCTGTGGCGGAACTGCTTGCAACAACCCCAAAACAGACTCTCTTGACAGCTGTACGTTCAGCATTATCAGAACTTCGTGAATCATCAAAAAATGGGATTATGACGACAGCAATAAGCGAAAACGAGCTATGCCAAATGGTTGAGCAACAGCTTGAACAACTTGTATCGCCAAGCCTGCATCATCTGGTCAACGGCACCGGCGTCATAATTCATACAAATCTCGGTCGTTCTCTGCTTGCCCGCTCTGCCTGTAATCAAATACTTGATATTGCCGAACGTTACTCAAATCTGGAGATGGATATTGCAACGGGTGAGCGTGGTGAACGCTATTCTCATGTTGAGTCTCTATTGATTGAATTGACAGGGGCTGAAGCGGCGCTGGTTGTCAATAACAACGCTGCCGCTGTTTTGCTTGCGCTTTCAGCCATCTCATCTGGAAAAGAGGTGATAGTATCGCGTGGAGAACTGGTTGAGATCGGCGGTTCTTTCAGAATTCCTGATGTTATGAAAATGAGCGGTTCCACACTCAAAGAAGTCGGCACAACAAACCGTACCCACCTCAAAGACTATCAGTCCGCTATTTCTCCAGAAACCGCACTCCTCCTCAAAGTCCATAGCAGCAATTTTTCAATAATTGGATTTACCGCAGAAGTTACAATAGAACAGCTTGTCTGCTGCGGCAAAGCTGCCGGATTGCCGGTCATGGCAGATATCGGCAGTGGCTCCCTTATTGATCTCTCCCGTTACGGTTTGCATGGAGAGAGACCGATACAGGAGTATATCAAGGGAGGAGTTGACATTGTCACCTGCAGCGGAGACAAGATGCTCGGCGGACCACAGGCGGGATTCATACTCGGTAAGCGCGACATTATTGCCAAATTAAGAAAAGAACAACTGTTACGAGCTCTGCGTATTGACAAGCTTACACTTGCCGCGCTTGAAGCAACATTGCGATTATATCGGGATGAAAAGCAGGCATTGAAAGAAATCCCGACTCTGCGTATGTTGACCACCCAGCCAGCGGAACTGAAGGTAAAAGCATATTCATGGATCAAAAGAATTCGTCCAAAAATACCCAAGCATATTGCATTGAATATTATTACCGGAAATTCACAGGTCGGAGGTGGCGCACTTCCTCAACTGGAACTACCTACGTTTTTGATAGCCGTGACTGCTGACGGTGTATCACCGGAAAAAATAGACACTTCCTTCAGACAGTGCAAAACCCCTGTACTTGGTCGGATTCAAAAAGGGAAATACCTCCTCGACCTTCGCACCATGGTTGATGCAGATATACCGGATCTCATCACAGCCTTGAGCATATTATAATGACAAAAAATCTTATACTCGGAACTGCCGGTCATATTGACCATGGCAAAACCTCGCTGGTCAAAGCACTAACAGGGATAGATACTGATCGCCTCCCGGAAGAGAAGGAGCGCGGCATTACCATAGAACTTGGCTTCGCCGACCTGCAGCTTCCTGATGATATTCAGCTAGGCATCGTCGATGTTCCAGGTCATGAGCGTTTTGTCCGTGCCATGGTAGCCGGAGTTGGCGGGATGGATATTGTTATGCTGGTGATTGCGGCTGATGAGGGGATTATGCCACAGACTCGTGAGCACCTGGATGTGTGCCAACTGCTTGGTATCAGGCGCGGCATGGTTGTCCTGACAAAGAGCGATCTTGTTGATGAGGAGTGGCTTTCCCTGGTTATTGAAGAGGTTCAGGAGTTTGTTACCGGTACCTTTCTGGAAGGCTCACCTATAGTCTCCGTTTCTGCACGCAGTGGCAACGGGATAGACAACCTTAAAGCAGCTCTGTATCGATTAGCTAAAGCCGTTGAACAGAAAAAACTTGATGGCGCATTTCGGTTACCGGTAGACAGAGCCTTCTCTGTAGCAGGATTCGGCACAGTTGTCACCGGTACACTTCTGAATGGTCAGGTACAGCTGGGGGATGAAATAGAACTGATTCCTTCCGGCATCTGCGCAAAAATACGAGGAATCCAGGCTCACGGCAAAAAAATTGAGACCGGATTTGCTGGACAGCGGCTTGCCCTTAACCTGCAGGGGGTTGACAACCATCAGGCGCAAAGAGGTGATGTTGCCGCCCCCCGTGGTCAATATCACTCAACCCGGGTCGTTGATGTGACAATAAACTACCTAGCTTCTGCACCCCACCCGCTCAAACATCGGGGAACAGTCCGCCTTCACTCTGCAACCTACGAGGTTTCAGCCCAAGTTATCCTGCTTGACAAAGGGAAGCTGGAACCAGGTCAAAGCGCTTTTGCCCAACTCCGACTTGCAAGCCCGGTACTTCTGCTCAACGGAGATCCTTTTGTATTACGCAGCTATTCACCATCTCAAACTGTTGGCGGAGGAACTATTCTCGACCCTTCCCCACCCAGCAGACGTCGGCGTTCTGCAGAAGCTTTGGCACTGCTTGAATCCATGGCAGTTGGAAATGAAACAGAAATGGTAGAACGGTTTGTGACAACGTCCCTTCTATCCGGAATTTCATTCCAGAATCTTATCCGGAGAAGCGGCTTATCATCAAAACGATTGGAAGCGGCGCTTGCTCCGGCACTCTCTTCAGGAAACATAGTTCAGATGATAAGGGAACCGAGAACTTTTCTGGGAAAATCTAGTTTTAATGCACTCTGTAATCTTTTACAGGATAGAATAGAAACCTATCTGAAAAACAACCCGATCAAGGATGGCATTAGCAAAGAAGAGCTAAAAACAAGAATCCCGGCACGCAGCGATGTACGTTTCTTCAACAACTGCCTGCAGCATCTGGAAAATGAAAATAGAGTCATTGTAGACCGCGATCTGGTAAAACTCCCGGTAAAAAATGATGAGCATGGCACAAGCAGTGATGATATTCAGAAAAATCTTGCGATGGCACTGGTAGAAGGAGGATTCGAACCACCAACAGTCAAAGAGCTGTGCGAATCTTTTAGCCTTCAGGAAAAGGTGATGATTGAACGCCTCAATCTGCTTACACGTCAAGGAAACGCAGTCAAGGTAAAAAGCGATCTATATTATTCTCCTGATCCTCTTCAAAAGATTGCTGATACCATGATTGGCTATTTGCGGGACAAAGGGGAGATAACCCCGGCACAGTTCCGGGAGATTGCCGGACTATCACGAAAATTTATGATACCGGTGCTGGAATATTTCGATTCAATTAAAATAACGGTGCGTGTCGGTGATAAACGATTTTTGAGAAAACGATAATAACGTAATATGCGGATCTTAAGGCAGTCGCAAATTTCCACATTTCATTTCTTAATGTTTTCGGATTGGAAAGGGTGGTTAGAATAATGTCCCGATAACACTGCCAATAACCGAAATCGGACCGGTGTCCTGCAATCCTTCCATAGCTTTTTCAGTCTTTTTAAGGGTGGAAAGGGCATCGCGATAAAGTTTGTCATCATTGACCAGCTTACCGACGGTTCCCTCCCCTTCGTTGATCTTACGGGTAATTTCCTTCAAATTTGCTACTGTTTCTTTCATTTCCACATACAACGCCGGATCGTTAACAAGCTTCCCTGCTGTCCCTTCCCCCTTGTTGATCCGTTGTGCAATCTCCGTGAAATTCTTCATGCTGTCGTTCATCCCCTTGACGGCTGCAAGCGCTTCCCGATACACATCTTCTTCCTGAAGCAATTTCCCGATAGTTCCTTCACCACGCTCTAGTTTTGCGCTGACGTCGCGCAAGCTGCCGGTCAGGGCGGTGGCATTAGAGTAGAGAGTTTTATCATTGAGCAGCATGGCAAGTGAACCGTCGCCACGGTCTATTTTGCTCGTTATGCTGGCAAGACCGTTCAATGATTGCTTCACCGAACCCCGGTTTTCATCAAGCATGGCGGTAATTCTACCCATGACTTCATTCTGGTTGCGGTTCAATTCTGCAATCATCTGGCGGGCATCTCTGGTCAATGCACCGACGTTGTCCATGAGAGCGTCAATCCCGGCGGAGTCGATACTTTTTACCGTGCTCCCTGCCGGCAGGTCAGCGGTTCCGGCTGTTCCAAAGCTGATGCCGAGAAACTGTCCGCCGAGCATGTTGGTCATGCGTATACCGGCAACACTGTCGGTTTTTATATGTGTTCCCGGCTTGACTTCAAAATCGACTTTTACCTTGCTGTCAGCAACTGATATTCCGGTTATGGTGCCGACATCAACACCAGAGAGTTTTACCGAATCACCCTGTTTCAGCCCTGTCGCTGCTGATAGATAGGTTGTGTAGTTCGATTTTTTATCAAGGAAATTCCAGCGGTTGCCTACTTCAAGCATTAGTACAAAAAGGGCGATGCTGATAATAAAAAACATGCCGACTTTTGCTTCGTGTGAAAGTCGCATAGATATTTGCTCCAGAGGTCATTTTTTTCTGCATTATACCGAAGGCTACGCGCTTGGCAACCATATTGTACATATTGTCTTTTTTGCATGTTCCGGTTATGGTAGGTCACACTGTGCGGAGGTAGTATATGATTTCTTTTGATGAAGCAAGAAAAACAATCCTGGCAAATACGGTATGTTGCGGCGTCGAGCGGGTTCCGCTTCTTGAATCAACCGGTCGGATTCTCGCAGAAGATACTGTTGCGCCATGGGATCTGCCATTATGGGATAATTCTGCCATGGACGGCTATGGGGTAAGCTCTGCTGATTGCGCTGCCATACCGGCGAAATTGCACGTCAGCGGTTTTTTACCGGCCGGTGCCCGGGGTGATGAATTTTCTGTAGAACCGGGATGTGCTGTCAGGATCATGACCGGAGCGCCGATTCCAGTCGGATGCGATGCGGTGGTTCCACACGAAGAGACCGATAATGGACAGGTTGACGTACTTCTGAATAACCAGGTCAAGAAGGGGCAGCATATCCGTTTTCGTGGCGAAGATGTGTCGGCAGGCTCTATTTTCCTGAAAAAAGGGACGATGATCAGGCCACCGGAAATCAACATGCTTGCCAGTTTCGGGATGGCGTTAGTGCCGGTTTATCGTCGCCCGGTCGTTGCAATTGTCTCCACCGGCGATGAATTGGTGGAATTGGGATGCACTCCCGGGATGGGGCAGATTATCAACAGCAATACGCTTTCGCTTGCTGCCGCAGTTCAGGAAGTCGGCGGGATTCCTCGAATCATCGGGATTGCCAGTGATAACAGGGAAAGCCACCTTCAGCTGCTTAAGGAAGGTTTGAACGCAGATCTGCTGATTACCTCTGCCGGAGTTTCTGCCGGTGATTGCGATCTGGTTCGTGACATTTTGGAAGAGCTCGGGGGGGAGCAGCTGTTCTGGAAAGTCGGCATCAAGCCGGGCGGTCCGACCGCTTTTGCACTGCATGGCACGACACCAGTATTCTCACTGCCGGGGAACCCGGTTTCAACCATGATAACCTTTGAAGAGTTTGTCCGTCCGGCACTTCTTGCCATGCAGGGGCATCATCGTATTGTGCGCCCTCTCTTTGATGTCATCATGCGTGACCCGATCAAAAAGAAACCGGGCAAGGTGCAGATTATCAGAGTGCGGTTGGAAAGAGAAGAGGGGCGATGGCATGCCGTATCAGCCGGAAATCAGCAGACTGCAATCCTTAAAACCATGGTGGATGCCCAGGGGCTGGTAATACTGCCGGAGGATAGCTCTGGCTGTGCTGCCGGTGATACGGTTCAGGCGCATTTTTACGGCAACTATATTGAACTGGTCGATCATACCAAAGGATCCTGATATCGACTTTGAAATAATTATACTCATGGTTTGTCCAGCAGGTCGTAGATTTTGCTCCAGTTGGTCTGAATCAGTGCATCAATCGTTGTCCTGATATCGATACGCTTATTCGGTAGAAATAAAATTGTTTTTCATAATAGAATCCTTTCATACTTCTTATTTTACTCCGCCTGGAGATAGGATCATCCCCTGCTTACCGTTGAGCCGGAGGCGCTACTGGTGCCGGTCGGTAGTATTTCAGGCCGACATCTCTCAGGCGATACCCGGAATTGGTCCTTTCATGCCGGGTGAAGTCAAATCGGCCAAGGTCTATTGCTAGTGCGTCGATGGTAAACGGTCCGAACTTGGTATTCCAGCTGAACGGTCCGATACCCGCACCCAGCTCAACCTCGATGGACGGAGCGATCAAAACGTTCAGCCCGTAGCGCGGATTGGTGACTTCAAAACCCCAGCTGGTCGCAGCAGCGGCGTTTTCAGCAAGTGTGAAGCTCGCCGGGCCAGCTTCCAGATCAAGAACAGGTTTACTTGGAGTTGCATTTAGACCGGTTACATCCAAAGAAAACTTTCCCTTGTCTCCCTGAATCGTCATACCGGGATTAAAGGCAACATACGCAGCTCCAAAATCAATAGCCAATCCAAGTTCCCGGCCGGATTGAGTTATGTTGGCGAAATTCCTCCTAACACCCCCCAGTTGCGGTGCGAAGTGTTTTCCGAAATCAAATCCTTTAAGAGCATCAGGGCAGTTATAGGTAATGTTCGGGCCGGGTATGGAGGCATGGAAACGGCATGTAGCCCCCACTTCAAAAACAAACTCTTTCCCCTCGAAAATCTTATCCTGCGGCAGACCAGTAGCGGCATAAAATGCAGGGTCGCCGTCAACCGGAGTCGCCTGTAGCGTAACGGTTGCACCTTGTCCGCAATATTTGACATTATTCTTGTCGGGGTAAAAATCACCCTTGCACAGTTTGTATGGTCCTGTTTTTAATGTTGAATACGGAACGACTGAAGGAACTCCGTCATTGTAGACTTTGTCGACGGTTGCGGTGCCGGTCACCTGGAATGGCCAGCGCAGACCGAAGCCAGCAGAGAAGTTATAGCGGAATGATGCGTAATAGCGGTCGGTGATGGCAGTCTCTTCGGCAAACTCGATGAAGTAGTGGTGTCCATAGGACTTGCCGTAGGTAAAGCCGGTCAGGAATTTGGTATCAATGGTATGCACATTTTCAAACTCAAATGGCGGCACAGGCGGAGGCGACCCTTTTTGCGGGATGAATTTCACCTGATAGGGCTGAGCACTCTCAACCAGTCCGTTACTCCACCCAAGAGCTATCTTGTGTGCCTGTCCCGGACCCTCATTGGTCATGAGGAGCATATCAGGTTTCTGATCTATGATGGTCTGAGGGTATAAGGAATTATCCGGTATTGCTTTGAGTGTGGCACTTGTTACCTTGTCAAGATTTGCTCCACGGATAACAATGGTTTCCCCCTGGAATCCATTGTCCGGAGTAATGCTTTGGATCGAAGGAGCGCTGAAGGCGGCCGGTCGTGCAATTCCTCTGCGCAGGTCTGCACCCGGTGTCTGGATTTCATCCGGAGGAATGACTGCCGGGAGCATGTTCCTGAAATCGGTCTGGTTGGCTGTCGGCAACGGTACATTGAAGTTGAACAGATCCATCTGCGGAATCATGCGGAACTGGTATGCCTTGTACGGTACAACCGACTGAAATGATATACGCTTTGTCGGACTCTGTTTGTTAAGAACCTGGTCAAGTAATTGAATGTCATTCAATTTTTCGTATTGCTTATATTTTGCAGCATCGGGACCATTTGGATTAGCGCGCAGGTAATTGCTTATTTTGGTTCTGATTTTGACGATATGATCTTTGGTTTCCTGTGGCATAACCTTGATATCCGGTTTAAAACAGAGTGAAATTCCGGCTGTTGCCTCAATACCTGGGGCACAGGGGTCTTTGGTGGCAATTTCAAGATGTCGTGTAATGACCAGTCGATCGCTCCCTTCCTGAACTTCTTCACTGTATTTGACCGGTGCTGTCAGATGCTGCTGAAACCCAGGGGAGAATATATTTTTAAGTGTCGGGTGATTACGGATGCTGGTCAAGTTTATGTAATCCTGTGCATTGAAGTTTACGCCATTGGCAAGCGCAACTTTGCCGGCACGTAGGTTGGACCGCCAGGCACCTCCAAGCGTCGGACCCGAGAGGAGCGGTCCTGCCGGGAGTTTGGCAACGGCCGGGGTTACAGCAGCAGGCGCAGCTGGTTTAGCAGCCTGCTGGGCAGGTGTTGCCGGTTTGGCTACCGGTGGAGTCTGTTTTGGCTGGGCGGCAAGCCAAGCGGTCAGTTTCGGTTGATCAACCTTGGGGTAGGTTGCAGTCATGGAGCCGGATGCATTGCCAGCAGTTGTCATGGCAACATTAAAGGCATATCCCCCTTGCAGGTTTGCAGGCGTCAGGTTGTAGGTCAGCCGACCTGATGGCTGACCGACGGTTGCTGTCGCCAGCACTGTTCCGGTTGCTGTGCGCAGGTAAATAGCCACCGGTGCCCCGGTTACCGTTGCGGTGATGGTAACGACACCAGGGTTGGTAATGTGGATGGTTTTCTGGAAAGCCTGCTGCGGTGTTGCAGTAAAAGCAGATTGCAGGGTGTCAACAGCTCCTGCCGGTGCTGTAACCGGTTGCTGTTGGGCTGCTTGAGCTGCCGGTAGTTTCGGGGCTGCTGATTTTGCCGGAATTGCGGCAGCTGTCGCCAAGGAAACTCCTGCGACAATAATTGCTATGGTGGTTGCAACTGTTTTTAGCATATAAAAGACCTCCTTTTTTCAGATCAAAAGTTTTCCATTTGCAGTAGCAGCAATGCTTTATGGAAGTGGCGGCGGGGGTGGCGGGGGTGGTATCATCCCTCCCGGATCCATTGGTAATGGTGGGGGTGGTGGCAAACCAGGGGTGTTTTGCGGGAGAGGTATGGGTGGTGGCTGTGCAATAACCTGATTTGGCATTGGCGGTGGAATATTCATATTTGGTGGCGGCATCGGTATTTGTTGCGGCATTGCAATACCCTGTATTTGTGGTGCCATTTCCTGTTGCTGTTGTGCTATGCCAGCATCTTGAGATTGAACAGGCATTCCCGGCGTTCCGTTATTAAGAGCTCCTCCTTGACCAACTTTCAGTTCGGGAAGTTGAGGCTTGGGGCGTGCTAGATTCTCTTTCCCCCAGGAATCCTCAACGGTTATCCCCTGTGGGAAACCAGCACCAGGCATACCAAACTGCGGCATTTGACGCTGCTGCCCTGTGATCGGGACTGATACCACTTCACTTTTGCGACGATACTCATCCTCAACCTGAACAGCGATGTTTCCGCTCTGGGCGCCAGAAATGACTGCCGTTGCTTCGCCGCTAACTCCGGAAGGGGAACGGTTGTTGTCCCGGATATCAACATCAACGGTTTTACGTTCAGTGCCGGTGGAAATAAATACTCTTGTGATCGGTTCTTCTGCTTCCCACTGGACTCTTACGCTCGCCCCTGAATCAACAAATGTAGCGGTAGCCGAGGTAACTTGTGGCGCAGTTCCGGCTGAAGCGACAGTAACGCTGAAAAACAGTATGGCAGCAATGCAATAATATAAAAAATCAGAACGTTCCATGAATCCTCCAGGTTTTAAAATACTATTATAAAAAAATACTGTCAAATCAAATGAAGCTTTCTGTATATTTTTACACATTATGATATACTTATTTTACGGTAATTTATTGTAGAATATGTATCGCCAACCAGATGCTCTTCTGATTGGCATCTGTCCACTCCACGCGATGTCTGCAGGCGGTCGGGATAAATAAATAATCGCCCGGCGACAGCTGTCGCGCTTCAGGCTCCCCGTCAAAGCGGATCGCTGCA
>Ga0172367_10007151_pt1 | contig 12873 bp, 11 predicted proteins | sample Lak10m_FD_114542 | JGI IMG/M metagenome (GOLD analysis project Ga0172367, IMG submission 114542) | Freshwater microbial communities from Kabuno Bay, South-Kivu, Congo - kab_022012_10m | ecosystem: Environmental > Aquatic > Freshwater > Lake | place: Democratic Republic of the Congo: South-Kivu...
CCATCATCGGCTTGGATATTCCCTTCCTGCTGGCGGGCGCGGTGGTAACGGAGCGCATCTTCGCCTGGCCCGGCATGGGACGCCTGTTCATCGACCACATCGAACGCGCCGATTTCCCCATGCTGATGGGCATCTTGATGTTGATTTCCGTCGCGGTGGTCGTTTTCCAAATCATCACCGACGTGGTGTATTCCTTCGTAGACCCGCGCATTCGACTGGATTGAGGAACCCATGACAAACTCCACCTCCCTCGATGTTTCCTCCACCCCGCCCCTTTCGCCGATGGCGCTGGCGGCGCGTCGTTTTCGCAAACACCGCATGGCGATGTTCGGGCTTGCGTTGCTCGTGGCGCTTGTCCTTTATGTTGGTTTCGCGGACATGATCTCGAGCGGCTACTGCGCCCCGATCAAACAATCGGTCAGCGGCGAGGCATGGGCAAATTGCAACGACACCAGCCTCAAACTCCAGCCGCCCTCCGCCGACCACATCTTCGGCACGGATGTTATCGGGCGCGACATCTTCGCCCGCACCGTGTACGGCGGGCAAATCTCGCTGTTCATCGGCGTTTCAGCCGCCATCTTCGAAGTATTCCTCGGCGCGTTGATTGGCGCGTTGGCGGCGTATTACGGCGGCTGGGTGGACAACCTGCTGATGCGTTTCACCGAAGCCATGTTGAACATCCCCAGTTTGTTCCTGCTTATCATCGGGGCGCGTTTCTTTGGCAGCGGACTGCCGACCTTCAACTTCTTCGGGCGCGAATTAACTGGGAGCGTGGTCATCATCATCATTGTTATCGGCGCAACCTCATGGATGTACCTCGCCCGCATCGTCCGCGCCAATGTACTTTCGTTGCGCGAACTTGATTACGTCTCCGCCGCCCGCGCATTGGGAGCATCCGACCGCCGCATCATCTTTACCCATCTTCTGCCGAATACCACTGCGCCGCTGGTGGTCAGCGCGACGCTCGGCGTGGCGAATGCAATTCTTTCGGAAGCGTATGTCAGTTTTCTCGGCGTGGGCGTGCAAGGCTCCACCGCCACCTGGGGCAACATGCTGGATGGAGCGTATCAATATCTTGAGTCCGCGCCCTGGCTGTGGTTCTTCCCCGGGACTTTGATTCTGCTCACTGTGTTGGGAATCAACTTCGTCGGCGACGGTTTGCGCGATGCGCTTGATCCCCGCAGCGGGCGCCGCATGTAGCGGCTTTCACGAAATCCGATATTACAGTAAAATTCATGACCAGTGGATATTCCCCTGTCTTGTTTGAACTGTAATTTCGTCGCCTTCTGACGAACAAACAACTGCGCTATGGCAGATGATTCTGTCATGGCGCTTTCTTTTTGGGGAATATCGTTTTCAACCATTGGAGAGGAGAAACGTATGAAACAAAAACTGTTCTACCTGTTCGTTCTCGTTGCCCTGTTACTTGCCGCGTGCGGTGGCGGGACGCCAGCGGCAAATGAGTCTCCCGAGTCTGCGCCTGCGGAAGCGGAAGCCCCTGCCGCAGAATCCACCGAGCCAGCCGTGGTTCGAATTGGCTGGGCGGGCAGTCCCGACACGCTCAACCCGGGCATCGCAATCCTATCCGAAGCGTATATCATCTTCGAGCTGGTCTACGACTCGATGTATGAACTCAATCTCGACGGTTCTTTCACATTGAATTTGGCGGAAAGCGTCGAAGTCTCGGACGACGGGCTGGTTTACACCTACAAGATTCGAGACGGAATCAAGTGGCACGACGGCAAACCGTTGACCGCCGAGGATGTGGCTTTTACCTACAACCTCTACAAAGATACGCCCGAATATCCCTACATGAACGGCTACTACACCACCTATTTCGAGAGCATCGAAGTCACCGAAAATAACGAGGTTGTCCTCACGCTCAACGAGGCAATCCCCAACATCGAAAGCCAGTTGGTGTTTCTCTACATTTTGCCCAAGCACATTTGGGAAAGTGTGGACAAGCTTGAATATGAAAACTTCGAGATGATTGGCTCCGGTCCCTTTAAGATGACCGAATATGTGCAAAGCGAATTTATCCGCCTGACCGCCAACAAAGAGCACTTTGCCACCCCGCCCAAAGTGGACGAAGCCATTTTCCAGACCTTCGAGAACCAGGACGCGCTGGTGCAGGCGATCAAGACCGGTCAATTGGACATGATTACCGAAATGCCCAACACCGCGGTTGTGGCATTGAAGAGCGCCGAAAATGTGGAAGTGGTCGTTGGCTCGCCGCTTGGACCGGGCGTGACCGATATCATCTTTAATCAGTTGGGGGAGGAAAATTGTCCGAAGGATGAGGGCGGAATCTGCACGGGGCACCCAGCCCTACGAGACCGCAATGTGCGTCTTGCGCTTTCTCATGCAACCGACAAACAAAAGTTAATCGATGTAATTCTGCTTGGGCTTGGAACGCCCGGGCTGACCCTCATCCCCGACGGCACTGGTGTTTGGTACAACAACACATTGAAGGACTTTGAATTCGACGTTGCCAAAGCCAACCAGATTTTGGACGATGCGGGATACAAGGATACCGACAACGACGGAGTCCGCGAGATGCCCGATGGCTCGCGCCCATTGAACTTCCGCATGAACTGGCCCAGCGACAGTCTCGTCGCGCCGCGCATGGCTGAGATGTTGAGCGAGATGTGGGGACAGGTGGGTGTGACCCTTGAAATGCAAGTCATCGACCCCGATGCCCTGACCGCCCTATGTTGCCCCGCCTTCGATTTCGATATCATGATCTGGGGCTGGGTCTCCGATCCCGACCCGAGTTCCCTGCTCTATGTTTACACGACCGAAGCCATTCCCTACGGCTCCAGCGAAACAGGTTATTCGAATCCCGCCTACGATGAACTCTATTCCAAGCAGCAGGTGACCCTTGATTTCGAAGCCCGTAAGGACATTGTTTGGGAGATGCAGAAGATCGTATTCGACGATGTCGTGTACATCATCCCCTTCTATGAAAAGAATACCCAAGCCTTCCGCACCGACCGCTTCACTGGCTGGATTACCGACCAGGCAAAAGTGGAACTTGCCGACGTGACCTCGCTGGTGGTCATCGAACCTGTTAAATAACATTCCTAATTAAACACGAAGTACACAAAGGTCACGAAGAAAGACCTCAAAAAACTTTGTGTACTTCGTGTCCTTTGTGTTTGAAAATTCTTACACCAGGTTTATAAACCCTTATTTCAAGGAGCGAACCTTGAACCGTACCCGCGCACTGCTCAAAAAAGCAGCATGGTCACTGTTTACCATTCTGTTTGTGATTGTCTTGAATTTCTTTTTATTTCGCGTCCTGCCTGGTGACCCTGCGCGGGCAGGGATTCGTGACCCGCGCCTGAAAAAAGAGGCGGTGGAAATGCTGCGGGTGCGCTTCGGACTCGACAAGCCCGTCATCAACTGCTTTGAATCGCTCAACCCAATCAAACTCGGCAGTTGCACAGTCAACCCGATGGAAACGCAGTTCTTCATCTACGCCCGCAATCTCTTACAGGGTGAATTCGGATTCAGTTACCACACCAACCGTCCCGTTGGAGATGTTTTGGCGGAACGGCTTTGGAATACGGTTTTACTCATCGGCGCGGGACAAATCCTTTCCATCATCATCGGCGTCATCTTTGGCGTCTTTGCCGCGTGGAAGGCGCGGACGACGGTGGACTTTGCCGCCGTCATCACCAGTTTGATTGCGTGGAGCCTGCCGACCTTTTGGCTGGGAATCATCCTGCTGTTTTGGGGCAGCAATAACGGTCTGCCGCTGGCGGGCAAGGCGACGCCTGGGGCAAGTTCCCTGCCGCTTTTACAACAATGGGGCGACATCGCCTTGCACATGTTCTTGCCCACACTGACCTACACCATCGTTTACATGGGCGAGTACACCCTCATCATGCGCTCCAGTTTAATGGACGTGCTTTCGGAGGATTACATCCTGACCGCCAAAGCCAAAGGCTTGAGCACCTTCCAGATTTTGAAAGACCACGCGCTGAAAAATGCCATGCTACCGCTGGTGACAGTGATTGCGATTAACCTCGGCTTTACGGTGGCAGGCGCGATTCAAATCGAGACGGTGTTCTCGTGGCCCGGGCTGGGTCTATCGATTTACGAAGCGGTCGGACGGCGCGACTTCCCCGTTTTGCAGGGCGCGTTTGTGTTGATTGCGGTGGCGGTCATCGCCGCCAACTTCCTCGCCGACCTGACGTACACCTACCTCGACCCGCGAGTCGAAACGGAGTAGCCAATGGAATCCCACTTCGTGCAAAATCAATGGAAAGACCGTTGGCTGAAATTCTGGGCTGTCTTCAAAAAGAGCCGCATTGGAATCGTCGGGCTGGTCATGCTGGCGGTGATTATTTTGCTGGCGGTCTTTGCGCCGCTCATCGCGCCGTATGATTCGTCTTCGACGGAATCGGTCACGATCGACGACATCTACAACCCGCCGAGCGCAACTCATTGGTTCGGGACAGACGACGCGGGACAGGACGTTTTCTCGAACTTTGTCTTCGGCGCGAGAATCTCGCTGACGGTTGGATTCTTCGCCGCGTTCATTTCCGTCTTCATCGGCGGTTTGCTTGGCTTGGTGGCGGGCTTCTTTGGCGGACGCTGGGAAAACTTCCTCATGCGTTTCACCGACATCATGCTAGTCATCCCCGACCTGCCGCTGATGGTGGTCATCGTTGCCCTGACCAAGCCCTCGCTGATGAATATCATCTTCGTCATCGGATTGCTTGGTTGGACGACCACCGCCCGCGTTGTCCGCTCGCAAACTTTGGCGGTGAAGTCGCGCAAGTTTGTTTTGCGCGCTCGCGCTGTCGGCGCCGGCAATGGTCACATCATCTCGCGCCACATCCTGCCGCTGGTCATGCCGATCCTCGTGGTGCAGGCGGTGCTGGTCGTGTCGCTTGCCATTTTGAATGAAAGCGCATTGTCCTTTTTGGGACTGGGTGACCCGACCGCTCTCTCGTGGGGACAAATGCTCAACTACGCCTTCGGGCGCGGAGCGATGTCCGTCGGCGCGTGGTGGGCGTTGGTCGTGCCGGGCTTGGGGATTGTGTGGGTCGTCCTCGGCTTGACGCTGCTTGGACAAGGCTTGGAACAAGTCCTCAACCCCAGGCTGGAGACCCATCACCTTATGCCGCACAAGCCCACAGTCGAGGACAAGGCTGCGGGTCACGGGACGGGGTCGCTGCTCGAAGTCCGCAATCTCTCCATCCACTATATCAACGAAGGCAAGCCGCCCGCCCGCGCGGTGGAGAATATCAGTTTTACTTTGAACAAGGGCGAGTTGATTGGGCTGGTGGGCGAGAGCGGCTGCGGTAAGACCACCCTCATGCTGGCTCTGCTTCGGCTGCTGCCCTCTGCGGGACAGATTGTGGGCGGCAAGGTTTTCTTCAACGGCGCAGACCTGACCGCCATGAACGACGAGGCGTTGAATAAAATCCGCTGGAAGGAAATTTCGATTGTCTTTCAGGGCGCGATGAATGCGCTCAATCCCGTGCGGACGGTGGGCGACCAGATTGCCGAAGCGATTCTCAAGCACGAGCCGAGTTATCCGCGTGAGAAGTTGGGGGCGCGGGTGACGGAACTGCTCGACCTGGTGGGAATCGCCGCCGACCACAAGGAACATTTTCCGCACCAGTATTCGGGCGGGATGAGACAGCGGGCGATGATTGCAATGGCGCTGGCTTGTAATCCGCAAGTCATTATTGCCGACGAACCGACCACCGCGCTGGATGTGATGATTCAGGCGCAGATTTTGGAACTGCTCGACAAACTGCGCGAGAAACTCGGACTGGCGATTATTTTCGTCACGCATGATCTGGGCGTGGTGGCGGAAATCTGCGACCGCGTGCTGGTGATGTATGGCGGTGTGACCGCCGAGTATGCCGAAGTGGATACGATTTACAACGAGGCGAAGCACCCGTACACGCAGGAATTGCTGAAAGCCTTCCCCGACCTGACCAAGCCGAAGAAGAAACTTGCTTCCATTCCAGGCTATCCGCCGCGACTAGAGGATTTGCCCGCAGGCTGCCGCTTTGCCCCGCGCTGTCCCGTTGCCTTCGACCGTTGCCGCAGCGAACAGCCGTCCCTGCATGAACTCGGCAAATCACACTTTGCAAGTTGCCACCTGCTCGAGGAGTCCAAATGAAACCAGAAAATCTTCTCGAAATTCGCGGCTTGAAAAAATACTTTGACGCGGGACGCCCCACCCTGTTTTCGCGCCAGAATAAATATGTCCATGCGGTGGATGGGGTGAGTCTGACCCTGCGGCGCAGCGAGGTGATTGCCCTCGTCGGCGAGAGCGGCTGCGGCAAATCCACACTTTCGTTGTTGTTGATGGGACTTGAAGAACCCACCGCAGGCAACATCCTTTTTGAAGGGCGCGACATCACCCACCTCAAAGACCACGAACGCAAGGAATTGCGGCGCAAGATTCAGATGGTCTTTCAAGACCCGTACGAGTCGCTCAATCCTACACAGACCATCGAAGAGATTGTCAACGAGCCTTTGCAGGTGCATGGCATAGGTCACAGCAAAGCCGAGCGCGACGAGCGCGTGAAGAAGGCGATGGAGGACGCAGGCTTGAAACCTGCCGAAGTTTATCTCCACCGCTTCCCGCATGAACTCTCAGGCGGACAGCGCCAGCGCGTGGTCATCGCCGCCGCCCTCGTCCTCGAACCCGAAATTTTGCTTGCCGATGAACCTGTCTCGATGTTGGATGTCTCCATCCGCGCCGAAATCATCAACCTGCTGGCTGAGTTGCGAATCACGCGCCAGATTGCGGTCATCTTCATCACGCACGACCTCGGCTCGGTGGGCTTCTTCGCCGACCGCGTGGCAGTGATGTATTTGGGACGCATTGTCGAGATTGGAACCATGCTCGAAGTGCTGGAGAAAACCCAGCACCCGTACACGAAGGCGCTGATCTCGGTCATCCCCGTTCCCAACCCGCGCTTGCGCCGCGAGCGAATCATTTTGCAGGGCGAGACTCCCAACCCCATCGATGTGCCAAGCGGATGTCGCTTCCACCCGCGCTGTCCTGTGGCGCTTGCAACCTGCAAGGAAAGTGACCCGCCGTTTATCTCACAGAGCAAGACACATTCGACAGCGTGTCTGTTGTTGGTGAAGTAAAAAGATTAACCACAGAGACACCGAGTCGCGGAGTTTTTTATCGGTCGACTCAGTGTCTCTGTGCCTCCGTGGTTCGCCCTCCCTTTTGTTTTGCGGACTGAAGTCCGCGCTCCGCAAGTTATAATTGCGGAGATGAAACTGCCCCTCAACCAAATCCTCAAAGGCAATTGCGTCGGGACGCTCAACTCCCTGCCCGAAAAATCGGTTGACCTGATTTTCGCCGACCCGCCTTACAACCTGCAATTACAAAACGACCTACACCGTCCCAACATGACAAAGGTAGACGCAGTCAACGACCGCTGGGACAGGTTCGACTCCTTTCAAGCCTACGACAATTTCACCCGCAACTGGCTCGCCGCCTGCAAGCGCGTTCTAAAGCCGACAGGCTCGATCTGGGTCATCGGCTCGTATCACAACATCTTCCGCGTTGGGACAATCATGCAAGACCTCGGCTTCTGGATTTTGAACGACGTGATTTGGGTCAAGACCAACCCCATGCCAAACTTTCGCGGCGTGCGTTTTACAAATGCGCACGAGACGATGATTTGGGCGAGTTCAGGCAAGGGGGAAAAATACACCTTCAACCACCAAGCCATGAAAGGCTTGAATGACGAAAAACAAATGCGTTCCGACTGGTGGCTGCTCTCGCTGGCGACAGGCTCCGAAAGAATCAAAGACGAAAAGGGCGGCAAGGTTCATTCCACACAAAAGCCGCTTTCCCTGCTGTATCGCGTCATCCTCTCTTCGACCCACCCTGGCGACGTTGTCCTCGACCCGTTCTTCGGCAGCGGCACAACGGGCGCAGTCGCAAAAGCCTTGCACCGCAATTGGATTGGACTGGAGCGCGAAGATAAATACATCAAGGCGGCGCAAAAGCGGATAGACGCCGTTCAACCAGAAACCTTCGACCCCAAAGTTTTCGACGTGCGCGGCAAGGGCAAGTCCGCGCCGAGGGTGGCATTTTCGACCCTGCTTGAAAATGGCTTGCTAAGGGCGGGACAAAAACTATTTTTCTCGAAAGACAAAACCCGCTTTGCGGTCATCAAACCCGACGCGCAACTCCGCGCCGCCGACGGCTTCACGGGCAGCATTCACCAGGTGGGCAGTCACTACATGGACGGCGCTCCCTGCAACGGCTGGGAACATTGGTATTTCAAAAAAGACGGGCGGCTGACAAACCTGAACGACTTGCGCGAAGCCTATCGAATCGAAAATGGACTGACCGAATGGACATCGTAAGTTTACAAAACCCGAAAGTAAAACACATCGTCAAACTGCGCGAAGATAAACGTCAGCGTCAGCGGGATGGATTAATGCTGGTGGAAGGACGCGACGAACTGACTCTGGCTCTGGACTGCGGGCTGGTTCCGCAAACCCTTTTGACCGCGCCCGAACTTGATCCTGCTCCGATGGATATTTCCCACGCTGAAATCACCACCGTCACCCGCGCCGTCTTCGAGAAGATTTCCTACCGCGACAACCCCGACGGCTGGCTGGGAATTTTCCCCACGCCCAAAACCTCCCTCGCCGATTTGAAGTTGAGCCAGTCGCCGCTGGTGATTGTCGCCGAGTCCGTCGAAAAGCCTGGCAACCTCGGCGCCATCCTCCGCACCGCCGACGCCGCCCATGTGGACGCCCTCCTCGTCTGCGACCCGCGCGTGGACTTGTGGAATCCCAACGTCATCCGCGCCAGTCGGGGAGCCGTCTTCAGCGTCCCAACCGTCGCCGTGGATTCCCCGTCCGCGTTGGACTGGCTCCGCGCCCGTAAAATCCAAATCCTCGCCGCCACCCCCTCCGCCGAAGTCTTCTACACCGCCGTCGATTTGACCCAACCCACCGCCATCGCCGTCGGCACCGAAGACGATGGTCTGACCGATTTCTGGATGGACAACGCCGACCTCAAAGTCTTAATCCCGATGATGGGCAGAGTTAATTCGCTCAATGTCTCGATTGCCACGGCGTTGATAACGTATGAGGCGCTCAGGCAAAGGAAGTAATGAGTAAAAAGTAACGAAGTAAGAAGCAAGGCAGTCTTGTATTCTGTTGTTTACCTGTTTACCTGTTTACCTGTTTACCTGTTTACCTGCCCACTTCACCCAAAGGACACCCCATGAAAGCCCTCTGGCTCGAAAACAATCAAATTGCATTGCGCGAGATTCCACAGCCCAAGAAACCCAACGAAGCATTAATCAAAATTCGCAAGGCGGGGATTTGCAGCACCGACCTTGAACTGGTCAAGGGGTATTATTCGTATGCGGGCGTTTTGGGACATGAGTTTGTCGGCGAGGTGGTCAGTGCCCCCGATACTTCATGGATTGGTCGGCGCGTGGTTGGTGAAATCAACGCCGTCTGCGGCAAATGCGAAGCCTGCCTGAACGGACGCCCGACTCATTGCGAAACCCGCACCGTGTTGGGAATCACCAACCGCGATGGAGTCCTTGCCGAATACACCACCCTGCCTTTGGAAAATTTGCACCGCGTCCCTGACTCCGTCCCCGACGAGATGGCGGTCTTTACCGAACCGCTTGCCGCCGCGCTGGAAATCCAACAGCAAATTCAAATCAAACCGACTGACCGCGTTCTACTCGTCGGCGCGGGCAGGCTGGGACAACTTGTGGCGCAGACCCTTGCGCTCACAGGCTGTGACTTGCGCGTGCTCTCGCGTCACGCCTACCAGAAAGACATGCTTGCCGCACGCGGAATCAAAACCATCGCCGAGGATGGAATCCAGCCGCGCAGGTGGGACATCGTCGTCGAGGCGACAGGTTCTCCCGCAGGATTTGAGGTTGCCCGCAAAGCCATCCGTCCGCGCGGGACTCTGGTCATGAAATCGACCTACGCGGGCGAGCTGACCGTCAATTTTTCGCCTCTGGTTGTGGATGAAATCACCATCATCGGCTCGCGCTGCGGGCCGTTCGCCCCCGCCTTGCGCCTGCTCGAACGCCGCGAAGTTGACCCCACCGTTTTGATTGCCGCGGAATACAAACTGGGCGACATCGTCCAAGCCTTTGACCATGCCGCCCAGCGGGGCGTCTTGAAGGTGTTGATTTCACCGTAGGGATGGGTCTATGTCCCATCCCCAAAATACGAAGCCAGAAATCCCCAAAACACAAATAAAAATGGGATGACAGCCAGTGCAATCCCTATCCAGGAAAGGCGTTTTGAATCGTTCTTTCGTGTCAGTCCAAAAATGCCCAATGCCAGCGCCGCCTGAGTCGAAACACAGTAAAACAATGCGGTCAGGTTGTTGAGTTGAGCAAAGGCTTCCCGCGAAATATCCAGTTGAGAGATTCCGTAATTCGACAGCAAGGACAGGGCGCAAAGGACTCCCGCGACGAGGGCGGCAACACCAAAGTAGGTGGTCTTTGCAGGGCGGTCAGGCATTTTGTTCGCTCTCCGCAAACAAAAACTTGCTTACCATCCACACCGCCCCGCCGAAGGCGACGCCGAGAATGCCTGTAATGCCGGGCAGAATCCACATCAACATGCTGCTGCCCACAGACTTGACTCGCGCATCAAGCGGACGTTCGGGGTCATACAACACCGTGACTTTGTTGCCCGCCTCGTATTCCTGCGAGGAACTGCCCTCGCTCATCTCCAACTCGCGGGTTCTTCCGTCTGAGGCGGTGAAGCGAACAACGGGGAAGTAATAGTCGTCGTACACGTTATCCTGCTCATCGATGTACTGGCGATGTTTGACCACGTCCACCACCACGCCATCGGCGCTTTGTTCCCTGCTCAATTTTTGGAGGTTGAAGAAGGAGGAAATGCCCGCGATCAAGAGCATGAGCACAGCCACGCCAGAGAAGATCCAAAGGATGATACTTTCCATCTTCTTCGAATCCGTCTTCATTGCGGCGAATTCCTTGTCGAAATTCTTGTCGAAGTCTTCGAAGGACTGCTCGATTTCCTCCGAGGTATCAAGCATGGCTTCCAGCTTGCGCCGATCCTTCGGGTTGGGAACAGCCTCCAGCGAGTCGTATGTCACGCCGTCCACTTCGAAGGAAACGGGTGTCTCATCCTCCCAGTTGATTGAATATTTTTTTGCCATTGCCTCTCCTTGGGGTAAATATTGACCGATAAGGTCTGTATTTTACCTGAATGGAAGGAGAATTCAGCGTGCTATAATCTGAGCGTTGTATCGAGGTAATTTTTCAGGACATCACTTGAACATTCCTCCCAGGAGGGAAAATGACCAAATCTTCCAAACCAAAATCCAACATTGAAATTGACGGCAATGTTAGCGGGACGAACGTTACCATTGGCAATGGCAATACAATCAATAACACCAACATCATCCAGCCGCCGCCCGCGCCTGAGACGCACCCCGCGCTCGGTTCGATTCCCCCTGCCAGCGCGGATACCTACGTCCATCGCGGACAGATCGAAGATGACATTCGCGCCGCGTTACGCAAGGGCGGAGCCAGCGCCATTGTGGGATTGCACGCCCCAGGCGGAACGGGCAAGACGGAATTGGCAAACCGCGTGGCGCAGGAAGTAAAAGATGGGAAACTTGGATTTGAAAGCGTGCTGTGGCTGGATGTGAACGAGAAGACCCCGCAGGAGGTGTTGAGCGAGGGACTGCGCAAGTGCGGACTTCAACTGCCGCCCAACGCGGGTGAAGCCGACCAGAAAGCCGAGTGGCATTCTTTTCTGCTGAATCACAAACTGCTGGTGATTTTCGACGATGTGCGCGAGAACGCCCGCAATGGATTAAAAGCCATCCTGCCGCCCGCGCCCTGCGCCGCGCTGATCACCAGCCGTATTCAACAAATGGCGGGGGTGAAGGAATTTGCCCTCGACCACATGGAGCCTGAACAGGCGCGGGCGTTGTTCGTGAATTCGTTGGGAACGGAAGCCGTCCAAGCCGAAGAGGAAACCGTTTTCAAACTGGCGGAACGCTGCAAGTACAACCCGCTGGCGTTGGAGATCGCCTCGCGCCGCATCCGCCAGAATATGAATTTTACGAACCCGATTGCAAAGTATTTCGAGAAAGCCGAAAAGCGTTTTGAAGAGTTGAAAATGCACGGCGACGAACGCTGGAACATGACGGGCGTTTTCGACCTGAGTTACAACGACTTGACCGAAGCCGACCAGATATATTTTCGCGCTTTGGCGGTTTTTGCGCCGACTGGATTTTCGCCAAATTCTGCCGCGCATATTTGGGAAGCAGACGAGACGCAAACGGGGGAGGTTCTCTCGCGCTTCATCAATCTTTCGCTGGTGATTCCTGTGGCGGGCGACTTCGAGCGTTACCGCCTGCACGACCTGCTGGATGAATATGCCACGCCAAAACTGTGCGAGGCGGGCGATGAGGAAAAAGTAGTTCTTAGTTTTTTCAATTGGCTGACTGACCTATTTGAAAATAACTATACATTGCGGGTTGAAAGTATCCCACTTATAAAACCAGAATTCGACAATCTGGAGAAAACCATTCTCTGGGCAATCGGGAAAGAAAATGGCGAATTGATTGCCACGCTCGCCACCAAACCGCGCAATTGGCTGATGAACTATTTCAGGGAATTGGATAAATGGCAAGCTTGGTTGATAAATTCTCTGGATATTGGCTTTGAAGACAATGAGTTAAAAGCCAACGTGCTCCAAGCCATCGGCGATGTGCAACAATTCCGTGACGACCGAGACGCCGCGCTCGAAAGCTACCACGAAGCCCTGAAACTCTTCCGCCAAGTCGGGGCTAAATTGGGCGAAGCCAACGTGCTCCAAGCCATCGGCGATGTGCAA
>Ga0172367_10007154_pt1 | contig 12871 bp, 6 predicted proteins | sample Lak10m_FD_114542 | JGI IMG/M metagenome (GOLD analysis project Ga0172367, IMG submission 114542) | Freshwater microbial communities from Kabuno Bay, South-Kivu, Congo - kab_022012_10m | ecosystem: Environmental > Aquatic > Freshwater > Lake | place: Democratic Republic of the Congo: South-Kivu...
GCTGGATCAGCACTGACATCGAAAAGCTGTTCAACTTGTGCAGGGATCATTTGGCGGCAGCGTGGGCATGAAATTTGGGTTTGAGGCATGAGGATATCCGTTTTCTTAATTAGATTTGTTGGATTGTTTCACTTATCGATTATTGATCAGGAAAATGAAATCTATTTTACCCTGAAAGTATCTATTGGCAGAGAAAAACAAATTCGTGCCCCGGAGCCATGCTGAGGATCAATCCAAATGCGACCGCCGTGAGATTCGATAATTGCACGAGCAAGGTAGAGCCCTAATCCTGCCCCTTTTGTCTTTCGGACAGCGGTATCTGAGCGATAGAAGCGGTCGAAGATATGGGGCATATCGTGCGGGTCGATCCCCGGGCCTTCATCACTGACCGTGATCACTACCTGTTCTGGACGGACATCACCGCTTATCCGGATCTCACCCTTGGGCGAATATTTAATTGCATTTGAAATCAAGTTTGTAAGTACCTGCCCAATCCGGGTCTCATCCGCCATAATGATTGGAAAGTTGGCGGAAAAATCCACAATTATTTTGTGTTTTTTGGTTTGGGTCTGAAACCTTTCGGCCAGCCGTTTGGCAAGAGTAGGTAAGGAAAAATCTGTCCTGTTAAGGGTCATCCCTCCTGCCTGTAAGCGAGACGCGTCCAGAAGGTCTTCGATCATCTGGGTCAAATGATCTGCTTCTTCCTCGATTACCGCCAGACTATCCTGAATTATGTGTTTATCCCAGCGGGCGTCATCCCGGCGCAAGGTGGAAGCATAGCCTTTGATGAGCGCAACAGGTGTTTTTAGTTCGTGGCTAACTACGGAAATAAAGGTTGCCTTCATCTCGTCAGCATTACGAAAGTGGGTGATATCGCGCACTGTAACAATGATATTGCGTACCTGCCTATCCGGGGTGAGCAAGGGAGCATATGTAATACCAACAGGCACATTCGGTGGTTCGGCGCGTTTTAGGTCGCCTTCAACGTATAGATGCGCATTGGTGGTGAGTGGCCAGCCATTTGCTTCTGCTTCTTCCAAAGTAAGACCATCTGGTTTTCTAGACCAGTTGATGATTTCATTGTGGTGTTTTCCACGCACTTGCTCATCAGTTTTGCCACAGATCCGCTCAAAAGCATCGTTGACTCGCTCGATACTGTGATCGGCATTCAGGATAATGATGCCATCGGCTGCGCTATCAATAAGAGCGTCAAGCCGTTGCTTTTCTATGATTACCTGGCTGTAAAGCCGGGCGTTAAAGACGGCTATCGCAGCCTGGTCAGCGAAGGATTGCAGCAACTGCCGGTCATTGTTCGAGAATAGATCCGTATATGACCTGAAAATAAATATTACTCCGATTACCTGGCCATGTGTCACCAGGGAAATGGCTGTGCCATTGAGTAACCCCTGGCTGGCTGTGTACGTCAGGTCTTTTAGCATGCGATTGAGTTCGTCTACATCTAAAGTGAATACACTTTCGTCAGCCAGCAAAGGTTCCAGGTAACGAAGAAATGCTGCTGGAATACCATGAGCTGCTGCCACCTGCCAGGCATGCGAGTCTTTAAGCGCGATCAAGCCAGCCTGACCGGCCAGCATCTCGATTGAAATGCGCAAAATGCGCTTTAACAACTTTTGCAGGTCGAGTTCTTGGGTGATTGCGCGAGTGATCTCGAGCAAGTAATCGCGTTGTCGAACGCGGAAATCAGGGAGCATAAATTATTTGTCTACCTGTTGAATGTTCAAGGGTGAGTGGTTGATGTTTTGAATTTTATCACCGGGGAGCATAAGCAGTGTTAGAAGGTTATTTGAAAACAATATGATAAGTGCTAGTACTTCAAATTCTACGTGGGTTTATTAGAAGGAACTTTGTTAGCTAAATTCCTATATTGGTTATTGTAATGATCAGTGTTCTCTTGTTTGAGTAAAACAAAATTCTTGCCTGGGATAAATACCTAAAATCGCCTTTTTCATATGACATTTGTCATGATAAATTAAGATAAATTGCATAAGAAGTAATACGTAGAAAAATGTAATCTATTCTTATTGATGTTGTTATATAGACAACTATGTAGTTCGACGAATTTAATCTTATGGCTAAATTCTCAGATTGAAAACACTTGAATTAGTAGAATATATCCTCGCGAGAACAGGCAAGTAAATCACCTATAGGAATCGTTTTTATAAGCGGTCTGGCAATTTACATTCCGATAATTTTCGTGCAGACCAAATCTTATCAAAATCTCAATTTTAAATATAAAGAAATTGGTGCATCATCAATATTTGGTTTATTGTAGGATATTCTCTGCGCAGTGCCTCCGCCCCGTTTATGCAAAAGACGGATAATAACTTTGATTAATTAAAACCCAAAATTGGAAGAAAAAACATGAAAAAAGTATTTTCGAATCTTTTTATATTATTAGTTTTGTTGGTGTCCCTTGCCTTAGGTTTTTTGGGCGGAGTTCTAATTAACCAAAATTTTTCATCCTATTTGGCGATGCAAGAATCAGGAGAAAACAAATCAACAAATTTTCAAGGAAAACGATTCGGTAGTCTGATGACTCGAAAAATCAAAGAAATAAGTATGCTGGCTTTCGAGGTATTAAAAGAAAAGGAACCGGATCATCCTGACGAAGCCTTTAAATTTAGAAAACTTCAAATCCAGAATGAAGATGGTTTGATCCCTTTTGATGGCCTTGAAAAAGCAGCGAAACAAATAGATCTCATGAAGGCCGAGCAAGAACTCACTTCCTCTTCAGCAGGGGTCACAAGGAGTTCATGGACATGGCTAGGTCCGGGAAATATTGGTGGTAGGGTAAGGTCGATTTTGATACATCCAACCATTTCAAATACAATCTGGGCAGCAAGCGTCTCAGGTGGTATCTGGAAGACAACAGATGGCGGAATTTCCTGGTACGTGCTTGATGACTTTATGACCAACATGGCAGTTTCAACACTAGTTATTGACCCCACTAATCCTGATATTTTATATGCTGGTACAGGAGAGTCATATTCTGCCGACGCGTTGAGAGGTTCGGGAATATTTAAGACATCTAACGGGGGCTTAACATGGGAGCAACTTTCTGCAACTAATAATTCTTTCTTCCGAGTTGTAAACCGGTTGGCTATTTCCCATGATGGGAATACAATCCTTGCAGCAACTTGGACAGGTATAAGAAGAAGTGAAGATGCTGGGTCTTCATGGGAACGAATCTATCCTTTAGATAAATATATTCCCATTTACGACATAAACTTCCACCCTTCAGATAGTAGCAAAGCGATAGCGAGTGGTCATGGAGAAGCATGGTTTTCAACAAACGGAGGATTTGATTGGACCCCAGCAGTATTTACACCCACTCCATCCAACCCAGGACGAATCGAAGTTGCATATGCCCCAAATTCCCCCGACATTGTTTATGCGAGCATTAATGTTAACGATGGCGAAATTTGGAAAAGTAGTGACGGTGGTAACCATTACTCGAGAATAAATACTGGCACAAATTATTTTAAAACATTCTTAGGACCCAATCAAGGAGATTACGATAATACTATTTGGGTTGACCCAACTGATTCTGATGTTTTGGTAATAGGGGGTATTCATCTTTGGCGCAGCTCGGATGGAGGTGCGAACCTTACCCAGATAAGCGATACCAATATGCCAATATCCCCACATCCCGATCATCATATAATTATCGAAGATCCAGGTTTCGATGGCAGTCTAAATAAGAAGGTGTATTTTGGTAATGATGGCGGGGTTTATCGAGCAGATGATATTTATACAGCAAACACCGATGAGGGTTGGACCGAATTAAATAACAATCTGGGTATTAGCCAATTTTATGGCGCATCGGGAAGCCCAATTAATGGCGTAATTCATGGGGGGACTCAGGATAACGGTACATTGTTGTTTAACCCGGTGGGCGGAACTGAAGGTTGGACAATGATGGAAGAGGGCGATGGTGGGTTTTCTGCAACTGACCTTGTTGACCCCAAGTATTTATACGGAGAATACATTTACTCGAAAATTTACCGAAGCAACGATGGAGGAAATACAGTTCAGGATATTTACAGTGGTTACCTTGGGGTTGGTGGCATAGGTGATACTTGCGATGGTTGTTCGAATTTCATTGCTCCGTTCGTTCTAGATCCAAACAATTCAAACACTATTTACGCAGGCGGACGAAGTTTATGGCGAAGCACGAATGTTAAAGATTGGGTACCGACCTGGACATCCATCAAGTCAGCTAATTCCAATAATACACCTCTCAGTGCTATTGCTGTTGCGCCAGGAAATTCGAATAGCATCTGGTTAGGTGACAATGATGGTAATGTGTATAAGACGACAGATGGTGGGTCGACCTGGATAACTATAGAAGTAAATGCGAAAAGTAATCCAAGCACACCTAATTCTCTTCCCGACCGGTATGTAACTCGAATTACCATAGATAAAAACGATATCGATAAAGTGTATGTTTTATTTGGTGGTTTTTCAAGTGATAATGTCTGGCGTACAACTGATGGTGGAGCAAGCTGGAATGACGTTACCGGTTCTGGCGCGACTGGTTTACCAGATGTACCCGTGCGTAGTCTGGTAATTCATCCCGATAATTCCAATTGGTTGTATGTAGGTACAGAACTGGGAACTTTTACTAGTGAAGATGGGGGAAGTAATTGGGCTGTTCCTCACGATGGCCCTACAAACACATCTGTGGATGAATTATTTTGGATGAATAACACCTTGGTTGCAGCTACCCATGGAAGAGGTCTTTTTAAAGCAGTTGTATTACCAGTTAATGACGAATTTAATAACGCTGAAGCGATATCTACCCTCCCTATGCTGAAGACGAGGGATATTAGCCAGGCAACTACCGCATCAGACGATCCCATTCTAAATTGTATGGGGACCAAGGGATTGAACTCTGTCTGGTACAGCTTTACCCCGTCCTCCGATGGCGTTTTGACCGCCAACACATTTGGCAGCGGCTATGACACCGTGCTGGCTCTCTGGAAAGGTACGCGTGGGCACTTGACTAGTATGAACTGCAGTGATGATTATGTGACAACTGCTGGACCATCACAAATAAAATCGCTCCTAAAAGCGGGCAGGACGTACTACCTGGAGGTTGTTAAGTACCTGGATCCTCCCGCCGATAAAACTTCTAATCCTATCCATGGAGGTGATCAGTTGCCTGAAAAGGTTCTTGTTGCTGCCACATCGGCTGGGGATTTAACGTTAAACGTCAGTTTCGCGGAGGGAAACCCAAATGGCGCCTTGTTTACCACGTACGATAATCAGGACAATCCCACTAGCGGTGATGGCGATGGAGATATGGATGCTTATATCTTCAATACTGATCCTGTGCACCCTATCGAATTCACGATCAATATTCCTGATGCATCTGGCCTGACAACTGCTAGCCTCTTAATGTCAAACTGGGATGTCGATTGGTCTTCAGGTGAAGTGGATAATGTTTACGTAAATGGCCATTTCGCTGGAACATTGTCTGGCGTCAATAACAGCTGGTCCACCACGAGCCTGGTTCTCAATCCCGCCTGGCTTGTCAGCGGTGAAAACGTTATCCGTATCAATGTGGACTTGAATAATTCTGGATGGTGGGCGGTGACAATCAATTGGGCTCAGCTCATCCTCAACGGAATGACAGCTGGAACAGCTTCAGTACCAGCCTTAAACCTTAACCAGACCAGTTATAAGCCTGGGGGTACCATCCATGTGGATGCCAATGTAGATACAACGCTCTTGTCCCAAGATGTTTGGGTTGAGTTTAATTTGCTTTCCCCGAGTGGTAACATCCTGGCCGGCACGGCTGTTCAACATACTATTTCAGGTGCAGATATCAATCAATCATTGACCGGTTCTGCGGTTGATACGGTTTCTGCGGATATAGCTGTTCCAGCGAATGCAGGCGCAGGAAAATATACCGTTCAAGTTTTGCTCTTTGATAGTAATACGAATCTCGTGCAAGATCTGGAAGTAAAAACCTTCGATATGCAAGTTACCACCAAGAAATTTACTTCCACCGGCACGCAGGATGGTTGGATCCTTGAGACATCTGAAAACAGCAATCTTGGTGGAACGACAAATATTATTGGTTCCACCCTTTTGGTAGGTGATTCGATTGGTGACAAACAGTATCGCAGCATCCTTTCCTTTCCAACCGCTGCAGGCTTGCCCGATAATGCGGTGATCGTAAACGCAACCTTAAAACTACGAAAATGCTCATTGGTGGGAACGAATCCTTTCATTACTCACCTGGGGCTGCTGTATGATATCCGCAAGTCATATTTTGGTACAAGTTCTGCCCTGGTGGCATCTGATTTCAAGGCAACTGCATCCTTGCAAAATGCTGGAAGCTTTAACAGTGTACCTGTCAGTAGCTGGTACTCTGCTGTGTTGAGTAGTTCTGCGAAATCGCTTATTTACAAGACCGGAACCACCGGTCTGACCCAATTCCGCGTGCGCTTTTCTAAAGACGATAATGACGATAATGGGAACGACTACTTTGGTTTTTGCAGCGGAAACTATGCGGCTTCGTCTTATCGCCCCGCTTTGATCGTGGAATATTACATACCGTAATCTAACCGATTCGATAACTTATCTGTCTAAATGGAGAATTCAAGAAGGAGAACAATTTCGACTCTTGAATTCTCCATTTTACTTTCACTTTTCCTTCAAAGCTGGTGCTGCTTTATAATGGGGTACAAAAGTTTTTGAGGTGAAGAATATTGAATAAGGAAAATCACTGGGATGTGGTTGTAATAGGCGGTGGACCAGCTGGTTACTTTGCTGCGATTCGTTGCGCAGAGGTTGCCAATCAGGCTAGGATACCTATGCGTATCCTGGTTTTAGAGCGAGCTCGCCGCTCATTGGGGAAAGTAATCATCTCAGGCGGGGAGCGCTGTAATGTAACCCACGCCTGTTTTGATCCGGCTCAACTGGTTACCTATTATCCCCGTGGTGGGGCAGCTTTACGAGGACCATTCACACGGTTTCAACCACGCGATGTGGTCAATTGGTTTGAGCAGCGGGGTGTAACCTTGAAAGCGGAGGAAGATGGGAGAATGTTTCCCACCAGCGATTCGTCCCTCACCATTGCCAACTGTCTGGAAGAATCTGCCAAGGAAGCAGGTGTGGAAGTGTGGAATCAGTCTAGTCTTCTTGGTATTGAGCGTTCCGAGAATGTTGAGGAAAATGTTTCTCGTTTTCAATTGCATGTGCGGAGAGAACCCCCCCAGGGTGAACAAAACTTATATTCTCAATCTGTCTTATTCGCAACAGGAAGCGAATCTTTTTGCCATGGATTGATCCTGCGCATGGGTCATACAATAGAACCGCCCGTGCCATCCCTCTTCACCTTCAAAGTTTCTGACCCGCGGATTGAAGAACTCGCGGGTTTATCTGTTGCCAGGGTTGGCTTGCGTCTGGGATTAGAGCCTGGTTTCCATAAACAGACTATTCCACTTCAACAAGGGCCATTGTTGATCACACACTGGGGATTGAGCGGTCCTGTGGTGCTCAAACTTTCTGCCTGGGGTGCGCGCTGGTTGTTTGAGCGCGGTTATCAGGCGGGGTTGGTGGTGAATTGGCTATACCCCCTTTCAACCGAAAAAGTATTGGATGAATTACGCCAATATAAAGAGTTCTCGGGAAATAACCGGAAAAAACCTGGCGTTCATCCGGTATATGCGCAAATCCCCATTCGCCTTTGGAAGCGTTTAACAGAAGCTGCTGGAATTGGCGAACTTCAAAATTGGGCCGATGTCTCGAAGGTATCCCTGCGCCGTCTTGCCGAAGAATTGACCTGTGGTCATTTCGAAATTGAAGGCAAGGGAATTTTCAAGGATGAATTCGTAACATGCGGAGGAGTCCGGTTGGACGAAGTCGATTTTAAAACCATGCAGAGCCGCATAGTCCCTGGCTTATTTTTCGCTGGTGAGGTTCTTGATATCGATGGCTTGACCGGAGGTTTTAATTTTCAATGTGCCTGGACAACTGGTTGGCTGGCAGGAAATGCGCTGGCAATTCAGGGTTAGTTAAATATTAGAATAAAGAAGACGCCTTTCTTTTTTGCGGAAGGCGTCTTCTTTATTCTATGCGGAAACTTCTTTTTCTGCCAATGTGATGGCTTCTTCAAAAACCTTAAGCCCTTCATCCATTTCGGACTTGCTCATGCTCAGAGGCGGGGCAATCCGGATGACTGATTTGGCGCATCCCAAGAGCAGCAAGCCTCGCTCAAAAGCTTTGTGCACAACCTTGTCGCGCAGCTCAGCATCTGGTTCTTTGCTTTCCTTGTTTTTAACAAACTCAACTCCAATCATCATGCCGATACCGCGTACTTGTCCAACAGATGGATGCCGCACCGCGATTTCATCCAGTGCATCGATAGCGTATTGACCAACTTCGGCTGCATTGTTCAAGTATTGGTTTTGTATGAGTTCAATTGTCTTAAGCGCTGCGACGCAAGCAAGTGGATTACCCCCGTACGTGTTGCCGTGTGCACCGCGACCCCAGTCCATTACAGAACGCCTGGCGACACATGCGCCTAGAGGAATGCCGCTGGCGATTCCTTTTGCGGTTGTGAAAATATCCGGTTCTACGCCGAAATTTTCAATAGCCCACCATTTTCCTGTTCGCCCCATCCCGCTTTGAACCTCATCTGCAAGGAGAAGGATGCCGTATTTGTCGCATAATTTACGCAAAGCAGGGAAGAAACCTTCAGGTGGGATGATGTAGCCCCCTTCTCCCTGGATCGGTTCGACCAGGATGCCTGCGACTTCGTCAGCCGGCACAATTTGTCTAAAAATCTGTTCTTCAATGTAACGCACAACAGTTTCGCCGTAATCTTCACCCGGTTTGCGTTCCAAAATTGGCCGGTAAGGGTTGGGGAAAGGTGCGTGCACAACTCCATTCATCAGAGGGTAAAAACCGCTGTGGTACAAGGATTTACTGGCGGTCATGGTGACAGCCCCCATGGTCCGGCCGTGGAAAGCGCCTGTAAAACCGATGAAGTTGGTTCTCCCTGAATGATAACGCGCCAGTTTGAGGGCTGTTTCAACTGCTTCCGTACCCGAGTTGGTTAGAAATGACATGGCTGCTTCTTGCATTGGCGCTAATTCATCCAATTTCTCTGCAAGTTCAATCATGTTTACATGGTAAAAATCGGAGGAGATGTGCAGGAACTTCTCTGCTTGTTCCTGAATTACCTTGACTACTTCTGGGTGGGCGTGACCAGTTGAATTTACGGCAATCCCGGCCATAAAATCAAGGAATTTGTTTCCATCGACATCCCAAAGCCAGGACCCTTTACCATAATCCATAGCAAATGGGTAATCGCGAGGATAAGAAGGCGAAATCACTGAAGAATCGCGTTTGACCAACGCGCGGGCTTTGGGTCCAGGTAATTGCATCGGTTCCATAAATTGCTCCTTTGTAATTATAGAATAAGTTGTAGTTGTGAATGATGTCTTCGGCGAGGGAATTGCCTTTATATTATTAAAAAACTTTATCCAAGTTCGATACGAAAATACGGATCGGATACTTGCCCGAAAGGAATAGCGCGAACTGGCCTGTTCTCTTGAATATTCGGTGAAGTGATCACTGGAATGGCTCCCCAAAATTGGAATTATGGCCTGGGGGAGGCAGGCCTATCGTCAGTTATCAGGTAGAAGACCCAGGGCAAGGGCGCCAAGCAAGCCAGCATTATCGCCCAAGGAAGCTCTGGCTATGGTCAAATCTCTTAAATAAGATTGATCCATAACGTGTTTTTGGAGCGAATCTCTTACTGGATCTAGCAAGAATTTTCCACTGAAAGATACCCCGCCGCCAAAGATCACTACCGATGGGTTGAATATATGGACAAATGATGCGAGAGCTTGCCCAATAAAGGTTCCTGCACGTTCCAACGCATGGATAGCCAACTGATCACCTTCTTCAGCAGCTTCTGAGATTTCCCTTGCGGTCAGTTTTTTCTTGTTCGAGAGATTGGAGATGGCTCCATTTGCGATCTGTTCGTGTACATATCGAGCGATGGCCGGGCCGGATGCAAGCGCTTCCAAATGACCGCGTTGCCCGCATCCGCATAAAGGACCATCTGGTTGCACGGTTACGTGACCAATTTCAGCGGCCAGTCCACGTGAGCCAAGCAATAGCCGGCCATCATTGATCACCCCGCCACCAATCCCGGTGCTGATGGTCAGATAAAGAACATGATTGTGGCCTTGCCCGGCACCAAAACGCCATTCGCCTAATGCGGCCAGGTTGGCGTCATTGCCGATTTTGATGGGAACCCCAAATCGTTTTTCAAGTTCCGAACCAATGGGGAAATTATCCCAGCCTGTGATATTTGGAGCAGAATATATAACACCTGTTTCTGGGTTCGATGGCCCAGGAGAGGCGACCACAATTTTATCCACTGTATGTTTTTCTGGCCAAACAGATTGGATCAAAGCGCACATGCGATCAAAAGCAGCACCTTCACCTCGAGTGGGTGTCCGTTGCATCTCAACCGGCTCAAGACTGCCACGCCGGTATGAAGCTGCCCGTATTTGGGTTCCGCCAATGTCGACTGAAATAATTATGGACATGATAATTATTATATCTTAAAGAATTTAATTGCAAATATGACGAAACGCACTATTTGAGGCGTTATTTAGCGTTGACGAATGATTTGAACGCTGCTATTATCACTTTATGCAAAAACCCCCATCCTGGTTAGATCGCCTGAAATTCGAAGTATTTGGTCAGCTTCGCTGGCTTGTTCCTGGGTTAGGGGTTAAGCGCTGGTTTGGGCTGGTGTTGGCGGGTGTTACGCTGCTCGGGATCGGTCTGGCTTATTTATTGTTGGATATCTACCGGACGACCCCGATTGATGAACTTCTGCCTGTTTTGGATGTTGCAAGTTTGCGGTTTTTCCCGCGCCCGGTTCGAGTAGTTATTTTTATCACTTTGGGTGTTGTGCTGGTTCTTTTGGGGTTTTTAGGTGGAAACCGCGCTTTGCTCAATCCATTTTTACGTAAAGACCGCCGGCTTGTTGACCAGATCGCTGATTTTCGCCGGCGTGAACGAGGCGCCCGGGTTGTAGTGATGGGGGGCGGGCACGGCATGGCAACTCTCCTGCGCGGGCTCAAAAATCACACCTATAATCTTACTGCGATTGTCACAGTTGCTGACGATGGCGGTTCATCTGGCATGCTGCGTCAAAGCCTCGGTATTTTGCCTCCTGGTGATATTCGCAACTGTCTTGCGGCACTTTCCAATGATGAAGCTTTGCTGACCCAGTTGTTTCAATACCGCTTTAAGGATGATACCGGCTTGGGAGGCCACTCCTTTGGAAATTTATTTATCTCTGCCCTTGTCGATGTGACAGGTAGTTTTGAAGAGGCCGTTGCGGAATCCGGCCGGGTACTTTCTGTCCACGGACGGGTCTTGCCTGCCACTCTGCATGATGTGAAGTTGGTTGCAGATGTCCAAATCCCCAATATCACAAATCAAATTCGCGTGAAAGGTGAAAGCAGCATACCTGCGGCATCCGGAAAGGTTCGCCGCGTTTATCTTGAACCGAATAACCCGCCTGCATTTCCACCTGTCATCCAAGCTGTTCTAGCTGCGGATTTGATCGTTATTGGGCCAGGCAGCTTATACACCAGTTTGCTGCCAAATTTGCTTGTGCCTGATCTGCTGGCAGCGCTGCGTTCGAGCAGTGCATTAAAGATATTTGTGGTCAATATCGCCACACAGCCAGGAGAAACTGCAGCTTATGGGGCTAGCGAGCATATTTTTGCCCTGGATCAACATACCGGCACGGGATTGTTTGATGTTATTGTCTGTAATAACCGTTATGAAGGAGTGCTGCCCGTAGGGGTAGACTGGGTTATTATTGATGAGCAAACTGCCAAATATCCTATCTACGGTACCGATCTTTTGGATGTTGAGCATCCCTGGCGTCATGATTCCAATAAATTAGCGAAAACCTTGATGAATATTCTATATGATCGCACTGGCCCTTTGAATGGCTAAGGTGGGGGACTCCTGGTGTTTTGTAGTATGTAATTTTTAGACATGTGGAACAAATTAACAATAATTCAGCATTAAAGGGTATTCCAGTCTTATACATCAAGAAACCCATCTAGACACTTTAAAGATGATAAAATTGCAAATTAGCGCCAAAAGTGCGCTAATTTTGCCCCATAAAAAAGACACAAAACGTTGTCTTGTGGTAAAATCTGTAATTGTGTAAAAATTCACAATAAAAAACCCGAGGAGGTTTACAATGACAATTAAAGTAGGTATCAATGGTTTTGGCCGTATTGGTCGGCAGGTTCTTAAGGCAATCCGTGATCGGTATCCTGAGGAACTTGAAGTAGTCGCGTTCAATGATATTGGTGATGTGCCTACCATGGCGCATTTGCTCAAATACGATTCGAATTACGGTCGTTTTGACGGAACTGTCGAAGTCGCAGGCGATGCGTTGATTGTTGATGGTAAGTCTGTCAAGGTCTTCAAGGAAACTGATCCTGCCAATATCCAGTGGGGCAGTCTTGGGATCGATATTGTTATCGAGTCTACTGGTATTTTTACAGTCAAGGCTGATGGCGTTAATAAGAAGGGCAAGGTTGTAAAGGGCGCTGAAAATCATATTACCAAAGGTGGCGCAAAGAAGGTCATTATTTCCGCTCCCGCCGAAGGTGAAGACCTGACCATCGTTTTGGGTGTTAACGAAGAGAAGTATGATCCCAAAACTCACCATGTTGTCTCCAATGCTTCCTGCACCACCAACTGCCTTGCACCTGCTGCAAAGGTTGTGCACGATAATTGGCAGATCAAACGCGCTTTCATGACCACCATCCATTCTTATACA
>Ga0172367_10007155_pt1 | contig 12869 bp, 10 predicted proteins | sample Lak10m_FD_114542 | JGI IMG/M metagenome (GOLD analysis project Ga0172367, IMG submission 114542) | Freshwater microbial communities from Kabuno Bay, South-Kivu, Congo - kab_022012_10m | ecosystem: Environmental > Aquatic > Freshwater > Lake | place: Democratic Republic of the Congo: South-Kivu...
AAAACTTTTCTATTAGCTTCAATTTTACCGTTAGTTTCGTATATTTCCGCAAGAATTTTTACAATTCCAGGTTTATCTTTATACTTGGCTAATGGTTTAACCATAGACATTCTAACAGATTCGGTCATTCCTATTATTATAATGTAGTGGTATAATACTACCTCCGACATTTCCTGATATTTTATGCCATATGATTCGGAATTAATCTTTTTAAGTAAACTAGCTGGAGTTGTTGTGGCTATCCAATTTGCTATTGTTAGCTCTGGATTAGTCACTAGCATTTTATACAAATCTTCTGACAACATTTCCCACAAGAACTTCTTTGTAAGTCTCCTAGACCAAGAGTAATCTTTTTGTGCTGTAGAATTATCAATTAAGATTTGGAAGTATTCTGTATTATTCTCTGGTTTTATGTGACTTACCATAGCTGCTGCGAAAGTTGCATTTTCTTTTCCAAACAAACTTACAATGTTAGCTGCTATTTTGTAGTCGTTAAATGGAGCTTCTGACAATAAAGGAAATTTAGAAAAAGCAGGATAGTTAGCCGATGTAAATTTAGCAGCAAATTGATCTTTATCAGTTAAAGTTTGAACTCCAATACTACAACTTCTAATATAACTAATAATACCAGTTATATCACCACCAACTTTAGTTGTATTATACTGTTTAAGCGTTTTCTTAATTTCAGCTTTTGGAAGATTCCAAACCTTATATAACAAAATTAAAGCTTCTTCAGTTGTATCAACATCCTTACCTAAAGCATTACAATGATCTTGCCATGTTACAGGAACAGCAACTGGAGCGACGGGTACAGTTTGCTTTGCCCCTTTTTTAATTGCTTTCAACTGGTTTACCAAAGTTTGAGTAACAGGAACAGCAGATGCCCCATTAGTACCTTGAAGTTTGTCTGGTGGTGGGTTTTGTGTTGTTGCTACACTTGACGCTGGTTTCGCATTATCGTTTTCTATCTTGGGCATAATGGTTCTAGCCAAATCAACAAATTCAGAACAAATATCAGCCTTCTTTGCAAACTTGTAAAGGAACCTAATTAAACTATCAGAACTTAATGCCGTTTTACCTTTAGCAAAAGAAACAACCCAGTTCTTAATAACCGAATTAGCTTTAACTTTAGTGATACTAATTTTATCAACTAACAATCTAATTTGGTTTTCATCAATGGAAGTAGCTGTACCTTTTTTCAAAACAGCAGCGTAACGTGTAAGTTCATTAGCAACTGTATTTGTTATAAGATTCTTTTCTTCAATAAGTTTTATTAGAAGTGTAAAGTCGTTGTTTTCATCAGTTATTGATGCTAATTGTACTTTGTCTTTTAACAGATAAGCTTTTAGCCTTGAATTGTTAGAGTCTACATTATAAAGGATTGTAATACCAAGGAAGTTAATCCAGAATAAATTACCCAAGAGTTCGGTATCTTTTACTAGGGCGTCTCTTTCTGCTTGGTTTTTGTACAGGGAGTTTTCTAAAAGCATTTTTAACCTCTGAAAAATTAAATTGACAAGATCATAAAGTTATGTTATAATAAATTCATAAGCCATTCAGGGTAGAATATATATCTGATACTAACTTATTCTGATATTTTGTACTTAATGATTTTGTAATCAAAGTTTTCTTTTTGATAAATCTCATATCGTTCTTTAAGATGTTTCATAGAGAAGTTTACAAACTTCACATTATTTATTTTGTCTATAAAGGATAGATTATCAGACAAATCATATAGTTTTGCATAATCTTTATCTTTGTGAAGTCTTAATGCTCGCCCAATACTCTGTAGAACTTTAATATGTGATTTATAACTCGAGGCAAAAATAAGATGATGTAAGTTCTTGGCCGAGAAACCAGCACTCAAAGTTGCATACGTCGCAAGTAGAACTACGTTGTTATTCTTTTCTAGCAATTGACGAACATCTTCTCTATCTTGAATTGGAACATCACCATCAATATAAAGTAACATTTTACCTTTAAGTTCTTTTTCAAATAGGTCTCTAATAATATAACCATGGGCTTCTTTCTTGGTGAATAATACAAGACAATTCTCATTTAGATTTTGAACCATTTTTAGGATAAATTGATTCCTGTTTGGATGACCATATATTAGATCGTTTTGTTTGTTATAATCAGAAGCAGCTAGTTTATGGACTTTCTGTTTAAACTCTTTCTGGTAATCAAGTACAATAGAAAAAATCTTAAGTTGAGCTATTTGTTTGTTATCCTGAAGAGTTTTGTATGTAGCAAAAGTTTGTATTGGACCAGTAGCACCAACAACAGAGTACCAATCAGCTGTAGATGGATCTGGATATGTACCAGAGAAACCAAATCTATATTGGGCATTGATACATTTCTTACTAACACCCTGAATTGACTGTCCTTTTGCAGATTGAGCTTCATCAATTATTAAACAATCAAAATTCTCAAATATGGATCTGCCATCTACTTTATGTTTGTCTGTATAAATGGTTTGCCATGCAGATATAGTTACAGCCCTATCAAAGAACTTTTCTTTTCCCGAATATAGCCGATAACATTTGTCGCCAACTTTCCAACCGTATTCAGCAAAGTCAGAATACATTTGTTCTATAAGGTTTAGGTTAGGAACTAATAGTAAGGTATTCAGCTTCTGATATTCCAGAAAACGACATATAATATAAATTACTAATGACTTTCCACCCGCAGTAGAAATATGTATGTTAAGATGTTTTTTACAACAAGCCTGGTATGCCGCTTCAAACTGATAATCTCTAACAGGAAACGGTAAACCAATACTATCGACAAACTTTTGAAATTCTGCTCTATCTATTTGGTTGAAACGGTCAAAATTACATTTAACTGTATACTTACCCATTCTAGCAAATTCATAAACTTTTTCTATAAGACCAGCAGCTAGTTCGTTGTTGGAGTTCATGAACTGAATATCCCCATTCCATAGACCTTGCTTAAAAAGAGGAGAAAATCTATAGTTAGCTGCTTTGACAGAAAAGTAACGCTTGAGTTCACGTTCTATTGTTGGGTTGGTTTGAATAAGATAGGTTGCTTCGTTCTTTTTAAAGATTTCAATCATTAGTTTATCCGTTTTATATTGTATTTTCAGTTATTTAGTTTTTTATCGATTTAAAATTTCTATTTTTTACTAAATACAAAAAATAAAAATACGTCGATGTATTAATAAGAATTATAATCACCAAATTCCTGTACAAAAACAGGTATCTCCATTATACAGGGGAGGTTCAAAAAATACTTGTATATCTAGAGTTCGAAGTTTGAACATTTACTGTCCTGGTTGTGATAGGGTGTCGTTGAACTGATTATCGACTAAAGTTCAAGAGGGTAATACCAGACCTAGACCAAATCATTTGTTTTGTGAAGAACAAATGGCGATCCCGAAATGAAAGGCGATATGTCTATAGTGATATATTTCCTCGAAATCATTCTATGGGAGTAGAGTGATTTCAGGCTCAATTCAAGTGATGATTTAAAGACCATTATTAAAAAAGTTTTTAGGTTGTTTGTTAGGACCAAGAAATTGATTCTTGTTTGATTTCTTCCAAATTTAGATTCAGAAGTTGTTCTTGAATATTTTCGTTGTAAAATTTTTGACAAAGAGAATCGACGAGATTGTTTAAATGATTTGAAGAATGACCTTTTACCCAATTCCAAGAAATATTTCTTTTTTGATTTTCTAAAAGTAGAGGTAACCATAAATCCAAATTAACTTTTGGATGCCAATTTTTTTGAAATACATTAACCATATATTGAGAATCAGAAAATATCTCAATTTCATATTCTTTAGGTATATATTTTAAAGCTGAAATTACTGCTTGTACTTCCATTCTATTATTAGTTGTTTCTTCAGAAATCCCACCAACAATAAATTTAAAATCCATATTAGATGAATCGTAAACAATTCCAGCGTAAGATCCTTTTCCAGGGTTTGGATGACACATTCCATCGGTGTATAATGTTAGTTTTTTCATTAATTATACTTTCGTTATTTTAGATTCTATAAAATGTCTAAAGAATTTATCGGGGGAAGTAGCACACGCTTCAATACCTTCCATTATACCAATACGTTGAAGCATAGCTGTAACAAACTCTGAACAGAACCACCACCATGGGTTTTCAAAATGCCAAGGTAAGACTATTGAAAAAATTATTCCAATAATGTCATACCCACATCCAAGTTCATTTTCACAGTTTAATCTTAATATACGTTCTTCTTCTTCAGTTATATTTAACTTAAAGTGATCAACATTTTCTTTGTAAATATAGGGTAATTTTACAACACCCCAGTTTTTTGAACTAGATTCAGCACTAAACACAATATCATCAGAAAATAAAAACTCACAATGATAATACTGACCTTTGGTAAACCAACATATCAGTTTACCACCGAAACTTTTTGGGTTCTTATACATCAGAATTTTCATGTTGACATTACCTTGCAAGTAAAGTATAATCAAATAATATTTATAGTTAAAGGAGTCTATCTTGGAAGATAAAACAGTTTTGGATAAAATTTATGAGAAGTTTGAAAAGTTAAAGAAGGAAGCTACAGAGGATGTTAAATTCGATAAAGCAGATTTTGATAATGCTTTTGATAATACTAACAAGTTAATGAAATATATTAAAATACGTTCAGAATGGTCTAGAGTTCAAAGAGAATTTGAAAGAAAAAGAAAAGAACAATACAAAGTATGTTTTGAATATTATCAAACCGAATATCCATTGAAATTAAACAACCGTGAAGAGTATCTAATGTTCATTGAGTCTGACCCCAGATACTTTGAACCATATACCCATGTGCAAACTGTAAAGGAAGTTTTAATTTTTATAGACTCAACTATTGATACTCTAAAGTCACGTGGATTTGAAATCAAACATGCTTTAGAGTATGAAAAGTTTAAGAACGGGCTTTAAACAATAATAAAGTTCTCCCCGTCGTATGAAGCAGGCATGATATATAGATTCTGTTTAGTAGCCTGTACTTTTGTACCTTTATCGTTTAAGTAGGTTAGGCAACGTGTAACAATATTTTCAACTTTGTAGTCAGTGAACATTTTAAAGTCTATGTTGTTATTTTTGTCAGAGTAGAATAAACTTGTGTAATATTCACCTATTGGAACCCCATTTATATGAAGATCTTCAAAAGGAATATACACAAGCCCCGAGAATACAATCTGTTGTTCTATTTCTATTAAGGAAGATAGTTTACCGTTAATATCATTATTTTTAATAAAAGAATCAAACTCTATAAAGTAGTCTATATCAGTAAAATCAGATCCAAAAGATGCTTTGAGTTGATCTAATTTTTGGTTATACATAGACTTCTTAATATCTCTTTTAACATACTCTGGAATATTAAAAGTTGTTTTTGTTTGATCCCCTAGTATAATTTCAACAAAGTCTTGAAGAAAAGCTTCAGGGACAAATTTCAACATACTTTCGTCAATATTTTCTATGTCAGACTCCATAGTGTTTGTTTCAACTGTTCCATCGAAATCTAAAATAAACCTATCGGGTCTAGGTTTTGTAGTTATTATTAATGTTGTTTTTACAACACCATTTTCTAATGAAAGAAGATAAGATCTTACCATCGCATTTGATGGATCATATATCTTTATTGAAGAAACACCAGAAGCGTTTACTTCGGTTATCTGCAAAACACTTTCAAACACTGACAACTGGTATGTCTTTCCATTAATTTTATCACTAATATAAACATCGTTAAGAGGTTCAAATATTAATGTTGGAATTGTAAAGTAATAATCAAAAAGAGTTTTTTCTATTAAGGTAGCACTACCATTTTGTGAAACAATTAGAAAATCTTTATTAACATATAAAGGATTGGTAGAAGTGTCAGTAAGTGTATAAATTTTCTTATCTATGTTTAAGAAGTAATCTTTAGACCATTTTAAGTTAGACAACATTGAAATGAGTTCTTCCTTTGTGTATGTATCACTCATTGCTTCAATGTTTGGAAAATTATTATTAATTTCAAGTAATGAAAGTTTCCTAGATAAAGATGCATATTTGTTATCGTCGAAAGAAACACCAGACACATCCCTAGATAACATATTATGATTTTGCTTTAATAGGTCTAACTCACTTCTAGTATCTTTAAATTTTTTAAGAAGAGACCCACCTATAAATCTAGGATCACTAACATCTAAAGATACTTGACTTTGTTGTATGTTAAAATCTTCATTATTCAATTGATAGATACCTTTGGTGCTGATAGATTAATTTTTTTACCGCTTGTAACATTAACAGTTCCAGAAGCCATTATTTGAACATTTCCAGAAACTGTTATTGAAAGATTTCCAGAAACCGTTTCTTTAGAATTACCACTGATGGTTTGTGAATTATCACCCTGTATTTTAGTTGTGTTGTTACCTTGAATTGATTCGTTTTGATCTTTCTTGACAGAAATAGAATTATTACCAACTACTTCTAAACTATTGTCCTTACCCACTTTACTCTTCATTTCACCATCAATATTTAAGTTTGAATCCCCTTTTATGTTCTCAAACTTGTTCTGTCTTATCTCTATTTTTGTATCTTTATGAACTATTGATACTAGATCTTCATAAACAATAATTTCCCAGTTTTTGTCTATGACGTCTAGACGCTTCCCAGTTGTTTTTCTATGATCATCCCCGTTGTCTAGTTTTGCATCATAAGACCCTGAAGGATGAAGTTGAACTTTTCTTACGTTACCCGGTGTTTCGTCAGCTATTTCAACAAACCCAGCTTTGTTTTCCTTAACTTGTATTTTACCATACTCTGCTTTATCCCCAGAAGGTTTGTCCTCTTTAACTTCCTTCTTTTGTGGTTCGCCTATTTTTGGAGTATTAGCACCGAGTAACCCACCTATAGACGATAATAAAGAAGTAACACCTGAAGATAATTTTGAAGCTGCACCAGTTGCTTGACCTAACAATCCACCACTAGCTTTAGACAACATATCGGCTAGACTTGAAATAAGTTTAACTTCGTTGTTATCTTTCTTTAGCTTGGGTTCAATAATTTTTTTGTCTGGAGTATCCGCAAGTATAGAAGCTTGTTTCTTTACCGATCCATTTACGTCTGGAATTTGAGCTTGAATATATTTTGATGTACTGGATTGATCTGGTTTTCTTTTGTAAAAATCATTAGCTAGTTTTTGAAATCCACCTGTTGTTTTGTTTGTTAGTGAAATTGATTTAGAAAGAACATCAGGTGTTTTAAAATTTGACAAATTAAGTAAAGAACTTAAACTCTTCAAGCTTTTATCAAAGGATAGATTTAATAACGAGGATAAATCGGTTTTACCTAAAGAAGTAAGTTGTGTTAATGAAGTCCCAGCAGTAGATTTTAATCCAGTAACTGAGCTTATGACTTGATTTATTTGTGTAAGTGCATTATTATATTCAGTTAAACCTATTTTAGCTAAAAGTTTTTTTGATTCAGAACTTACTTTATTATCTACAGTTGTATTAAATGCTGATATCGTGTTTGAAAGAGCTTTATCTAATATTGTAGATGCAGAAGAAAAAATACTAGATTTAATATTTGTTAAAACATTAGTAGATTCTTTAATAATGTTTGAAACTTCAGTTATAGTCTGAGTGGTATTATTTTTATTCTTCTTGTGGGAAGTTTTGGATTTCTTTTGTGCTTTCTTAAACTCATTACTAAAACTGCTATTATATTTTGTTGTAGATGATGTTTTGGTTTTAGATATAGAACTACTTAAGAAAGTTGTAAATTTGGTTTCTTGAGCTTTTGTATAATTTTTAAGTGCGTTATCAAACGCTTTAATTGAATCTAAAACACTCATCCAATCACCCTACACCATCCAACCCATACAATATGCATCGGATCGTTATTTAAAAACATAACATATATAAAATCACCTATATCTGGTATCTCACCTGATGCACTCTTTGAAGCGGCACAATGAGCAGCCCAAACAGAATATTCAGGATCTGTGCTAGAAGTATCATGAACACCGAGAACTCTAACCTTAACACGTTCAAGAGCTTTAGGGTCCATATTATCAATAACTTCAGCTATAAACAAACCATCAAGGTTTACTTCTGTTGAAATGTTATATTCTTTACCTAGCATTAATTAGATTTCCATTCTACAGCGTCACGTTCAAATATCTTGTAACCATCAGCACAAAGACAAATATACTGCTTATAATCTTCATAAACAGAAAATACATGCTTTATATCTCTAATAAGATAATCCCCTGTATATTGGTTATAGATTTCGTTTTCTTGTCCTTCTACATTTATGTTCTGTGGTGGAACATTTAGTTTAGCTAACCAACCAACACGTCTATCTGGAGTTCCAATTACTTGGATATTTACTTTAAAAACGTCTGTAGAAATTAAAGAATAAAAGTTTTGTAAACTACCATCTAAAAGATCTTGAAGATCCGAATCTTTACCTGAAATTGGAGCTTTTGTACTCGGAAATAGTGAGCAGAATTGAATGTTTTTTGTTGTTTGAGTTTTAGAATCTTCAACCAATACCTTTTTAGGAATAGGGAACTTCTTTGAAAGATGTTTTTGTTTTACTTCTTCCAGTTTTTTTTCTGCTGTAAATATTTTTTTCTTATCGTAGTTAAACCCAACTAGAGTTGTATTTGTAGCTCCACTATTGATAAGCCTTACAATGTCATAGTTGGTTTCAAACGTCATAGCTTGAATTCTACCATGATATCTTGGGTTAATTGGATAAGCTGTGAACTGATCAAACCTACCTAAATTTTCTTTAAGAAGATAATTTAAGGTAGTAACATAAACTTCATCTGTTTTAAGATCAGTCCAACAAAGATAACCACCAGAGTTATTTTCATTTAAAGCAAACGATAGCAAATGTTTAATTGTATGGTAAGGGGACCAAAGTGGAGTTATGAATGACTCGAGTTTTTGTTTTGTTGGTTCTATATACTTAACTTTACCACCACAACCTGTGATAACTTCTTCAATAATTTCATGAATATACTTATCTTTAAAAAAGGAAGTCATTTTAGTTGTTAAAGCAGGAACCAACCATTTAGAACAGAAACCAAAACGTAAGACATTATATGATACGTTTGGAACTACTTTATTTCCTTCATTTGAAATGATAGCATATTTAACTATAAGATCCGCTTTACCTTCAACACTAAACGAAATCTCTAGTTCGTCGTTAGCAAAAACATTTTTCTTTTCAAAAAGAGCTTGATAGTCCATTATATCAATGAACCCATTTATTCCAGGTTGTGTTATTGACTCGTAAATTTCAATACCAGAAACGTGTTCAGCTGAAACTTCAACTTTGTTTAAAGTAATTTTTTTGAGTTTTAGTTGCTCGAATGTATCTTGATTAGCCATTAAGCACCTAGAATTTTACTTTGATATTGCCATATAATATCGTCTAATACAGTTGGTTTTGGTAACCATATTGTACGTTTTAATTCATTTCTTTCAAAGAGAAAATCTACATAAGCTGCCTTTGTGTATTTTCCCTCTTTCTGTACAAGGTCATCAGCCAACATATTTATCTGGTTTTGGTTCAAAGGCCATTCTGTTAGTGGGTCTTGAATGTTATTAAAAACAAGAATCAACCACCAAAAATCTATTGTGGAATATTTTTTGTATGATACTGCTTCTGGAAGTTCATTATCTTCAATATGATACTTTTCTAGAAGTTGAATATTCTTCTTAAAGTTAATATCAAGTTCATATTTAACAAACAAGTTTTTAATTTTAGTTTTAACAGGCTGTCTGTTAGAAACGGAATAACCACTTGTAGCTGGAAAATTGTTTATGTAATCAGAGAAATCAATCTCAATTTCTGGAAACTGATCAAAGTATGAAAAATTCATTTAGGTCCCATCATATACTTTTTTAATACATTCAAAATCTAATGAAAGATCAACCATAACTGGATTTTTATCATAAAATACATGAATACCAGTATCTCCAGAATAACTTATAGAAACACTTTTTAATGCCATCCATGTATATTTGTCGTCTGTACCATAACCTAAACAGTTTGCACCAACAAAAGTAATATCCCATACTGCAGGATACATTAAAAATTGTCCAGGTTTTTGACTAGATGCTAAAGGTGCTTGAGCTTTTTTAAACATCTTAACTATTTGAACAATAGTATTACCTTCTTTTTGAGAAACTGGAATCATTTGAAATTTAAAACTAATTTTTGGTGAGTCTGGCCCATTGTATATAAGAACGTCTTGTGGAGTTGTTGTATAACCGCTTCTAGCCGACATTGCCCCTGCTACTCTAGCTCCTGCTAGTTTTTTCCCAGCATCAACAAGTTCTTTTTTCCCAGCATCGACAACATCCCCACCAGTTCCACCTAAAACATCTTGAGGGGCCCAAGCAGCACCCATAGATTCGGAAAAACTACCAGGAATAGGTAAAGCTACACTTGTTAATCCACCTGCTGAAGTATTCTCTAATTTTATTTCAGCTTTTTCTCCATCTCCATAAGGAAATTTATAGGTTTTTGGAGTAAAAGTAACCATTGGCAAATTTGAATCATATTCTAATGGAAATCTTAAAGCCAATTTAATAACTCCGTACTAATTTATTTAGATAACTACTAGAGTCACCTGTAAGAACAGTTATAGCTGATGGATTTCCTCCACCACCAGAACTAGTACTTGTATTATTTACAACAGTTGTTCCACCCGATTTAACTGCGTCTATAGTAGCATTTTGAGCTGCTACTTGTTGAGCTTGAATTTGGTTCTTGATTTTTGAAACTTCAGAATCATTTGAAGCAGCCTTTGTGTTAGAAACAATGTTATTAACATTACTAGAACTTAATCCAGTTGGCTGTGAAGCATAACTAATTGGAGTTGCAGATGTTGTACCAGCTGTTTCAGTTTTAACTGGGGCCGCAGTAATACTTCCACCACCAGAAGTGCTTGGGGTTGGAGTCTTTAATGGTTGATCTGAAATTGTTCCACTTCCAGTAGATTCAACTTTAGCAGTATCCCCACCGCCCCCACCGCCAGATGAAGTTCCACCTAAATTAACACTAGGTAATGGAGTTTTATTCCACAATGCTTCTTTAAATCCAGCTTTAGCAGTTTCTTGACCTTCAACATGCCACTCTTCTTTTACTTTTCCAGAAGGGGAAGAAGGAAACAAAGGACGATAAAAACCATATTTAGAAAGTAAGTTTTCACCATTTACGTTAGCCAATTTTGAAGCTTGTTGTGTAGCTGGGTTAAAGTCAATAGCAAAACCTTGTTCGTGCATTGAACGACCAGGTCTAGCAACTTTACCATTACCGTTAGGTGGATTTTGTGCTACGTTTTGAGCGTAAAGTTGAGCTTGTTGATCAGAAGGTCTATATAAAGATGAAATTTGAACTTTTTGACCAGTCTTCTCATAATAGTCTTTAGACATAGCATAAAGACGTTTTTGAAGAGCTGGATTTAAACCTTTATATCTACCTTCACCACCCTGGTTATAAAACTCCATATAATCGGTTGGCTTACCAGTAATAGCCAATGCTTGTTTTGACTGATCTACTTGCCCTGTTGTAGCTGCTTCACCTTGAACCTGTCCAGAGAACGAACCCATAGACATTGCAGGTAGAGCTTGAGCCTCTGCAGAAACATTTTGATATTCACTATCATCAGTTCCAGTTGTATCAGTAGAAGCATATGGTAAGTTACTTGAGCTTGAACTAGCTTTTTGTGACCCCCCACCTTGAAGTGGAGCAGCTTTAACTGGAGCTTTACGTGCAGTTTTAATAACTGGTTTCTTAACTGGTTTCTTAACTGGTTTTGGACTAACAACAGCTTTAGATGAAGTTTCAAGTTTAGCAGTATCGGCACCTGGACCCATAGCTGCTACTTTTAATAGTGCGTTACGTTCCCTTACATTGTGCCTATTAGCAACACCTGCTTGCACTGCTCTAGATGATGATTTAAAATTGTTTCCAACATTGTTAGCTTTATAATCTTGTACAATATTAATAATGTCTGGAACTGATAATGATTTTGGATTTTTTCCAGAAGCTTTTAAAGCATCGACAATAACACTAGAAGTGGGACCATACTGAACGCCTGTTGAGTATGCCATTTCCTGAATAGCTCTATTGTTTATATCCAAACCGAGTTTTTCTAATTTAGCTAATTGTGGAGCGGCATGACTCTTGGCCATGTAAGTATCTTGTGCTTTACCAAAGTTAGGATCATTAGCTGCTAGTTGTGACCATTTAGAATCAAATTCAGCCGAACCAACTTGTAATCCAGCAAACTGGCTACTATATCCAGAAGATTTTAAAAACTCATTAACTCTACCTTTTTTAGAAGATAGTTGGTGTTTACCATAAGATTTCCCACCAGCATCACCAGCACCAGAAGAAATAGCACCATAGCCTTTACCACCAGACTCAAATTGAGCAGCTACAGCTCCTACCCCACCTTTGAGTTTAGATGTATCAAAGGAAGATCTACCACCCCCACCAAAAATACTACCTACAGAGCTTTTTAATGAACCCCACGCAGCCCCAATACCAGAAGACACCTTCTGCATAGCTGATTTATTAGGGTCGTTCATTATATCTTTAAGTTTATCACCAAAAGATTTATTTTCGTCCGCTTTTGCGTTTTGTCCTGTTTTTGTAAGTTCTAACTGTTCCTTGGTTTGTTTTGATTGGTCATCTTTAATAATAACTTCTGCGAGTTTACGGCCAGCCATACCAAGCAAACCACCACCAGCCATAAAGGAACCAATACCTTTACCAGCTTTGTAAATAGTTTTTGGATCTATCAATCCCATAGATAACGATGACAAAACACCTGCCGTCGCAGAACCTACTTTTTGACCTGT
>Ga0172367_10007156_pt1 | contig 12869 bp, 9 predicted proteins | sample Lak10m_FD_114542 | JGI IMG/M metagenome (GOLD analysis project Ga0172367, IMG submission 114542) | Freshwater microbial communities from Kabuno Bay, South-Kivu, Congo - kab_022012_10m | ecosystem: Environmental > Aquatic > Freshwater > Lake | place: Democratic Republic of the Congo: South-Kivu...
ACGGAACGAATCGAGATGCGCTTGCCGCTGCCGCCGAGTGCAGGCACTCCACCGCGTCTGAACACCCGGCGCGGTCTCGATGCTCTGGTCTTCTCGGGCAAGTCGTGACTCCAACTGCGCGATTGGACGCGCAGCCTGCACCGCCGGATCGAACCAACTGCCATACGCGAGCAGCCAGATCCACTGCGTCCAGCGGTAGTAGTCCGGCTCGATCGTCGCGAACTCGCGCGACCAGTCGTACATGAATCCGAACCGTTGCAACTGGCGACGAAAGTTGTCGATCGCCTTCTTGGTCGTGACCTCCGGGTGCACGCCCGTGGTGATCGCGTACTGCTCGGCGGGCAATCCGAATGCATCCCATCCCATCGGATGCAGCACCTGAAAACCGCGCATCACCTTGTAGCGCGAGAGAATGTCCGTCGCGGTGTACCCCTCCGGATGCCCGACATGCAGACCTGCACCCGAGGGATACGGGAACATATCGAGCACATAGAACTTCGGCTTCGATGCATCAAAGCCCACATCGCCGGGATTCGGCACACGCATGGAACCGCTGCGTTGCCACTCGGCCTGCCAGCGCAGTTCGATCTCGCACGCAAAACGCGCGTCGTACCGGTGCGGTGTCTGCTGATCGGCCATGGAAGACGGCGGAGGATACGGCGCAGCGGCACGCATGCGCCCGCGCCCGCCCTCTGCATCCGAACGCAGGCAGCGCAGCGAGCAGCGGTCAGAACCCGACCGAGTTCTTCGTGCCCTGCTTCGTCATGTCGACTGTCTTGGTCCACGCTTCCACACCCGATCGGATATTGGTCAGCGTCAAACGGAAGGTGTAGGTGGTCTGCTGCGTGTTGCCGGCTTGACGCTTCACCTGCGTGATCTTGCCCGACAACGAGAAGTCAGGGGACGGCATCCCGTCGACCGCGTTCCCTTGGCGGAACGCTTGTGCGCGGAGCTGTTCCTGCGCGGTCTTGTCCTCGGCATTGGCGCCGAAGGTCGTGATCACGGTTGCTTGGCCACTGTTCACCAGTTGCTCACGCATGCGGTACAGCAACTCACCGACATCGAACTGCGAACTCGTGTCGTTCACCACTTTGTCGATCACAAGCTGTGCCGGCTTTGCATTGGCGGTCTTGAGAATGCCGGTCTCGATGAGCGACTCGAGCATGCCCGATGAAGCCTTGAGAATGTCCTGCATATCGACATCGCCAACGCTCACGACCGACTGTGGGCTCCCCGTCTCCACATACTTGGCGGGCGAACCGCAGCTGAGGACGACGAAGGTGCTCATGATGCTGATGAATGCGGCAGGACGAACGGCGAGGGATTTCATAGGTCACTCCACGGTGTGTTTGAGGGGGATGATTTGGTTCGAGAACGCAGTCCAGTCACTCGTCGGCGCGCCGCACCTGCAGGCGGAAGTCCGTCGCCGCTTCGCTTGGAGCGATCGCGCGGATCGTGGTGGAGCCTCCCGAAGGAACATTGCTGGTCTTCCACACGGAAAGCTGCGATGGAATCACGCTGCCGTTGGCATCGACCCAATCAAATCGATAGGAAAACCCTCGGTAACTGAAGCCGTTGTTGATCACATCGACTTGCACTTCAAGCGGACCGCCTTTGCTTGGGAACATGCGCACCTCGCCGGCACTCAAGAAGATCTGCGTGAGCGCATCGTTCACTTGTGTCTTGGTTGGAACGGCCGTTGCGGAGGGCGTGGTGCGGGTGTAGGTCGTGTTGACCGAACCACACGCAGTCAGTGCGGTCGCCACCGCGAACAACGCAATTCGAAGAAATCGGGTCATGGTCATGGCTCCTGCTCCGTCTGTTCCGGCGTCATCGATTCCGGTGGAAGCGCTTCAATGGTACGCGGCGCAGCGATCACCGGCAGAGCTGGAGGAACGGCCGCCGCCAGCGCCACATGTTGAACCGCGGGCGGTGCACCGGCGGATGGCATCGTGACGAACACTATGTTCGGCGACTTGGGCTGAACAGAGACGCTGCACAGCGGCTCACCTCCGGATCGTCGCAGTTCGATCTGACCACTCTCTGGCGTTGCCACACGAAGGAGATCGACGCGCTTTGGCAGCTCACCCCAGCAGCGGAGATCGGCGGCTGTGGATGCAGCCTGGTACGCAATCCCTGCGATCTGCACGATCAGCCCGACCGTGCTGTCGCTCTGCGCGGCCGCACTACTCGCTGCGTATGTTGCAGCCGCCTTCGTCGCTGAACTGATGATCTCTTGCGTCACAATGGTCGGCAGACGCGCATCGAACTCCGCTCGAACCATCGCATCGATGTCTGCGAGCGTCACAGACTGCATGGCAACGCCCTGCGCCCCCGCGCCGCCCATGTCCGCCTCGATTGCACCGAGTGCATCATCCCGCACCTTCAAAACGGGGAACGCAGCGGACACATAGTTGACAGGTCCAACGGGAATCGGAATGTCGAGACGGAACTCGTCGTAGTAGGGTGCGAGCCCTGAGAGGAAGAACACCCATGTGACGGGCATCGTGCCAGCAGCTGGGCTCTCGTCGATCAGCGCAATATCGAGCGCCGCGGGCGCGAATCCGGGCACCATCTCCTCCACCGCACGCAGATCGGCGCGTGCGTTCTGGCGATCACCGAGCTCCGTGGATGTCGACAGCAGAAAGACCGCCCGCAGATAACTCGTGAACGGGTTCGGCAGAACAGCCATCCCATTCTGTGCGGGCGGGTTCGCCTGACGCGCTCGCACTTGTGTGAGCGCACCCGCCGCCGCGGACTCACTCCATCCCTGCTTGCGCCAGGCTTCATCAGCACCCGCCTGCTGCCGAGCGACATCCTCCTGAAAACGACTCCTTGCATCCTGCTGAAAGTCTCGGGCACGGTTCAACTTCAGTCGTGCAGAATCGAAGTCGCCGCGTTCAAGATCGTTGATGCTGTCGAGCGTGCACACCATGATCCGCTCGGGCGGCGTGCCGCGGTAAATCCGAAGGGTCTGATTGACGACCGTGGTCGCGACCGCTTCCGTCACCTTCGCTTCAGCTTTCTCGTCGAGATATGGCTTGATCTCGTCGAATGCTCGGCGATACCACAGATCACTGCGCTCCCATGAACCCGCAATCTGCGCCGTACGCGCTGCGGCCATGAAATAGATGAGTCGGTCCTGCTCATCTTTCTCGGCCTTTGCCGCCGCTTCACAGGCCATGGCCTCCGCTTTTGGATAGTCCCCGGCGATGAGCGCGGCATCGATCTGCTTGGTGGTGCGCCGCAGTTCCTGTTGGCAGCCGACTTGCGCCACACCACTTCCAAACGCCATGCAGAGCAGCGCAGCACGGACCGCGCATGACACCGAATGCTGATGACCGCTCGCTGCCGATGCGATCATGGACCGAGCAGTTGCCACCAAATTGACTGTCCCCCAAGATTGAGATTTTGGACGTTGCTCGTGTCGAGCCTGATGTTGCTGTTCTTCAGAAAGTCCGCAACGGCCCTCACTTTGATGATCTCAGCCTCGCGCAGCACAGCGCCGTTCTTCAGGTCGTTGAAGAACACGGCATTGCGTTCCCAGTTGGCACGACCCTCTGGCGAGAACTGCATGGGAATCGACAGCGCGAGCCCAGCCTTCACATTCATCATGCGGTCGACCGGTTCCAAACCAGGGCGTTCAAGGCGAAGCCTGTGAAGTCCCGGACGAACGCGGATAGTCCCGGGGGTCTGCCCGACCACGATGCCATCCACCATCACCGACACATTCATTGGCTCAAGTTTGTAGAGGTTTGGCACGATGGTGTAGTCACCATTCGCGCCGCGCACCGCATCGGGCACACTCAAGTCCGCAAGCACGGCGTTGATCTGCACGTCAACCTCCGCGGCCCCCTCGCTCGCCTGCCGCACGCTGTTGGATGCCACCGCCGCCGACAAAGCTGCGCCAATCTGGCTCGCGGCGTCCATCAAGAGCGGATTGATCGTGTCGAGCGTGGTGGCGACTTCCGGCGTGTCACGAACCGCGAGCCGCGCCGGCGCGGTACCCGATGCGATGCTCCCGCCATTCGCGCCGTCAAGAATCTGATAGGTGGTGCGCAGATTCCACTCTCGGATGAGCGTCTTGGTATTGATCGTCGGATCATCGAACGCCCGCTCCGTCTTGTCATATGTGGTGATCGCCGCCGTCAGGAGATAGTCGGCACCCATGAGTGCAGCCAGCGCAGTCGCCGATGCGCGGTCCGACTGCAGTCGATCAAAGAGCTGCGACTCGGGTGGAGCCGTACCAGCGTTCGCTCCCGATGCCGCGAATCGGTTGACAGCGTTCATCACATCCTCTCGGCGGATCAGTTCGAACTGGCTCGTCGGAAGCGACGCAGCGATGTCGTCCTCAAAGACGCTGACCTTGTCCTCGGGAACGCAGAGCGGCCGCTGCTTCACGAAGATGGCGACCTTGCGAGGTGCAGTGGGTGCAGTGCCACCACCTACTGCGCCAACTCCTGAGCCCGCAGGAGTCGCACGCGCTGGCTGCGACTCGTTGCCCGCGGGCGGAGGCGTTCGACCAAGCGGTACTTCACCCGACGCAGCTGCACCTCCACCGCTCGCGCTGCCTGTGGCACGAGCGTTCGGGTCGACACCTGCAGGCAAACCCTGCGGACGAGCGCGCATGATCGAACCGCGGTCGATGCCGAGATCCTCGATCGCTTGTGCCGTCGAGACACGGCTTCCGGCATCGGTGACTCGCGCCCATCCGATGTGCACTTCCTCCGAACCGAGCGACTGCCCCGTCTCGGGATCGACCATTTCTGCGCCCGGAGCGAGCACTTCCCAAATCTGTCCCGTCTCGACCCCTGAGTCCTTCGTCCGATTGAAGGTGATCTGCCCCATGGTGTAGCCGACCACTCGCGCCGGCATCAGGCTCTCGGAAATCGCGCGCGAAGCCGTGGTGGCAAACAGCGCCGTCACCTTGCCAATGAGCGCATTGGTCTTGCGCCCAGTCTGCTCAACGCCTCCGAGAATCTCGTCGAGAGCCGCCTCGTTCAGTGCCACGGATGTCGCGCGAAACAGAACGCCCGATGAAGTATCGAAGATGCGCACAGAACCCTGCAACTGAATGGTCCGACGCTCCGCATTCGAATCGCCAAACTGTCCCTTCAGCACGGTGCGCTCCACCACATCCTGAAAGTTCTCGATCGACACCGTCGCCAGATAGCGCGCGCCTGCAAGTTGCAGTTGCTTTGCAGTCTGCGGATCAAGCGTGTCAACATTCCCGCTCGCCGACAGGCTCTGCTCCCGAAGCACCGCGGGAAGGTCCGCGCGTGCCACGACATCGAAGCGCCCACCGGCACTGAGTGCGTTGATGAGTTGCGGGTCCGTGCCCTGCGTGATCTGCTCGAGGACATTGATCTGTCCATCCGCAGTGGCCTGCGTGAGCACTGCGCGCGTGACGGAAATGTCGCGCACCGCAATGCGCGGCTTGCCCGCGGCGGTGGTGCCTTGCGCTGATGCGATTGCCGCGCCGAAGAAAACGGCCGAGGCGGTCATCAGAGCGAGAGCGCCAGTCCACAGACAGGTCGATGGGCGAGCAGGAGAAGCTGAGGAAACGCCCGCGGATCGCCGCGAGCAACGGCGCACGAAAGTCATCATGGCAGACAGAATATCCGCTGCGACAGTCCGCAGCTTCCAAGCAACCCGAGCGAATTCGCGCGATCAACCCTCGATCACTGCGCCTGCGGTCGCCGAATCTGAAAGTGGTTCGGGTGCTCCTGCATGTACTTCAGCGCATCGCCCACCACGTAGAAACTGCCCGTCACACACACCAGATCCTCGGGGGTCGCGGCACGAAGCGCCAACATGATCGCTTCGCCCGCCGTGCGAGCCACTTGGCTCATCTTCCCGCTGCGTTCCTGGAAGAGCTTTTGCAACTCATGCGGATCCGCCGCGCGTGGATTGCCCGTCGCGCGCGTGAAGATCACCTTGTCTGCACCAAGGTTCAGGCGGTCGAGCATCTCGCCGACATCCTTGTCCTGGCAGCAGCCGAACACCGCCACCATGCTGTCGTAGGGAACATGTGCGCCCACGCAGCGCATCAGCGCGTTCAGGCTCGCGGGATTGTGCGCGCCGTCCACAAGCACGCGAGGACGCTCGCTCACGAGATCCATGCGACCCACGATGCGCGTCTTCGCCAGTCCGGCCGTGACGAGGTGCTCGGGGCAGTCGAAACCCGCCGTACGCGCCGCATCGATCGCCGCAAGCGCGAGCCCGCAGTTCGTCGCCTGATGCTCACCAGGCAGCGGCACCGGCAAATGCTCGATGCGCGTTTGTTTGGTGTAGAAGCACACGCGCGTGTGTGGCCCGAGTTCGGGTGATGTGCAGAAGCGACTTGAAAACTCGATGTCACGGTTCACGATGCGAAGCTCGGCGCCCGCGCGCTCCGCGACTTCAGTGAAGATACGGTTCACCTCGGGCTGCGCGTCAAAGACGATCGCCGGAACGCCGCGCTTGAAAATCCCCGCCTTCTCACGCGCGATCTTGCCGACGGTGTCGCCAAGAATCCGCGTGTGGTCGAGATCGATCGTTGTCACAACGCTCGCCATCGGCGTGATCACATTCGTGGAGTCGAGGCGTCCACCAAGCCCCACTTCGATGACGGCGATGTCCACCGCCTCATTCGCAAAGTGCTTGAACGCCATCGCCGTGATCGCCTCGAAAAACGTTGGCTCCACCTTCGCGCGCGCAGCGGCCGATTGCACCTTCTTCGCCATCTCGACGAATGCGGGCTTCGAGATCATCTTGTGATCGACCGTGACCCGTTCACGCACATCGATGAAGTGCGGGCTCGTGTAGACCCCGACGGTGTAGCCGCACTCCTGCAGCATGTGCGCGATCATTGCACAGGTCGATCCCTTGCCGACCGTGCCCGCCACATGAATCGTCTTCACCTCGTCCTGCGGATCGCCGAGCGCTGTCAGCAGTGCCCGCATGCGATCCAACTTGAACGCGCCATCGTCGTAGCGCACGGAACGCATTCGCTCAATATCGGGCCGGTCCGCCAGCCAACGCAGCGCGGCTTGGTACCCATCGATGACCGTCTTCCGCGGTTTGGCGGTCTCGGCGGCCCGCGGCGGCGTCAGCGTTGCCGCGCCTCCCCCGCGTGGCTTACCCGCTTGTGCTGTTGCCTTGCGGACGGGACCCTTCGACGCTCGCTTGCTTGACATGGGGTGGTGAGTGTAGTCCTCTCGCTCATGAAGTCCAAACACATCAAGGCGGCGCTGCAGCACGAGGCTTGGCGAACACTTCGCATCATGAGCGAGTTCGTGGACGCCACCGACACCATGGTCCGAGTGGGCCCGGCCGTCGCGGTGTTCGGCTCGGCGCGCACGCGACCCGAGCGTCCTGAGTACGTGCAAGCGATCGAGTGCGGAAAGCACCTGGTGCAGCGTGGCTTCGCCGTCATCACGGGCGGCGGTCCGGGCATCATGGAAGCAGCCAACAAAGGTGCTCTCGATGGCGGCGGCGTCAGTGTGGGACTGAACATCTCACTTCCATTCGAACAGAAGCCAAATCCCTTTCAGAGCGTCGAACTCACCTTCCGCTACTTCTTCGTCCGCAAGGTGATGTTCGTCAAGCACGCACGCGGGTTCATCATCTTTCCAGGCGGCTTTGGAACGATGGACGAACTGTTCGAATCGCTCACGCTGATCCAGACATTGAAGATCGTTCCCTTTCCCGTCGTGCTGGTCGGGACGGCGTTCTGGAAGCCGCTGCTCGACTGGATGCGCACAACGCTCGCCGAGGAGTTCGGCACGATCTCACGAGATGACTTTGAACTCTTTCATGTCACCGACAACGTCGAGGAGGCCGTCAACATCGTTCATGAGGTTCACGCGGGCCGACGACTCTGGGCGCCCAAGTTGCCGCGCTTCGCATCTGATCCTGCTCCCACGGAAGAGGAAGGCATCCGTCCTGGCATCCATCCGCGCCGCCACTTCAAGGGCGATGCGTATCTCGGTGTCGACAACCTCGAGTGAACGCTTCACGCGACACCGCGAAGCGGTCATCGCCCGCCGTCTCCGTCAGCGCCACTCGTGGCGTGGGTAACGACGGCGCAACTCCGAGCGCAACTGCGGATACAGCACACGCCAAAATGCAGATAGATCGCTCGTGATCTGCAGTGGGCGGCGGTGCGGCCCAAGAATCTCGAGCAGCACAGGAACGCGCCCCCCGCCTACGCATGGTGTCGTCTCGAGCCCGTACAGATCTTGGATCTTCGCCGCCCCTCGAACGGGCTGCCCAGGCTCGTACTGCAGCCGCATACGGAAGCCACGCGGCAACACGATTTCGTTCGGCGCCATCTGCTGAATGAAACGGCGATCATCGTGGGACAGGGCGCCCTGAAGCACTTCCAACGACGGGCGTGCGCGCACTTCGCTCCACCGCGTGGCCCCTGCCGCCAACTCCGCGAACAGGATTCGCAGGTCATCATCGCCGTACACATCGAGTCGCCGCTCTGGCACCAATGCCGACAACCAGCGAACTCTTGCAATCCACGGGACGCTCCGCTCTTCCCAGTCATCTGGGCGCCGACCGTCCGCGATCATCTGTGCGGCGATCACATCGGCCGCCGCACCTGCCTCGCGCGGCGGACGCACGGTCGCATCGATCACCACGCCATCGAAGAGTCGTTCCTCCATCGACACCACTGCCTCACGCTCCGCATCCCAGCGCTCCTCATGCTTGGTCGTGAAGCGCTGCGGCAGCGTCGACTCCACCCACGACAGATGCAGACCGTTCACCATCGAAAGCATCGTCTGCGCGGCGTCGCCTTCGCCGATCTGCCGTACATCGAAGGCGAGCAGCGGACCGGCGCCCTGATGCAGGCTTGAACGATCGATCGACACCTTGCGTCTCCCCCGCATCGACGCGTGCGCTCGCTGCGCATCCATGCGCCACCCGACGCGGTCGGGGAAGCCAAGCATGAACGCCGCCGCAACTTCGGCGTCATCATCCTGAGGCACTCCGCCCCGCGACGACGCGACCTGCGCGCACGACTGCGCAGCCCGCTGCAAGTGCGCCGCCGCTCGCTCCAGTTCGCGCGCCGAAACCGCGTCCACGCGCCCGCGGCCCCCACGCTTCCATACCTGCCAGGCGCGTTCGCGCGCGGTCATGTCGCCAGGCAGATCGCCGCGCTCGAGCGCCCCGCGGAGCGCCGCCGCATCCTCACGCTCGAAGGGATCTCGCTCGGCCAGCAACGCAGCCCACCAGGACACGCGCGACGCTACGCCGCGCCGTGCACCCTCGAGCAGCGCTCGAGCAAGCCTCGGATGCGCGGGGATGCGCGCCATCGAGCGTCCATCCGCAGTCAACGCACCATTCTCGCCAATGGCACCACATTGCCCCAACACATCCTCCGATCGCGCGAGCGAAGCGGGCGTTGGCGCATCGATCCACGGGAACGCAGCGACATCATCGAGCCCTGCGGCACGAAGCGAAAGCACAGCCTCCGAAAGATCGATGCGGTGCACTTCCGGTGTCTCGAACGCGGCGCGACGCGCATGCGAAGCGGCGCTCCAGAGCCGCACGCATGTGCCAGGCCCCGTGCGCCCCGCGCGGCCCGAGCGCTGCGCGGCGCTCGCTTGACTGATCGGCTCGATGCGAAGCGCGTTCAGGTCGCGCTGCATGTCGAAGCGGTGAATACGCGCCAGACCACTGTCGACAACCCAACGAATGCCAGGGATCGTGAGGCTCGTCTCCGCGATGTTCGTCGCAAGAATCACACGGCGCTTCGCACTCGGCGCAAAGACGCGGTCCTGCTCCTCGGGCTGTTGCCCACCATGCAGCGCAAGCACTTCCAACTGCGCAGAGGAAGGCGACGCACGCATCATCTCGAGTGTGCGCGCGATCTCGCCGCGACCAGGCAAGAACACCAGCCCATCGCCACCAAAGCGGTCCACTGCCTCGATCGCTTCCTGTGCCACACGCGCAGACGCATCCTCGCCGCCCTTCGTATCCGCACGGTGCTCGATCGTCACGGGATGCAGTCGCCCCTCGATCTGCAGCGGATCGACTTCGAGTGAACGCGCCACACGCGCCGCATCGAGCGTCGCGCTCATCACCACGAGCGCGGGCGCTCCACGACTGCCGCCGCTCGAAGTCTCTCCGCCCCGCACCAGCTGCCGCGCAAGCGACTGCGCGCGCAGCACCAGCCCCACCGAAAGATCCGACGAAAGCCCGCGTTCGTGGAACTCGTCGACGATCACTGTGCCGATGCCATCGAGCCCGCCGCGTGCCGTCGCCATCCGCACGAACAGACCATCCGTCATGAACAAGATGCGTGTGCGCTCGCTTTCGTTCCGGTCGAAGCGCGTTCGCCAGCCAACCAGATCGCCCTCGCGCGAACCCATCTCATGCGCCACGCGCCGAGCCACCGCGCGCGCCGCCAATCGCCTCGGCTGCAACACCACGATCCGCCCCGCATCGGTGAACCCCGCACGCGCGAGCATTTGCGGCACCTGCGTCGTCTTCCCGGATCCGGTCTCGGCAACAAGCACAAGCCGCCGCGCCTCACGCAACTGGCGCACGATCCTGTCGGCATGCTGCAGCACCGGCAGCGCCGATACGAGCGAATCAGAAGGCATCCGAGTAGCGCTTGCGCACGTCCTGCAGGAAGCGCGAAATCTGCCCCTGCTGCTTCGGCGACGCGGTGACTTCGACTTCACGCGTCCAGATGCTCATGAACCCAAGCGCGCCATCCTCGCTCAGCTTCGGCACTTCACGGTCCTTCATGCGCTCCTCGCCACGCGATGAATCGCGGCGAATGCGCTCGACACGCTCCTTGTCGCTCACGTCGCGCTCCTTGCCCGTCGCGAGGCGTTCGCCCATCTTGCTCCACTCCACGACCCAACGGTCGATGTACGCATCGCGTTCGCCCGGCGCTGTATTGAAATAGCCGTCGGCACCCTGCCAAAGAATGTCGCGCGCAAGCACGCGGACATTTTGTGTCATCTGCTCGCGCACAGGACCCGTCACACCCGCCATGAACCCGGCCATCGCCGCGCTCTCGGCCGCTTCCATGCCGCGGAAACGATCCGTGAGTTCGCGGAGGAAACGCATCCGCTCTTCGAGCGGCAACTCGTTGAAGTCGTCCATCGCGAGATAGCCGAGCACATCGTCCACCGGACTGTCGAAGATCGATGGCGGCGGCTTCCAACGAACGACTGCCCACCAATAGGCGCCGCCACCCACGAGTGCAAGAAGCAGCAACACAGCCGTACCGCGCAGGATCGCGCCACGCCGCTCGTTCAGCCAGTCGATGAGATCACGAAGGTCCATGCTGTATCTCGCCGCGGTGCAAAGGGTACCTGCACACGATCACGGCTCCTCCGCTTCGAACTCCACCTTGATCGCACGAGCGGATCCATCGAGGTACACGCCGTTTCGCGGAATCCGCGTGCCGCCCGTGTGGCGGTCTGCGCTGTCGAGCAGCAGCGGAAAGAGCCCATTGCTGTCCTCCTCAAGGAGCGCGAGCACCAACTTCGACTCCGTCTGCAGCCGAAGCTGCTCGCGCTGCACGGGCGACGAGTTCTGTGGCATCGCAAGCAGCACCTGCAGCACCTGAAACTGAATCTCAGGCGTGAAGCGAATCAGGCCTGGGAAATAGGTGTAGCTCGTCCCTGTTTCGAGCGACTCGCTGTCGACATCGGATGGGCAGAACCATGTCGGGCTGTCGACTGCCAGAAACTTCGAAAGCAGGTTCGGCAGACCACCCTCGGTTCCGTCGGGCGTCACAACGGGCAGGAAGTCGCACATCGGCAGCAGACCCTTGTTCGCAGTCTGATACGACTGCATCGCGGAGTAATTCTGTCGAAGGTTGCTCAGGCAGCCAGTGTTCTGGCTCTCGCGCTGAATCATCTTGTAGGCAGGCACCGTGATGCCAACGAGCAAGACGATGATGCCAACCACCACCAACGCTTCCACGAGCGTGAAGGCTTTCGCAGAGAATGTCCGCTCGGGGCGCGTCACGCTCCCATGGTAGTCGCAGGCACGGCAAAAACCGCATCCACAAAGCGTTTTGGATCGAACGGCTCGACATCCTCGGGCCGCTCACCGACGCCGATCAGCTTCACGGGAATCCCAAGCGCATCATGAATCGCCACCGCGACACCACCGCGCGCGGTGCCATCCATCTTCGCAAGAAAGAGCCCAGTCACTGCCACCGCTTGCCTGAACGCCGTCGCCTGCACGATCGCGTTCTGCCCACTCGTGGCATCGAGCACGAGCAGCACCTCGTGAGGCGCACCTGGAATCTGCCGCGCAATCACATCGCGAATCTTGGTGAGTTGCCGCATCAGGCTCGCTTCGTTGTGCAAGCGACCCGCCGTGTCCACGAGCAGCACATCGACCCCTCGTTTGACCGCCGCCTGTGCCGCATCAAACGCAACCGCAGCAGGATCGCCGCCCGTGGAACCCTTGACGACCTCCACGCCGAGCCGCTGCGCCCAAATGCCAAGCTGCTGCACCGCACCAGCGCGGTAGGTGTCAGCAGCCGCGAGCAGCACCGAGCGACCAGACTTGCGGATCGAGTGCGCGATCTTCGCGACGCTCGTGGTCTTGCCCACACCATTCACGCCAACGACCAGCACCACCGCAGGCTTGGCCACACCCACTGCGATCTCGCGTGACGCGCCCTCGCCACTCGCGAGACGATCCGCGAGTACTCGCTTGAGGTACTCCAGCGCATCCTCTCCGCGTTCCACTCGCCCTGCACGAAACTCCGCTCGAAGCGCCGCCACGATTTCACGCGCAGCATTCACGCCGACATCCGCCGCCACCAGTTGCGCCTCGATCTCGGTCAACAGCTCATCGCTGAGACGGCGTCCATGCAGCACACTGCGCAGTCCAGCGCCAAC
>Ga0172367_10007157_pt1 | contig 12866 bp, 9 predicted proteins | sample Lak10m_FD_114542 | JGI IMG/M metagenome (GOLD analysis project Ga0172367, IMG submission 114542) | Freshwater microbial communities from Kabuno Bay, South-Kivu, Congo - kab_022012_10m | ecosystem: Environmental > Aquatic > Freshwater > Lake | place: Democratic Republic of the Congo: South-Kivu...
CACCAGCACCACGTCGCGGAAAGCGGTCGACTGGTTGGCAAGCACGGTTTCAAAAATCTGCTTGATCGCACCGTAGATATTGCGCACCACCGGCATGCGGTCGACCAGGCTTTCGCCCAGGCGCAACACCAGCCGGCCGATATAGCCGGCGGCGAAGGTCCCGATCAGGATCAGAGTCGCGACCACCATCACGACCCCCAGCCCGGGAATCGTGAACGGCAGATAGACCTCAGGATTGTAAGGGGCGGGAATCAGCCCACCGACGGTGCTATCGATGAAATTGACCACCATCCAACTTAGATAGATGGTAATACCGATCGGAGCGGTCACCAGCACGCCGGCGAGGAAGTGGGCGCGCAGCCGTCGGGTCACGGCGGGATGGCCAGCGGGATAGCCCGTGGGATGGCCCGTGGGATGACCGGTCGGAAGACCGGTGGACGCAACGGCGGCCGGCGCGCTCGGCCGGTCCGCTTCGTACGGGAGTGGCAACCGTGTTGGCGGCAGCTCAAGCATGACGCACCGTCCTTTCCAGTTCCCCCAATCACGACCGCCCGGCCGCGGCGACGAGGGCAATTGTGTGCCAAACCGCCGGCGGGAACAATCACCTTGCAAACAATCCGCCGGCGCTGACACGGCGGACGGTCGGCGGCCCGGGGCCACGCTGCGATCGATGATCCGCCGGCTGGTTGCGATCACCGCCTTTTTGATCGTTGGAACCATCGGGTTTGGCGCCGTAACCATACTCGGGCTGCCGGTAGCGCTCGACTGGGGCCGGACCGGTGTGGCGACTCTGGCCGGCATCCTGCTGGGGCGAGATATCGCGATCGAGGGACGCCTCGCGCTCACATGGCTGCCGACCCCGACGCTCGAAGTGGAAAGACTCCGGATCGCCAATACCGCCTGGGGCCGCCATCCCGCGCTGCTGACGGTTGAAAAACTGATGGTAAGCTGGTCGCCGCGCCCGCTGCTGAACGGCGATCTGGTGCTGCCGGCAGTGGCCGTGACCGGACCGGTGCTGACGCTTGAAGCCGACGCGGACGGACGCGGCAACTGGCCGACGCTGCCGCCCGCCCAGGTGGAACCACGCCTGCACCTGGGCGGGGTCAGGATCACCGACGGACGCGTCTCCTGGCAGGCGGCGACGGATGCGGCGCCGGTTGTGTTCACTCTCAACACCGCGACCGCGGCCAGCGCCGGGCCGGGCGGCCCGCTGACGGCTTCGGTCGGCGGGCGGCTCGGCGCGGTCCCGCTCGGCATCGACCTCGACGCCGGATCGCTCTCCGGGTTAATGCTGGGAACGCCGGTCGCGGTCACCGCCCTGATCATGACCGGTGCGCCCAGCGCCATCAAAAGCACCCCGCCTGAAACCGAACCCGCGTCTGCCCAGCCCACCACCGACCAACCGGCGCCGTATCCCGGCCGGTACACGAACCTTGAGGACAGGCCACGCCCGGAGAACCCGGGCCCACTGGCCGGGTTCCAACCCCTGACCATCGCCGCGGGCGGCGTTTTGGGAAGCAACCGGCTGGACATCGATCGCCTCACGGTGACCACCGGCGATAGCATCGTCGGCGGGCGTCTGCTGGTCGACCTTACCACCGCGCCGCCCTACATCGCCGGCGTGCTCTCGTCCCGGGTCATCCATCTCGACGACTGGCTGTCGGCGCCGGGCCCGGCCTCTTCCGATACGGCCGTGTTCACGCCGCCTGCCGGCGAAGCGCCGGCGCCGGGGGTATCTGCCGGCGAAGCGCCGGCGCCGGGGGTATCTACCGGCGAAGCGCCGGCGCCGGGGGTATCTACCGGCGGAGCGCCGGCGCATGGGTTATCTGCCGGCGGAGCGCCGGCGCCGCCCACCCTGTTGCCCAACCTGCCACTGCGGTTCGATTGGCTGCCGTTGCTCAGCGCCGACGTGACGCTTGATATCGACCGCCTGTTCATGGGCGCGGTCACCGTCGACAAGGCAGCTGTCCGCGCCCGTATCGACGATGGAGTTTTAACCATTGGGCCGCTGCTGGGACGTCTTGGCGAGGGCTGGCTGTCGGCGCGCATACGCGTGGATGGCCGCCCGCCCGGACCGCCGCAGTTCCAACTTCAACTCGACGTGACGGACCTGATGCCGGCCTTGCTGATTGGAAGCCTCGGCGGGGCCGGGATCGGTGCCGGGAGCGCGGACCGCGAGGATGTACACAGCGGCGTTCTTGACGGCACCGGTACCGGCAAGAGCAAATCACCCCCACCGATCACCGGCGCCGCGATTGATGCCACCTTCGAATACCGGGGCCAGGGTGACGCCTTGCGTCCGCTGCTGGCCGGCTTATCCGGGGATGGCCTGATCGTGGTCGGCCCGGGGACCATCGGTCATGGCGGGCTGGACCTGATCGGGGTCGACCTGCTGGTCGAACTGATCCGCCGCATCAATGCGCCCGAACGGCGGACCGACCAGACCGACCTGCACTGCGCGGTCTTGCGTTTGCCGGTCATCGGCGGCGTCCTGACCATCCCCGAGGACAGCGCCGGCCTCGAGACCGGACGTATGGTGGTCCGGCTCAGCGGGACGGTCGACTTGGCCAGGGAAACACTCGACCTCGCGGTTCGTCCCCAGCCTTACACCGGCCTCAGCTTCAGCATCGGCTCGGTGGCCGAACTGGTCCGGCTCCAGGGAACATTTCTGGCGCCCCGGCTGGGGGCGGACAAGGCCGGGTTCGGACACATGACGGCGACCGTCGGCGCTGCACTGGTCACCGAAGGGGCGTCGCTGTGGGCCCAGTCATGGTTCGAACAGGCGCTGGCATTGACCCGCGACACCCCATGTGCCGCCGCGCTTGCCAGCCGGGCCGGAAGCGCGAGAGGTGGCGCCCCACCCTCCCCGCCCGGGATTCGGGGGACCCTCGACACCCTCTACGATCGCCTCTTCCGGTGAGTGACAGGAAATACTGACCGACCGCCGAAATAGAAAGCCCCGCCGGATGCAAGCCAGCGGGGCGGGTGCTACGGAAGGCGACACTTGCCTCAACCATTGATTTTATTACGTTTTTTGCAAATGAGGGGATGTTTGAGGTGAGCGGTCCGAAGCACTCGTCGAGCCAGAGAAAAGTTTGTCTTGTATGGTGGCCCAATACGCTGATAGTGTCTCCACGAATACGGTCGTTCATAAGCCCGCTTCATCTAGGTGTGCTCGTCTTTAGCAAGCGCAACATATAGTAATACCAACGAGCCTAGAGTCTAATCCATTACCCTTATAACCGGTTTCCAAAGGCCGACTGGCCTTTGGCTGGGGGTGTCGGGGGACAGCGTCCCCTGACGGCCGGCGTAAGCCGGCAACGCCGAGAGGCAATGGATCAACCATTACGCTCGCTGGTATAAGTGGCTGCGGGTCTCTCGAGAAAGTCGCCCATCCGACGGAAAAATTTTTCGTGCCCGAGGAATTTTGCTAGAGTCTGTGGGGAAACATGCCGCAACAGGATTTGCGTGAGGAGGGATGCCGACGCCCGGTCAGACTGCCACCGCTGCCTGAGTCCCGTTACGGCATCGCGCCGCCGCCTCCGCCAGAGACCACAGTGACCATGGGCACCGTCCGGGCCGGCATGGACGGCGGTTCGACGATGACTTTCGCACGCGCTTCGTTCTTGGGCTCTGTCATGAGAGCCTTGCGGGCGGCCCCCCTGCCGCGGGAGACGGATGCCAGCCGTTGCGACATCTATTTCGAGGAGGTAGGGCTGCGCGGGGCGGGCGATCCGGTTCGGGGTGCCTACCTCATGCCGCTGGTGACACTGCGGACGGTGGCTTGCCGCTGGGCGCGCGCTTCGGGCTGCGTCATGTGCGGCTATCATCTCGGCGCGCTGCACCGGCGGCCGAGCGATCTCGAACTTCTGGTCCAGACCGAGGACGCGATCCGGCGCCTGGATCCGCGCATCTATCCCGCGATCCTCTTCACCTCCAACGGCAGTTTCCTCGATCCGGTCGAGATACCGGACCCCCTGCGCCCGAGGCTGTGCCGGCGCCTGCGCGATGCCGGCTTCCGATTCCTGGTTACGGAGACGCGTGCCGAATTCGTCACCCCGGAGCGGGTCGAAGCCATGGCCGATGCTTTCGCGCCCGATGCCGCTCCCGCGCGGCGCCCGTTGTCGTTCTCCTTCGGCTTCGAAAGCGCTGACGACCACATCCGCGCCCATGCCGTCAACAAGGGCGTGACAACCGCGGAACTGGAGCGTGCCTGGCGGGTGGTCCTGGATGCCGGTTGCTCCATTGATGCATACGTCCTGCTGGGCAAACCGTTCCTGACGGCTCAGGAGGACGTTGCCGATGCGATCTGCGCAATCCGCCATGCCGTCGACCGCGGAGTGGGCTACGTTTTCGTCATGGTTGCCAACCGAACCCGCTTCAGCCTCATCGATCACCTCATGGGCCAGGGACGTTACCGCTTGCCTAGCTTGTGGCGTGCCTTCGAGCTGTTCAACGGGCTGCCGCGGGAATACTGGGACCACGTCCAGGTGAAAGCTTTCAGCCACGCCCCGGTCGAGCCCGAAACCTATGCCGGCACCTGTCCCCGTTGTTCGGATTCCGTGAAGTCGGCACTCAACCATTGGAACCAGACCGGCGATTCGCAGCATCTCTTTCGGGTGCCGGACTGCGACTGTCGCGCCACCTTCCGGCGCGACGAATGGAGCGTGACCGCGGACGACCTGGACAGCCGTCTTCGGCGGGAATGGTGCCTTCTTGTACAGGAACTTAACCTTCCCGAGCCTATCGGAGCGGAGCCGCGGGCATGATCCGGGGAATGTCGGGGACGGTAGCCGGTGGGATCGACGACGCCTCGCTGGTCGCCCAGTCGAGAGCGATTTCAAGGGAACTGCGCCAGAGGCGTCAGGCCCTCGATGACCTCCACGCCCCCGGGCCGATCGGAGCCGGCCAGGGGCCCGACGTGTACTTTGATCTTGGTCCTTCGGGACAGTACCCCATTGTCGCCCTTCGTACCGTCCCCTGCGACTTATACAGCGGCGGGTCCTGCGTACCCTGTGCGTATTCGGCCCGTCCGTCGCTGAAGCGGATTCAGATAGATGAGTACCCATCCTCTCTACTGGAACAACTTGATCGGCTATTCCTTGACTTCAGGCACTATTTCGGTGAGCGTGCCGACGGAACGCTTGCCGGTATCGTGTCTTCCGGGCGAGAACGCTGGTACACGCTCCAGCTTGCCGGCCAGAGCAGCTTCTTCCGCGATGCCGAGATTCCGCGAGCGGCTAGGCGCGCCCTTCTGGAGCGGGTCATCGAGTGGCAGAGCCGTCTCGGCGTGCGATTTCAGGTCATGCTGGAATGTCGGCCCGAGCATTTGGTTGTGGCCGAAACCTCGGGCGAATTGGAGTATCTGTCCGTTTTGCTGGACGGACTTCGCGCGGTGGTCAACATGGGCTGTGAGTATCACGACGACGACCTTCGCAATGTGTTGTTCGACAAACGACTGTCTCGCGCGGATTTTGAGGCTGCGGTCGCGGTGGCCCACCGCCGCCGCCTGGACCCCGGGATTTTTGCCTTCGCTGGCGGCCACGTTCTGCTGCCATCCGAAGTTCTGGAGAGTTTTGACGAGACGCTTCACTACTTCAAGGCCATCGATGTGTTCGCCAATGTGATGGTGCCAAATACCCAGGCGTTTTCGCTGCCGGACTTGCTGTACGATATCGGATGCTACACGCTTCCGGAACCGTTCTTTCTTCTTGATGTTATTGACCGGCTGATCGAATATCGTCCCGCCCGCAAGTTCGGGCAATTCCCGTTTCACTGGTTCGTTGGCGGGCTGGTGACCGACCCGCCAGCGCGGCGCACGTTGCTCGATCATCCGCGCCGGCGAACCTCGGCGTCCACGACCCGCGCCATCGTCGAGGTCATTCAGACACTGGTACGAACGGGTGATGGCGACGCCTATTGCCGGGCGGCCGAACGGCTACGGCGACATCCGGATCATCGCCACCATCAGGAGGACTTGGCGGTTCGGGATCCGCGGCCGTGGCGCGTTAGACTCACGGAAGCCCTGCACCGGGCGGCCAGCGCCATAGACTGCTATGCCCAGGCCACGGGCAGCCCGGAACGGGTGTCATGATTCCGGCGACACCGGACGAGTGGCTGGAATGGCGCGGCCGGTTGGCCAGCCTCGGCATTGCCCTCGCCGCCACGTGGGATGACCAGCCGGCGGCCGACGTCCCTCTGGCGCCGTCGCGGCCTCCGCCGCGTCAACTCAGCTACTTCAGTTCCGGCACTACCGGTGCCGCCAAGGAGATACCTTATACGGCCGCCGATTGGAACGCGGCGGTCGAGGCCCGCGCCAACTGTCTCGACGCCCTCGGCCTTCGCGCCGGGATGACGGTGCTGGTGCTGGCGTCCCACGGGCCATGGTTTTCTGGGGACAATATTGCCCAGGCCCTGATGAGGTTGGGATGCAAGGTCGTCTGCGGCGGCGCCTACGCCCCGCACCTGGCCGCGGCTGCCCGCCTGTTGACGACGACGAACGCCTCGGCCCTGGTGGCCACGCCGACCGCAGCTCAGTACGTGGCTGCGCGCCTGGAAACTCCCGTGGCGCTGGCGCAGGTGGTGACCATCGGCGAGTGCACGCCCGCTCCCGTGCGCGACCTCCTGGTAGCCGCCTTCATGGTCTCACCGCGGGCGATTTATGCCTCCAGCGAGTGCATCATCGGCCCGGAATGCCGGCCCGGATGCTATGCCTGGGATCCGCAACGTCTGTGCCTGGAGGTGTTAACGGAGGGCGGCATCCGCGGCTGCGGCAGCGGAGAACTACTCGTCACCGCCCGTTACGGCGAAGCGCAGGTACTCGTGCGCTACCGGCTGGGCGACCTCGTCGAACTGACGCCGCCGCGGGACGGGGTTGGAGAAGCGCGCTTTCTCGGCCGCATCGGCCACGCCTTTTCCCTGGCCACCGGCGTCAAGGTCAGCCGCAGCCAGATCGAGGCGGCACTGGCGGACTTTCCCGCCGTCACCTCGGCCGATTTCACCATCAGCCATGGGCCGGACGGTCGCGATGAGGTGGCAGTGACGTTGAGCGGCGACGCCGACGTCTCCGCTACGGATATGATGGCAGCGATCGGCGCACGCAGTATCGATTTCCGCGATGCCGTTGGCTGCGGGTTTGTCACGGTCGCAACTCGGCACCGACCGGCGGGGGAGCGCCTCACGAAACGCTTTGTCACGTTCGAGGAACGGCCGTGGACCCTGTGATCAACGTTTCGCCCATGCTGCCGCTGGACGCCGTCTGGCAGGCGGCGCGCGCACACCCCGCCTATGCCGCCGCCTCCCTCTCCGAACGGATGCCATCCCCCGGCTCGACGCTCTGGCACGGTCTGCCGACGCTACGCAAGGACTCTCTCAGACTCCATGCCACGGCGGGGGCCGACCGGTGGCAGTGGGGCACGATGCTGTATTTCACCAGCGGTACCAGTTCGGCGCCGATGATGCTCCCCCTGTCGGCACCCGACCTGGAGCGCATAGCCCGCTACTGCGCGGATATGACCCGGCTCGAGGAAATACAGCCCGGTGCACGGGTGCTGGTCCTGCTTCCCATGGCGCTGTGGGCAGCGGGAACGGTAACCGTCAACGGACACCGGCTGGCCGGCGGGCACGTGTTTCCCGTTGATCTGCATGGCGGACCGGAGACTTGGCAGCGGTACGCCGATATTATCTGTCCAACCGTCGTGTCCAGCACGCCGAGCGTGCTGTTCAGGTGGGCGGCGCGCTACCGTGGTCCCCCGGTCCGGGTGCTCGAAACCACGGGCGAGCCTCTGTCGGACGAGCAGCGGGCGACAATCGCCAGCGGCTTCGGCGGGCGCGTCCATGACGCCTATGGCCTGTCGGAATGCGTGGTTGGCGCGGAATGCCGTATGGGCAACGGTTTTCATTTCTCGCCGCAGGCCGTGATCGTCGACGTGCTGTGCCCCGACCGCGACGAACCGGTACCAGCCGGCGCGATCGGGGAGATCACTCTGACCAGCCTGATGCAGGAGGCATTGCCGATACTGCGCTACCGCACTGGCGATCGGGGCCAACTGGCCGTGGATACCTGTCCCTGCGGTAGTCGCTGGCCGCGCGTTCACCACCTCGGCCGGATTGCGCAGACGTGGCTGATGCCGCGCGGGGTCACCGCCTCCCCGGCGGAGGTGCTGGAGGCTCTTGCCGCTGCGGGATTTGGCGGATGCTCGGCGGCCTGGAAAGAGACGGAGAATATTCAGGCGTTGGAGATACGCGGGCCGGGGCTTCCTTCGCCCGAGCGGCTTGCTGCGGTCCTTGCGTGCGAGCTGCCGCACCTTGGGGAGCTGCTCAACGAAAACGAGATATTCCTTTACGTTCGCGACACGATCAGATAGCCTTTATTTGCGTTCTCGCATTGATGAACCGCCGGATGGCAGGGCCTTTCAGATGGCTGGAATGAACATGAGTCCCACTTCCCGCACCAGTGATAGCGATAATCCCGAAGGTTACCTTCTGAAGATCGGAGCGGGAAACGAACAAGGGGTGCCGGGCGTACCTCTGCTGCCGCCTTACTATGCTTATTTGCTCAAGATTTCCCAGAGCGTGGGCCTCGTTGACATCTATCCGTTCCTTGCGGAATTGATGTTTCATGCGCGTGCCGTCCCTTCCGGCCCGAGCCTAACAGCCCCAGAAGCCGCCGTCAACATCGTCTCCATTTTCATCGATGATCAGCGCGACAACATCGCCAACAGCATGCTGCCCGAGGGATCGGTAAATGAGGACGACGCCTTTTTGGCCCGATGTCTGCACGATGAGTCCGATCCCAAGATTCGGCCGCGCAACTTCATCATCGATACCTTCGGTGAATTCGGCGCCGGGGACCTGAATGAACGTCTGGAAACCAGCATTGGCGAGGCCGGTAACCAGTCCCCCGTATACCTGCGTACTTCGCTGGTCGGTGCCGGTAATCCCATGCGTATGATGCAGCGGTTCACGGCGATCAACAACCTTAAGGAGATGCCAAAGACCCCGAAGGGCGATCATCCCCTCAATCTTGGGCAGATCAACTGCCTGCTGCTGAGTTCGATCTCCTATCTTTACCGTACCATGGGGTTCCGCGACGCCATGCTGCTTGTCCGCCAGATGTTGGAGCGCGGCGTCTGGAAGCCCGGGATGACGCGAAAGAACGACGGCCGGATGCTTGAACAGGATGGCTTGCTCTTTGCGATCCTGCACGAGGGTGTATTCCGGGATGATGAGATTCGATATGCCGAGACCTTCTTTGACGCGGTAATTCGGTTCGATAGCCTCTATTGCAGTCGTTGGCGGTTTGTAACCTACGGGTTTGAGATGTTTCCGCTGGTTGGCGGGCACGGTTACCGCAAACCTGACGAGTATCTTCCGCGTTTTGACCAAAAATACGCTTACCTGCCGACTGCTGGCCAACGTCTAAAGGCTGTCGCGATTTCGCGGGAGTATGACAAGGTGTATTTCGAGCAGGATATGAATTCCCCCCTCCGTAAACTCATCAATGGTGTGCAATGTAGCGCTTCCGCCGGGGAGGCCGTCTGATGTCTATTCCCCGCGGCAATACGGTCGTTATCGCCGGCGATCCAGGAACCGGCAAGAGCACAATTCTTTTGACATTTCTTCGCTACGGGACGGAGGTGGACGGCGTCGTAAGCATTGGAGAAAGCGTCCCTGATGCCAGTCGTTGCAAAGTTCCCTTGATGTCGTTTGACCGACTGGTTCGCAATCTCCCCTCCAAGTCCGCCGATAGTGTCTCGAATAATAGATATCCGACATTGAGAGTATTTGTTTCCCTTGAAAATAGCTTCCAACGCATTTTGGATCACCACGGCGCTTTGCTGCCTACAAAGGCGGATTCAGTATCTAGTGGAGATCTATATGTTGCGATCGACGCCACATCCTTTTTTAGTGGTCGCCTGGAGGATATGCTCAGGTACCCACAGTTGCAAAGAAGTGATGGCGATGCTGCTGCGCGTGATGCTGGATGGGCACTATACAAATTCGTGCTGGGCGGTTGGGCGCCCAATACGGATGCCCAGTCGCTGTACTGGCAGGCACCAGATGCCGAGCCGAAGGCGGTCGATCAGCTTGTCTCCCAGGACCGGGGCAGCCCGGGGCCCTTCCCGCGAGACCGTGAGCATTCGGGTGGGGGTTCGGAATCCAACCTCCTGCTTTACACTCTTATGACTCCTCCGTTGCCAGATCCCATGCAGCGTGTCCGCCTGTTAAAGGACCTTCTGGCGGCGCTGTATTCCCGTTCCCACGAGAAGTACAAGGCTCGGATCCTCGGAATTGATAGTCTGAGTGCCCTGCTTTCGCTGATGCACGAACCCGGAGTTGACGAGCAGCCCAAGCAGGGGCGGCGGCTGCACATTTTGAACATGGTGCGATGGCTGGAGGAGCATGGTGTGACCACGTTCATGGCATGCGAGGCCGTTCGGGATATGACACAAACCATACGGCGTCATCCTTTGTTTCTTGGTACACAGGAACGCTATATCGCGTCTGGCGTCATACAACTCGACTACCATCAATACAGTTCAGGAGATTTGATCAGATACCTGCGCATTCTTAAGATGAGGGGAGCCGGTCACGATATGCGCTCCCACGCGTATGACTTAGACGAGAACGGGCTGTCGTGGCTGGAGCCGCTATTTGCTGAGCCGGAGGACGGGCGCTGATGGCTAAGTATGCTCATGAGCACTATCCAGAGACGATCGTGGTCATCGGTGCCGGCGCTTCAGTGGGATTGGGCGTGCCGACCATGGTCAATTTCATGGATAAGACCATTGACCGGTTGACAAAACTTGAGCGTGACAGGAGCGCAGACAGCGCTAAGCGCTGTGTGAGTGGTCGCCGTAAATGTATGAGAAGTCCCATTCTTCAGCCAATACAGGATTTTATTCAGGAGGTGCGGGCATCAGCATCCTATGCCCGCATTGACTTCCTGAATATCGAGGAGATTTATGGTTTGGCGGATATGTACAAACAGTTATTGTTTAGAAAGATTGGGAGGAATACGGACATTAGGGAGGAGTTTAACCGAGCAATTTATTTGATGACTATCGGTGCCGGCGAGGAATTGATTTCTGAAGTACAAGTTTACCGGCGTGTTGCGCAGCAAATTGAGATGCTAAAACACGAGAGCCATACCGAGGACCCGCAATTTTGTGGGCAGAACTCACACAGCAACAACCTTGTTGCATATATTTCGCTCGCTTCTTTTGTCGACGCGGCAGGAAAACACCCGCTGTGCATCCAATTTAATTGGGATTTGGCATTTGACCGGGCGCTGTATGTTTGGGATTCTAAGAGCAATGGGAACGGCGGCGCTACCAGCGGCGCGACTCCAAGTCCCTTTCCCTGGACTTTGACAAAAGACAAAATGAGGGCCGACCACACTTTCACCAAGCATCCGCTTGTGGTGCGCCCTCATGGAGGAATTCATTGGCATAGAATAAAAGGGGAACGTAGTAGGACGCCTAAAGCAAAATGCGACCTTCACGATAGAATATCTGCGCGCTGGCAACCTGTGATTGATAATTATGTGTCGGACAACAGATATCATGTGACGGATAATGCCGTGCAAATTGATGATCTTGTATACCGACATGATCTTTGGAAAGTTGATACAGGACAACCCATGGTGTACGAAGGTACAGATATGCTTATTGCCCCTCCTACGTGGCAAAAGAACATCTTACAATATCAGGAACATTGGAGAACCATCGCGAGATATCTAAGGTTTGCTCGGCGCATTATTTTTCTTGGATATTCTCTTCCGCGTAGCGACCTTTACTTTCGCCACTTCTTTGCTCTGGCGCTGGCAAAAAACAATCACGCTCCGAAAGTCTACGTCTGGAATCCAGCCGTTTTTTGCGATGGCCCGGAGCGCGAAAGCTATCTTGACCTATTTGCTCCCCTCGCCCGCGATGGGCGACTGCTGGGCATCAACGGCCGGTTCGGTGATCCGGCACTCCTGGACGTCAGCCGGGCGATGCATCTCGCCCAACAATTGTAAGGGAATCCTGATCTCTCCATATTCGCTCTTGAAGAACGGCCTTGGTCCCCCTATACCCTATTAATCCTTTCTGATCCTGAGCGGTCCCATGCCTATGCCCATTCCGTCCGATACTTGCGCAGCCCTCTGCTTCGGCGGCGTGGACCTCTCCAGGCAGATATGGCGCGCCTCTTTCGCTGTACGCACCGCGCATGAACTGAGAGTCGGAGATCGGCAGGTCATGCAGGCATGGGAGCAGCCGATCATGCAGGCGATGGTCGACTCGGTTGCTTTTCCTGGCGCCGATGTGCTGGAAATCGGGTTCGGCATGAACATCTCCGCCGATGCCTTCCTGCGCAGCGGATGCGGCAGCTACACCGTAATCGAGGCGCACCCGCAGATCGCTGCATGGGCGCGGTCCTGGGGGGGCAAGGTCGGCATTCCTGTCAAGGTGATCGAGGGCTTCTGGCAGGACGTCGTTTTGGACCTGGGTGGTCGCCGCTTCGACTCCGTGCTGTTCGATACCTGCCCGATTGGCGAGCAAGAGGATGCGGACTGGTACAGCGACTTTCTCGTACACGCCCCGTTGCTGCTGCGTCCGAAAGGACGGTTTACGTATTTCGGCAGTGGTGTGCCGTTGAGCGCCTCAGACGAATCTTTGAACCTCCTGACGAAAAGCTTTAATTTTGTGAGAAACATCACGGTCACGGGACTAGATATCCCGCATAGCTGTGAATACTGGTCATCAGAAACGTTCACTTTTGCGACGTGTTATGCCAATGAGCCTAGAGTCTGATCCATTGCCTGCGGCGTTGCCGGCTTACGCCGGCCGTCAGGGGACGCAGTCCCCCGACACCCCCAGCCA